>Ga0099826_10002235_pt1 | contig 12360 bp, 6 predicted proteins | sample Mtrugardesep15_FD_76830 | JGI IMG/M metagenome (GOLD analysis project Ga0099826, IMG submission 76830) | Root nodule microbial communities of legume samples collected from California, USA - M. trunc garden sep15 | ecosystem: Host-associated > Plants > Roots > Nodule | place: USA: California...
ATTAACTGATTAAATTGAAAATATATTTCGTATTGATTGAATAAAAAAGATGATTACATCAAATAATACAATGAGACTTTTATGATCACTACAACCAAATAGATAGTTTAATAGGTGAGCAACGACGGATGATATCCTAGTGTTGTAGTTGTTAAATTGATTTTTAATTATATTTTATGTAATGACTAATGAAAAGAAATGGATTGCATAATTTGTGTGTTTTCTTTATGTAAAATTAGCTTATTGTATGGTTGGCCAAATCCATGTTGTCTGATTTAATATAACGACTCTCATACTTGATTCCATATGTTGTTTGGTTCCCCTTGACTAATTATTATTTTAATTGATTTCTCAACCTTTTCTGCTTTGTAAGTTGAATCTTAAGATATTGATGGGATATGACATATGAGAAGAAGAACATGCATTTGCATGCTATTTCAAGCTTGTACTTGTATACTACTTGCTAGTCAAATATCCACCTTCAAGACATAAACGGGGTAATAGTTGGAAGGCACAAATTGCCATATTATTCTTTCATCATGATGCCTTCTTGTCTTTGCTTATATGATTTTAGCTTGTTTTACGAATCTTGGCCCCGTTAGATAGTGATATTGTTTTGCAACTTGTAAAATTAAATTGATATTAAAATTAGACAAATTATATAGTCCTGTGCAAAAATATATTGGACTGGTCTCAGTTTTCTGTAAAATAATAGAAAAAAAAAATTTATGTTGTTTAAAAGGAAAATTAATGATAGACTAAAATAACACTAAACTAAATACACAGGATTTATTGTCATAGTACCACGGTAATTGACGTGGCAACACATTATTTAACGTATGTTTATGTAAATTAAACTCGACTAAGTAATCGCCTCAACCTCGAGTAAGAATACCTAGTCAAATTTGCACACACCCAAAAAAAAAGCTTGAGTCAAATTAATTTAGATATAAATCAACGAGTAATATTTTGCAGCTCCTAGAAATTAATACATCCGATTCAAGTGCCTTTGTCTGCGCTTTTGTTCATCGAGTAATATAATATATTTTGCAGGTTTCACATTTGTCAAAGGTTTGTTTTTGAAGCAATTCTCATCGGAATAATAAGATTGTCTGTCTCTATGTACTATGAATTTAGAGAAATAGATATTGAAAATTAAAGGCTTGGTCAGACATACAATTTTTCTCGTCACAATAAAGTATTTTTATCTAAATTTTGTATGACTTAGATTAATTAAGGTGAGGTGAGTTTCCATCCTTGACTCGTGCGATTTACACTAAAAATAGTACTACTTGTCTGTACAAAAAACAATAATATTTGCAGCTTACATTATGATAGTTATCCCAGGTTAATTAGCTTTTCTTCCCCGGCCCGTTTTTAAGATCGAGTGACCAACTCCTGCAAATTAATTAATAAAAAAAAGGGTAGAAAACGTAAATCTCTACGGTACTAATAAGATAGCACATGCATGGATTATCTTAGTGGCATAGATTAATTTAAAAAAAAAAAAACACGGATTATTGCACCATTCATGTCTTTGCGTAAACAAAACATAGCTAAAATATTACACTTGAATTAATAAAAAACAATTCCTTCCCCAGTTTATGAAAGCGAAAGAAAAAAACATACATAGTTAAAAATTTGGGCATCACATCCTAATAAAAAGAGATGGTCAAACCATCAACTTTGATATCATTGTTGATTTGTGAAGAAAACCCAAAAAAAATTCATATTTAGTCAAGAGCAATCACACAATAAAGTTGAACATCACATCTTAATTAACACAAAACTTTAACTTTAATTTATCAAGTATATGATTCGTCTTGATTTACATTATTCAACTAGAGACTTCTAGCTCATACTTGAAATACCGACAAAAACCAAGTTGTTGTAAACATAAATTAGTGTTTTGCTATGACTTTAAATGACATTTCAACAGATAGATGGTGAAATTGAACCCCTCAAATTAATCCGTCTTTAAATTAGATATCGAGTTTTAAAAATAAATTATAAACACAAGTTAATTGTTTTGACATAATTCCAGATAAATTAATAATCGCTTCCATCATAATCCAACTTCCGAACTAGAGAGGTGTTTATATATCTATGGAAATGCAAAATAAAACTAAAAGAGAAGAATAATAAATACTCCATGAAGAAATGGTGATGATCAAAGTATATGGATGTTGTGCAATGGCCCCATTTGCATGCATTTTTCTCCTATCTTTGGCTGTCCTATAGCGAGTTGTTGTCGTAGAACAATAATGTTTAGCGTAGAAACTTTAGTTTTTTGGCTCAACTAAGCATGTGGTTTGTAGTCTTGTAGATGTGTTTTTTTTTATCCAATCAATAATGTATATTACTGTTGTCTAACAATAACATGAAAGTTAACTAAGATTCAACAATCATTCAAAAAAAATAAAAAAATAAGATTCAACAAATAACTCTCAATTATGATTCCTTTTTTCTTGTGCTAAGCAACAAACTTTTGGTCCATCAACTTTGAGTTCATTAACTCCTTTGAAAAGTGTTATGTATGGATGTGGAGTTTTATGTGACCTACTAAACCGATAAAACCTTAGATAAATTGTGAAGCATAAAGTTTAAAATAGTAAATTGCTAAAAAAGTGATAAGTTTGATTGGAATGGTTGTATGATAAAATAGCTAATGCTATGAATTTTTATGAATGATGCATGTAAAACGAGTCTAACAATAGGGACATATGAAATCTGTAAAGCTTAGCACAAACGGTCGGTAAACCAACACTATTAGGTTGTATATATTTCATAGTATTTTTTATTTCGTTATTTTGGATCGTTCATTTTGTGTGCGTGAGTTTATAGTAATATTTTCCACTTCAAAAAAATAATCAAATATAAAAATGCTTATATATTTACGAACTGTGAAAGTAATATTTCTAATTCATTTATTTTTGTTACAAATACTTACCGGTCCTTTAACTTTTCTTCGTATGTCTTTTATCATTTATAAGGTCTTTAGTTTTTATGAACAAGTACAGAGACAAGTAGTTAATTGAAATATATCAATTTGATTTCTCAACAGACATGTCGAAAAAATGTGTTTAAAAAAGCTGAAAAATAACACGAATGTTACGTTATAAAACAGTTTAAAGAGGGAAAAAAAACAGTTTAAAGTAGAAGATACAAAACTCAAATAAATATCTAAATGAATAATGGATACACCTAGGTTGCAAAGAGTCTACTTGTTTGTTTTGTTCTGTGATCACTGTGGAGCAGTAGGCCATATCCTCCTAACTAAAAAATCAGAGCCATATTATTACATGACTCATGTCATGGGACACCCCACTTACACGCTCCGGTCACTATTATAAATCAACATTTTAAATTCATTCATTAAATGAATATATATAATCTTTATTATAGACCACATATATCATTTAATGAATGAATGTAAAATATGAATTTTTATTTATAATAGTGACTGAAGGGTATAGTCAAGACTCAAGATTTAGAATGAAGTGAGAAAAGATGAACACTAATATTATAGAATTCAGCTTAACATTTATTACATTTTAAAGTTCAAAACTCTCTTGGTCCACTTTTAAGTTTCAAGTTAATTAATTCTTGTGTGAAAAAAATTATTAATTTCAACCTCTATAAGCAAAAGAAATGTAAAAAGTAAAATGAATTTGGTCCAAAATTTAGACTAAAACATTTGACATTTTTTATTCATTCATTTATTTTTAGATTAAATTTGTTTTTTTTTCTATAAATAATAAATATAGTGAAATCATTTTCATTTTTTAAATACATTTTTAAGTAAATAAGCAATTACCCTTTAAAATTGTAAGTTTCGTCAATTACCCTTTGAAATTAACAAAACTTCAATTACCCCTCTGAAATTGCACAATGTTAATCAATTTACCCCCTCCGTTAATTTTTTCTGTTAGTGAACATGATGTTTTGCAAATACCCCCTGAAGTTTTGCACTTATGTGCAAAATGCACCCCCCCAAACTTGAAAATTTATATTTTTTTTGTGTTATGAGAACTATTGCTGTTCTTTTTTATTTATTTATTTAGGGGGAAATAGGATAGAAAGGTAACATAGTGATTTCTTTGATGATTGATTTATTAAATTTAATTTGGAGAAGTGAATGAATGATACCATATTAAAAATAGGAACTAATTTGAGGTTTGGTCATTTCTTTTTCACATTGCATGTCATATTAGAGGAAAATGCATAGATCTTATATCTTAGACCATGTGAACTATTTGGGAAATGGGAAACCTTTATATTATTCTATAAAGTGTGAGTTATGCTCCAAGGTTCTTGGCTTATTTTAGTATCAAAATGAAAAAAAGGCTTTGTGTCATGTTTTATACGGGAAAATTAGTTCACATCTAATTATGTAATAATCTTGTTATTGTCTTGTGAAGATGATGCACACTCCTTAATTGTGACTTTGTTTCTCCTTATTGCTACTCATGCTAAGCCTAAGTCTGGTAAACTCAAAGTAATGAGTGTGAATTCTCTCAGGACCGTTGTAAAAATAACCATTATTGTCACTTTAAAATATACACATTTTTCCCTTCCCCATTTTTTTATAAAAAAACTATGGGAAAAGCAAACAGGTACAAGCCTATTTTGATGTATATATGCATTTAGTTTTCCCAAACTCCAAAATTAATAGTTAGCTTGAATATTTAACCGTTAATTGTTTGCCTTTAAGAAAAAAAAATATATATAAATTTTTAAATTCGGAGGGCATTTTGCACATAAGTGCAAACTTCAGGGGGGTATTTGCAAAACGTCATGTTCACTAACAAAAAAATTTGACGGAGGGGGTAAATTGATTAATGTTGTGCAATTTCAAGAAGGTAATTGCATATTTACTCGTTAATTTTTGTTACGAAGGAAGTTATTATTATGTTCTTGTTGATGAAAATTGGATTTAGTCTAGGTCGAGTGAGATTCCACAACTGTGATTTCTTTTCTTCGAATGATTAAGGAACTTATAATAATGTTCTTGTTGATAAAAATAACTACTCTAGTCAAACGTTAGAGACAATTTTTTTTTAAGCCATGTTAAAAATTAAATAAGCCAAAACGCGATATGTTTACTACTCTCTCCGGTCCTATTTAAAAGAAACAATTTACTTTTTAGATACATTAAATAATTTATGTATTTAGCTTAGGTTCTTGACTAGATACATACATTATTCAATGTATCTAAAAAGTCAACTTTCTCTTGTAAATAGGACCGGAGGGAGTATAATTTTGACCAGGAATTTAATATGTCGTCTACTCAATTTTTTTATTTGGTCAAGTAGTATAATGGCTAGAGCTCATACATCTTAAACGTGAAGAAATAGGGTGTCCGAGATTCGAACATCGACCCCTACATATAATATGCAATATCCCTACAAACTGAGTTATGTTCACAGGGATATCATCTGCTCAATTTAATTAACCACATTATTGAACTTAGTAGTACTAAACTAAGTGTAATATGCTTAGAAAAATTATTAGTAGTATTTGAATATGATTATAAAAAAGGGAAATGCTAAACGGTGCCCCTAGTGCATTGGTTAAGGATATGAAAAAGAAAATTACATAGTAGTTAACACATTGAAATTGTATAGTTAATTGATAATAATATCAAAAGCAACATCATTTTATGATAATAATTTTCTTTTATGGTATGCTTAACCAGTGCTCCCAGAGCACCAATTAGCATTTTCCTTTTTTATTATAAAAAATTAATTAATAATGCATTAAATTATGTTAGAAAAAACATTAATGAATTAAGACTCTGTCCCACCACAAACATCACTCTGCTGCATCCTCATTTATGACACATCTGGCATCCTCTCTCATTTGTATCATTTGCACAAACTCCTTCAAAAAATTGTTGAAAATGGAATAGAGAACCAACCTTGTCTTCAACCTCTCTCTCTCCCTCTCTCCCATGAAAGAGAGAGTACATTTTGCATTACTACTTCCATTCTAGCTATTTTCCTAATGGCTCTTCTTAATTCCTTGCCTGAACAATCTCACCCCAAAAAAACACTCCCAAAACACAAACAAAAGAACCAACAACAACAGAAACAAAAACCAAAACCAAAACCAAAACAAAAACCACCTTCATCATGGGACCAAATAAAAAACCTCCTAACATGCAAACAAATCGAAGGTTCAAGAGTTCATGATCCTTCAAAACCAAACAACAATAATGGTTACTCAAAATTAGGTTCTTCTTGTAGCTCCATTTGTAGCTTCAGAGATGTTGTTCATGGAAACACTAGAGTTGTTCATAGGTCTGATAATTCATCACCAGAGAGTAGTATCTTGGGTCAAGAAACAAGTCTTCTCAAGAGAAAACCTGTTGTCACTGCTTCATCATCAACAACTCGTTCTGCATCATGTTCCGGGAAATCATCCAACGGTGGAGGAAACTACACATCATCATCATCTTCAAGAGGAATGCAGTTTAGGAAGCTATCTGGATGTTATGAATGTCACATGATCGTTGACCCTAGCAGGTTAACATAATATTTTCACTGAATTCTAGATTATAATTAATTCATTATTCATTAATTAATGTTTTTTAGTTTTTGTTGAAAAAGTCTTTTTAAAAATGGGTCTTGTGTCTGCGGAGTACTCTTTAATTCTATAAAATTGTCAAAGTTTCCAATTTCCAACGCATACTCGCAATCTTTACAAAATATTACCATTTAAAGTCTTTAACCAGTGCCCAGACACTTGTTAACATTTCCCTTTAAAAATTTATAATTATAGTATTTAGGAAAACAATTGAATTAGATATAGAGAAATGATATTTGAACATATATTTTGTGACAACTTTCTCTCTCATACTCACATTATTTTTTACTTTATCTCTCTATTGCTTTGATTTTCGTACAAATACCTATTTTTTCTTTGTAAATTATGGTTGTTCCATAAGTTATCAACATAAAAGGTTGTTCAAATAACACACCTCTTAGATATATATGGTCAAAGTACACATAATTATTGTAGAATTAATTTACCTTTTTACATGTCTCTATGAAAAGTTTAGTTGAAATTTTTTTAACCACCTAAACTCAAGCAATTGTTTGAAGATTTTTGGGAATATTGATAAATACAATCAAATTATTATTTTTTGGATGCATACAATCAATTTTTAATACTATTATTGGTGTGAAGTATCCAATTCCAATATCATATTTTATGAGTAATCTACTCTAAAATACTTTACCGTTCAATTATAGTTATTTTCTCCCAACCACATTTTTCAATCATAATTTTTAATACTATACAAGAATACTCGTAATAATGTTAGATTGTTTTAGTTGTTCATTTTTCTATACAATTATTTGTACAGAAATTTGATTCAACATACTTCAAAATTAAATATAAGAAGAAAAAAACTTAAAAAGTTGGATGTAGTTGCTTTTTAAGTCTTTTCATATATATTTCATTCTAAAGGATCGATTGTGATATTATACCTATGAAAATTAATTAATTAGCTTAGTTTCTGTATTATTTTTTTGCATACTCAGGCTACCAATTCCTAGGAGCACATTATGTCGTTGTGATCAGTGTGGAGAGGTCTTCCCTAAAATTGAAAGTTTGGAACTTCATCAAGCTGTTCGACATGCAGGTATTTTTTTTTGTTCTTTGCATTAATTTTTTGTTCTATCTTTTTTCTCTTTTTATCATTTCACTTTCATGTTTCTTATCTACTTTTTCCTTTTTCTTTAAGACGAAAACATGCAAAAACGTTATTCCTTTCGTATCGCATTTACTATGTGAATTGATTTATAAATATATGGACCACTACTAGCAAAAGCTAATGTTTTCACACTTTTTACCAACATATTAACTTTCAAATTCCATAAATGACTGCAGTAATAGTTTTCTTTTATTGATCAACTGAAAACTTCTATTCCAATTAATGCACGGTAACAAGAATTTAGATCTGGTGATTTTGTTCAAGTATATAGCTAGCTAGTTGTTGTGTCTATCTCAAAAATATCTTTATGGGTCTAATTCCCTTTGTGCTAAAATTGAATCATGTGTGTGGGGTTATTAAAACTTAAAAGCATCTTCGAAATTTGAAACAAGGAGGGCAAAAAGGACCACAATCCGTGCATGTCATTATATTAGTACTAGTACTAGTTGCTTTAGAAGTACTGTTTGTTTTCTAGTTATATTGTTCTTGGTTTTTCATTTCGAGCTCTTGGATTTGTTATGTAGCCCTTTGGGGTGTCTAAATTCTCTTTAACCGGATTAGGTACCTCTTACATTCTAATTAAAAAAAAGTTACTTGTAAAAAAAGTTACTCCCTCCGTCACTTCATATTAGGTGCTTGGTTTGAGTTTAATAGTAAAATATGCGTTATTTACTAAAACATCCTTTAGTAAGATAACATATAGTAATATACTAGATTTACCCCTAAATTTGAGACGTTTGCATTAAATAGGGGTAAGGGCATAAAAAGATTTTCCACAACATGTTCTTTTCTTATATTTAAGGAGATAGTGTAGTTAGTATTCAATAGTCATGCATCAGCATCACCGATTCATTCACAATTTATAACTGATGCACCCACCAAAACAAGTGCATTTGTTATGAGCCATATACGTACACAAGTAGTTCCCTGTTTCATTCACCCAAATAAAATAAAAATAGTTCTTTGTTTAATTAAGAGTCTTAGACCATCTTCAATGGGAGTCTTTTAGACATTTAAGACTCGGTACCTATTAAGTACCCTTATTGGGGAGAATATTTTTTAGGGTCTCATAAGACCCGGTGTTTTATTTAAGACCCCCAACTTAAAGTGAGATCCACACATTTTTAATATTAAAATTTTTGAATGTAGTGATATAAAGTTATTGATAGTTGATTAGTGAGTCTCATTTAAAAAATTTGTGTGAGATCTGGGTTGGAGAGATTGAGTACTTATTAGATACTACTATTAAAAAATTATAAATGAGTGATGTGTACACGTGAGACTCATTTAAGTACCCAAAATTGGATGTCTCCATTGTGATGTTGTTATCCGTACGAGATATCACAGCTGTATGGTGTAAGAAATATTAATGACCTGCCTCCACAACGCGACAACTCTTGATTTCTGGACTCCATCCACATATAAGAAACTGACACTATCAATTCTAAATCACAAATAACCATATACACTACTACAATAGAAAATTTCCATATGATACGATAGAAAAAATTAATATTCTTATTTTGACCAACACTCTCTTCCATTGAAAGTTATCATTAGTTAGACACTATATTAAATGTAGGTACTTCTCCATATAGAAATTCAAACCAAGGTAACTAAGTTGTAGGACTAGGAATCTAATCCTTTTTCAGGATACTTTTCATGCAAGATGAATCAATAGCTGAAAAAATATCATCTCAATTGTACTTGTCATTTTGAAAATATTATTATTACTTTTTTACCGGGAAGGATATACCATTATTACTTCATCAAAACAAGGTGAATTAATATTCTCTTTATATGCGTGTCTTTGATTGTTCTAAAATTATATAGATAAAATGCAACAATTTAATCTGCTTTTGACATTTAAATAAAATATTATCTCATTTTTATAATTTCCTACTAGTATGATTATAGAGTTTTTTTAGAAACTTAATTATGTATAGAATTTAATGGAGATGTATTGTCAAAATAAAATAGTTTTACGTAGACATGCAATGAAAACTCATGATACATTCATGTACATAAGTTTAAAACTAATTTACACAGACAAATGCATGTCTAATTTTCTCTTGTATATTCTCAATCCAATTTTTTTTTTATGCATGCTCATAGTATACTTATTGATTCTTAGGAATATTTTTATTAATGCTAACAGTGAGTAATTTGTTGATTTAATTTTCTTGGTATATAACAGTTTCGGAGCTGGGTCCAGAGGATTCGGGTAGGAACATAGTAGAGATAATCTTCAAATCTAGCTGGTTAAAGAGAGAGACTCCAATGTGCAAGATTGAACGGATACTAAAAGTCCACAACACACAACGAACAATCCAACGGTTCGAGGAATGTAGAGATGCAGTAAAATCCCGTGCATCCAACACCACCAAGAAAAATCCCCGGTGTGCAGCAGACGGCAACGAACTCCTCCGTTTCCACAGCACATCGCTATCATGTGCACTCGGTGCAAGTGGTTCCTCCGCCCTTTGCGCCGTGCCTGGATGCGGAGTTTGCAACATCATCCGGCATGGTTTTCAAAAGAAAGGTGGAGTGAAGACCAATGCTAGTAGTGGTAGGGCCCACGACAATTCGGTTGGAGAAGATTCTAGAAGGGCAATGCTGGTGTGCCGCGTGATTGCTGGGAAAGTGAAGCGTGTGGCGGAGGAAGGTGCACCGGTGGTGTTGGAGGAGGAAATGGTGTGTTTTGATTCTATTGCGGGAAATGCTGGGAGTTACTCGAATCTCGAAGATTTAACTGTTTTCAACCCAAGAGCTATTCTTCCTTGTTTTGTAGTTGTTTACAAAGTGCTTCAATGCTGACCGAATACCTTGCATGTTTGATATCACGATCAAATTTGTTAGAATCAAGATCACTGAGTGATTCTAACAAATTCATCGTGAATCCAAACTTAAAAATTGTTTACGATTGTCTTGGATTTGAAGTTATTACTGTTAATTAAATTACTCATATAGTAGTAATAAATTACTACTAGTACAATTTTCGTCCCCAATCTTGATACGCGATCTAATATTTTAGATTAGACGAAAATCTTTGATCACCTATAAATAATGCAGGGGAATGATTTTTATTTGTATTTTATTGGATTGAGAATTAATGAGAGGACGTGTTGTTAAGATTGAGGACGAAAATGAATATATTCTATGCTTATCATTAGTTTGTTAGTATTATGAAAATGCTTAATTATAAAGATATTTTCAACTGCTATAACTCTTCAATATTTATAGATGTGTCAACTATAAATACATTGATTACTACTTTGGTTGTTTGTTAATTCATACATATTTGGGGATTATCGCAATTATTATTGTGAATATGTGTACATTGGTGCTCTCATAAAGTTGAGCCAAAGAAAAACTATTTTGTTGGTTGTGGCTAATATGGGAGTGAAGTTGCTAAAATGAAATGGTTACTATCAAGTCAATGTTTATAAAATGAATGTCGTCATAAACATCAATTTTAAAAGGTGTGATAATATTAAGAGTTCTACATTGAATACATAAAGGTATTCAATAAATATTTAGTTGATGAGATTTTTCAATTTAACAGACTAGTTTTTTAGGTTAAACTTCTTTCACGAACTCAAGTTTTAGTAATATACAGTGAGAAATAATTTGAAACTAACATAATAATTATTGAAATAATAGTTAATGATTATAGTAATTTTTGTGTGAAGACAAACAAAAGTATATATCACACGGATGAAGATTAATCTTTCGAAATAATTAAGTTTTGTTTAATAGAGTAAAGTTTGTCAACATAAGTTTGTTAACAATCTAAGATCAAACTCTTAAACAAATGGTTAAAATACACAAATATCTATCATTTATGTCATAAGTTGATATTTATTAGATTAGCTTGCATGAGATAGAGATAGGAATTAGAATGTTGTAAAGTATACTTTGTTGATGTCGGTTTGTTGTGCAATTGCTCACGCATGACCCAAAATGATTATCAAAGTGTGGTGGAAGGTGGAACCTAATTTGATGTCAAACTTTGTGTATGGATCCCACCTACTACTAATTGGAGTACTCTCTTTGTATATGCATGTGTGTGCTAACTTCTGATCAATTTGCCAATATATTCATTTTAATTTATCGGTTATTTAATCAATGGAAAGGTAGCTGAAAATTAAAACTTTCTGATTGTCTTGAACTTCTGGTGACTGGCTGAAAACTAAAGACATTAATTGACCCTTCATGTGTGAATGAAACATCATCATACCATGGAATAAATTAAGGTGGGTGTGTGTACACTGTACAGCATTGAAGTATTCATTCATACCATATTCAATAAATTTATATGAAACATTGAAGTATTGAATTAAGTTCATAATCTAATAATGAATAAGTTATGCGTAATTTCACCGTAAATCTTCAATAAATTTATATGAAGCGTGTCTTCCCTAATCTAATTTGTTCTCATATAGTAATATTTACACCATATTCCAAAGACACCACTAGCTCCATTGCGATGCCATTCAGCAATTCATATTAGAGATATAGTAGTAGTTACTTAAATTGTATATTACCAGTTTTTAACTAATATCTCTAATAACTAACGATATATATATATATATAGACACACACTACAAGGAAATATGTGGCTATAATATTATCATGAA
>Ga0099826_10002236_pt1 | contig 12359 bp, 7 predicted proteins | sample Mtrugardesep15_FD_76830 | JGI IMG/M metagenome (GOLD analysis project Ga0099826, IMG submission 76830) | Root nodule microbial communities of legume samples collected from California, USA - M. trunc garden sep15 | ecosystem: Host-associated > Plants > Roots > Nodule | place: USA: California...
AAATTAGTTTAAGCAAATAAATAAGTTTTTATGTATTATTCATAATTTTGTAAATTTAATTTATGAAAAACTAATTTATAAAAAAATATTTTCGTTAATAAAAACTTATAATATTTGCATAATCAATTTTGCATAAACTCAAAATAAGTGTAATCCAAACAAACAATTAATTTGCGTAAAAAGCACCTAATAATTAAAGTATTTATTTATTTTTAATTATTGATATAAGAATATATTTTTTTCGAAGAAATAATAATAACAATTTTTGTTCCTATAAACCTTTCATTTTTTTTTGTTCCTATAAAAATAAATAAATTAGAAGAGAACTACGTTGGTTCACCATTCATCCATCACCGCATTCACAACCATGTCACTCCGCCGCCTCCTACTCCTCAGCTCACTCCGCCGTTCAACCATCGTCCCTCCCATTTCAATCACCACCCGCTCCTTCGCATTCTCTTCCGCCGAAGAAGCAGCGGCAGAGCGACGCCGTCGCAAACGCCGTCTTCGAATCGAGCCTCCATTGAACGCAAACCGTCCTCCTCCTCAACATCAGCCTCGCGACCCTAACGCCCCTCGCCTCCCAGATTTAACATCGAGGCTGACCGGACCTCGATTGACTCTTCACAACCGTGTCCAATCCCTAATTCGCGCCGATGACTTAGACGCCGCCTCCGTCATCGCACGTCACTCGGTGTTCTCATCAACTCGGCCTACGGTTTTCACTTGCAACGCCATCATCGATGCTATGCACCAAGCCAAGAGGTATAACGAAGCTATTGCTCATTTTCATTTCTTCTTCAACCAATCTAACATTGTTCCCAATATCGCTTCTTACAACAATTTAATCAATATTCACTGTGACGAAGGTCGTGTCGACGTGGCTCTTGAGGTTTATCGCCACATCATCGACAATGCTCCTTTTGATCCTTCGCCTTTTACTTATCGTCATCTCACCAAAGGTTTGATCAGTGTTGGTCGCATTGATGAAGCTGTTGATTTATTGCGTGAGATGTTGGCTAAAAATCATGGTGCTGATTCAATGGTATATAATAACCTGATATCAGGTTTTCTTGAACTTGGTAATTTGGATAGGGCTAACGAGTTTTTTGATGAGCTTAAGGGAAGGTGTAGTGTTTATGATGGTGTTGTGAATGCTACTTATATGGAATGGTTTTTTAAGCAGGGAAGAGATAAGGAAGCTATGGGTTCGTATAAGTCTTTGATGGATTGTGGGTTTAGGATGACGCCTGAGACTTGTAATGTTTTGTTGGAGGTTTTGTTTAAGCATGATAAACAAAAGCAGGCTTGGGAATTGTTTGATCAGATGTTGGATAATCACACTCCTCCTGCATTTCTAGCTGTTAATTCCGATACTTTTAATATCATGGTTAATGAGTGCTTTAAGTGTGGTAAGGTTGATGAAGCCCTTGATACTTTTAGGAAGGTTGGTACCAAGATAAATTCTCAGCCTTTTAAAATGGATGTTGCCGGGTATCATAATATTATCTCTAGGTTTTGTGAGATTGGGATGATGTCGGAAGCTGACACATTGTTTGAAGAATACTGCTCCAAGTCTTTAAGGGCGGATGTGCCTACTCACACTGCTATGATAGATGGATATTTGAAAGTGGGTAACATTGATGATGCTTTGAGGGTATTTAACAAGATGGTGGGTTATGGTTTGAGGGTGACTGCTAGCTTCGGCAATAGGGTTTTTGATGAATTGATTAAGAATGGTAAGGTTGTTGAGTGTGCACAGATTTTGAGCAAAATGGGAGGCCAAGATCCTACGCCTGATCCCATTTGCTACGAGGTTGTGATCAAGGGATTGTGTGCCGAAGGTTTGTTGGATAAGAGTCAGGAGTTGTTGGACGAGGTTACGAGGTATGGTGTAGGGGCCACTCCTGCCTTGCGTGAATCTGTGACTGAGGTTTTCAAAAATGCTGGGAAAGGTGATGAGATTGAGAGGCTGCTAGATACGAACCGAATTGGATACAATTCCCGTCCAAGACCTGCATACCATCCACCACCAGCAAGATCCCCTTCTCAATTGGATAGAACACATAACCCAATTTATGGGCATCTACAACAGCGCCCATCACTGCCTTCTGCTCAAATGGCTGGTGTGCACAACACACCTTCTGAGTTTCCATCTCAAATGGCAGCACCTCAGCGATACCAATACCAAACACGGCCTTCTCAAGTTGCAGGAACGCATAACCAACCTTCTGGGTTTCCGGCTCAAAAGGCAGCCCAAAATTCCCCACCACACTTTGATACTCGAATGGGTGGACCACACAACCCACCTTCTGAGTTTCCTTCTCAAACGGCAGCACATCAACGATACCAAACACCTCCTTTTCAAGTGCCAGAAGCACATAACCAACCTTCTGGATTTCCGGCTCAAATGGCAGCACAAAATTCCCCACCACACTTTCATACTCGAATGGGTGGAACACACAACCCGCCTTCTGAGTTTCCTTCTCAAACAGCAGCACATCAACGATACCAAACACCTCCCTCTCAAGTGCCAGGAGCACATAACCAACCTTCTGGATTACCGGCTCAAATGGCAGCACAAAATTCCCCACCACACTTTGATGCTCGAATGGCTGGAGCAGATAACAACCGCTTTCCCCCTGGATACCCACCTCCAATCTCAGGGCAACAACACCCACCACTGTCTCCTCAAATGACAGCAAATGGACCTTCTCACTCAACAGGGCAGCCTCACCACCCTCCATGGGCGTAGCCAGGATTTTGAATTTTGAGGACCAATTGTGTTCAATCTCAATCTCACTAAGGTACGCCAAGCATAGATTTTGCAAAACAAAAAAAAAAAGTTTTGGAACATTCCAATGCCCTAGAGTTTTGTTGAATATAATACCTAGCATTCGATTATTTAATGTCATATCATATATTTATAGTTAATTGTTTTAAAATGAGTCTAAATTTGAATTAGTACGTCCCATGAGCATTGCTCAGTTGGTGGGGACAATGTATTGAAATATGGAGGGGCCGGGTTTCGAACCTCGGATTGCCTACTTATTCACCTTTAAATGTAGCCACTAGGCTATTTGTCGAAAAAAAAAAAAATTGAATTGGTTAGTACTCAGCATAACTCTAGAGTATCTAAGAATCTAAAAAAAAATATATTATTAAAACATCATTTATGGTTAGGATAGCAGCAGGGACATAACCAGAAAAAATAATGGAGGGTGGCAGAAGTATAACACATGATAAACTATATGAAGAGTGACTAACTTCTACAATTAATAATTGTATAAAATTTAAATTAATGAATAAAAAAACTGTGTATCCTACAAAAGCCATGAGATATGAGGAATTTGGCGGTGGAATTGCTGCCATTGCTATGAAAAATTTAGAAATGTGATTGTGCAATTGTGTTGTATTGAAGTGTTAAAGTTCCTCTAAAAAAAATGCTACAGTTAGCAAACTAATCAACATTTATGTTGCCGCACACCAAGTATGGCTAATTTGGACACCATCTCAAATTTAGAAGTTTCAGTAAACCAAAATAGGTATAGTCCCCTGATATTGTTAAGGCTAATCGTTCAAGATAATTCAGATCTATATGAAATGTTGACATTTTTCAAGAAAAGTTTTTTCCATACGCATCAGTAGTAGATTGAGACTTGAACCAAATAGTTTAAAGACTCAAACATTTACCACTTGTGCCACACCATGCTAGTGTAGCAAGCGATTTCTTTTCTCCATAAAAAAAGTTAGACTTGACTCTAACAAGTATTTTTGCAAATATTAAGAATAAACAACTGTGCATGTGAGAAAGTCAGTTACTACTGTGTTGAGGAATTCATATAACTATAATATCACTATTGTATATCTTAGTTCAATGTACTTTTACACAGTTGGGGTGGCGAACACTTCGCATACATATAGGGTTTCTATAATGCTACATGTTATAAGGGCACTGGCTGCCCCATTTTAACTATACCTTGGTCCGTCCTTGGGATAAAGAGTAGTATAATTTAAAATGTCAATATTTATCAATTTTTTTTTAATTCCCAATTTTTTTAATAACATTAGTTAGTTTTTATTCAGTTGTATATAATAATAATATTTATTAATACTTGATCAAGGGTTGATTCTAAAAAGCCTCCTTAGCTTGTTGCCTCTTTTACATTTTGTTTTATTTTTTCTCTGGATTGGGTTTTAGTCTGGTCCACCAACTTTGTATTTTTCTTTCTTTTTCTTGTTTTATTATAATATTTAGAAGAGTTTTAAGGATAATTGTTGTAGGTATGGGGTGACAGCATAGTTGGCATGTCAATTCCTCTTAATGCTGTCTCTCCACACTTCATGGTCTATAAAAAAATGAAATAATTAATAATAATTGGTGTATATAAAATGGAATAGTGTCACTTAAACAAGTTCTTTTTTTCTTTCTAAAAAAACTTAATACAAGTGATTTTTTGTTGTTTATAAATATAGGTCAAATTAAGGTCTGTCTCACATTCTCAAAAAACTTGAACCATTAAGTGTCTAGTTAAGGTATTATGGCCACATGTTATTGCTATGATTTATTGTGAGAGCCAAAAAAAAAAGAATGTAAGTCGAGGTGTTAACCGTCAAGTTTAGTGGAAAACAATAAAAGCAAATAAGTTGAGATGTTGAGTTTTTACGATGACAAGTTGCTTCAAATGTTACTATGCATTTTATTTAGGAACTCAATGTTACTATATACATGTAAGGCAAAAAAAAAACTACATATTTATGGCGGGACCACGGCCCCTATAGGTCTCCTTGTTGGCTCCGCCACTGCCAACATCCTCCCCATATGCAAAGGGTATCTCCTCAATCAACTGCAAAACCTTATGGACCATAATCTGGACCCCAACAAATGGCGGAACAACCTTATCCATCGTCAAGATCGACTACTCCAATGTCAAACACACTAAGTGTAATTGAAGTATTATATGATCATTTATCATGTCATTCTTTACTATATATATATATATATATATATAGATATATATATATATTAAGTATCAATTATATTTCAAGATATAGACTTAGCCTTCCCCTCAGAAACCCCCCTCCCAAACGACCCTTAGTTTCTTGTTATATTGTCATTATTTGTTTTCCATCAGTATGCCTGTCTGTAATATTGTTGTGTTTTTCTTTTTCGGGGTTTAAATTTGTAGGAGAGTAAGTTTTTTTAGGGAGAGCAAGTGTTATATCGGTTTATGGAAAACTTTGTTATATACTTTTGAGGGTAATGTGTATTGGCTTTTGCAGACCTTTAGTTCCCCCTGTTTTGGGAGAATTTTGTATTATGAAGAAAAATAACTCCCCCGTTCAAGTTGAGCGACTATCTTTTCTTCCTTTTACCCAAAGCCTTTCCCTCTCCTAAACTCCCAAGATTCTAAGTCCCAGGACCAAGGTTTTAAATCACAGTCAGGGTTACATATTGATCTTTAATATTGCGGAAAATTGAGGATAATTGTGGCTGATGCAGTCTCAGTTGAGGTTGTAGAGACATAACAAATCTTGATTCATTGCCCATATTGCAGTTGCAAACCTTATGTTAATACCTTGTTTAGGACGACTACTTTCTTTGTGGAATATCTATGGAAGACAAGATTGCAGACATGAAATTTATTTTGCTTTTATGTGATTCACTGTTAAAGTTGTTTGTGACAGCAAATAATTCTAGCAATTTATTCTTCTTTCAGAATGCCAACTCTTGTTGTGTTCTTTTTACATAACCCTTGAATCTCGAACCTATATTTTTCATTTTCTATATTATGGTGTTACGATGAACGCATTTCGGTTTTAGCCTTCAATAGCATCAGTTTGATGAGTCGCCTTATGTATTATGGCATTCCTTGTAATTTTTGTTCTAGGTTGGTTGGCTCTCTTTAAAAACGAGTCGCCTTGTGTATTATGGCTTTCTTTAAAATGGTTGGCTCTCTTTAAAATTCTTCCCGATTCCAAAATGTTTTCTCCCTTTTATTTGGAGTTTTGACATGGCATCTTATTTCCACATTTTTCCATTTAATTATTATCTAGAAATTAAGAAAACATGGGTGTTCGTGTCTAAAACGTTGCTATTTTATGTATTATAACGACAGAAAGGAGGGGCCCAAAATGCTTTGGTTATTGGTCCAGCTATGCCATCCACTGCTACGTAAGAATTTTTTTTCTTTAACCTGTACACATTTTGGCTAGGGACAATCTTTTGCTCACGAATAATCTGATTTGGTCATAGTTATCAGATTTTTGCAATTTTTGCCTCTAACAGTTGTGATTTGAATCATACGTTCTGCTTGCAAAAGCTTAATAATGAATCCTGTTGTGTTCAGTATTATGAAATATTTTTTGACGAGTCTATTTGGCTTTCAATATTTTATAAAACTGTTTACGATGTAAACACGAGAAAAGATTGCCGAAGTTGATGAAAATTTGCTAAGGTGTGAAATTTTATTTTCAAAAGAAAAGTATAAAAGTATTCCATGCATAGGGAAGTATTCCGTTCCATTTATCTTTTGGTTTGTTTTTATATTTTTTGAAAATTGATAGATTTTAATACTATATTTTACACATTTTTTTTTAACACAATATCTTGAAATCACTTTTCATTACTATTCTGTTCTGTTGTAGAAAGGAAAACCATAATAGGTTCCAAATGAAACATAGATTGTGTCACATGCAGCATGCAAAGTTTTTGAAAAGCCGTTAAAGATGATTGGTTCTTATGTTATGTTTCTTTACAGGAATGGTCTTGGTTTTCAGGGCAAAAATACAGTAGTTGTTTCTACCTCTGGCTCATCTGAAAGGTTCTGGCTTTCTCTCGATGTCTCTATATTTAAGAGCTTATTTTCATGCTCATTTTATTGGTTCTGCACACCATCATCTTTTTTTTACTCAATATGAATATATCTTGGATTGACATTCTGTTGTTTTGACCTTTTTGACTAAACTGTTGTAGTTTCTAAATATGACAGGAATTTCTCAACATCCGCTTTGATGGAAAGAATCCACGACCTGTGTGGCATGCACCGTGGAAAAACTACAGGGTGAGAACTACTTGACCACTTTTTTAACTATTTAATGATAGATGAGTGGTTGGGGGGGTGTTGGGTAGCTCAACTGGTTTGAGCTAAGGGCTAAGGGAGTTGGACGTCCAGAGTTCAAGTCCTGGCAAGGAGGAAAAAACTAACATAATTATAACACTAACATTCTCCATTAAAAAAAATGATAGATGAGTAGTATTAGGTTTGTTTTCATTCTCAGATTCTGTGAACCAAAACCAATGTTAATTGGGGATGTTTGGTACACTAGCCAGTAGTTTAGGTGAAGGACCTGTTTAATTCCATCTTCCTATAGCCCCCATTTTCTTACCATAAGTGCAAGGATACTTTGGATTAATTACTTTCAGAATTTCCATCCGTCTGCTGGATTTGGATCAATATCTTATTGTTTGTAGGGGCTTAGCAAAATTTTGTGCTGTTATCTACGTTGGCATCCACTATATAGTAAAAAAGAATCAATTTTAAAATCCATTTAAAACATAGAACTAGTAATGCTTTGCAGCTGGTTCTACTCAACACCACAAATTTCAATTTAAAGCTTGGCTATTCATAGGCTGACATTATATCAAAATAATGGTTTGTGTGTTTGCTAATGGCTTAATTCTTTCATTCTAATCAGGTCTAGCACACATAATTTTTCTGATATCCTTTTAAATTGTAATACTTCTGATATATTTTTAGCTGAGAAATATAACCATGAGTTATTTTCTGTAGGTCACCATCCTCTATTAGGACCATCTCCTCCAATGTCAGAGCCATCTCTTCCCTCACACGGATGACTGATCATCACGAAATCATCAAAGCCATATTATACGGCCCCAGGATCATATTCTCAGATTACAGGACCATATCACCCATCATCAAGAATCCCTCCTCACTTTCAAGACTCACATCAACAACAGCTAGAAGTTCCCGAACATATTGCTGTCTGATCATTGAAGTTCAAGCTAATTCTTAGTGTTGCGGTTCTCTTTTAATTTAAGAGTTGTCTATAATTTTATTTTGTTAGCGTCTTACGATGCTTACTTTTGATGTTCAGAATAGTTTTTTATTTATTTGTTAGGGACATGTATTGCAATTGTTGATGACATGCTATTTTAATTTATTCCTGTAATTCAACTTTTAATCATTAATACAACACAAATATTGAATCTTCTAACAAACTGTTTAAAGAGTTTAGTATTACATTGGAATGTAATTGATGCTATTTCCCCCCTCTATGGTAGTTGATTTATTAAATTTTGTTCTTTTTCTCCCACTATTTTTTTTCCCTTACTTTCAGCAAGCTATAAATTTCCTTTTAATCAGTTTCTTGTCTTGTTCTCATGCTGAGATTTTGCTAATTTGATTGTGGTTCATCTGGACCAGATGGGTGGTAATGTTGTGTAAGGATGTTTCGCACATTTTTTCCAATTGTTTGGGAATATGTCATGGTTTGAACTAGAGGAAGAACAACTGAAGCATATGGGAATAAAAATGTCATTTTTCTAGTATGGTATAGGAATTGGACAAATATCTTTGCTGGATATATAACAGTATGTAGGGTGTGCTTGGATGGCTTACTATGCTGGAAAGGTAGCGAGGGCCATACAACTTTCCTTGGTTTTTATCACAAGGGAATATGGTGGATTCAAATATAGGACATGGTAAGCTGCTGAGTCTATTGGTTATTTTGTTATAAATAAACCGTTTTAGACCCTGCAACCATTTTATAATGTGCATTTTGTTTTGGTGTTTGCTTCACTCACCTTGTGATAGTCTAACTCTCGCAGGCACTGTGTATCAATTCTTAATCTTCACTTTCGCTTCTTGTTGTGTTTTCTATATGTCTCTTGCATTTGTTAGCATTTTAACTTTGGTGAGTATTATGTGTGATTTGTTTTTGTAGAGAAGTTTCAGTAGCTTTGAATGTATGGCAACCTAAGGTTGTTTGGGGTAGGCAAAAACAGATGGTGGAACAACGTACTTCTGAATCTTGGATACACATGTTTAAGATTAAACTGAGGCTTTGTAACTTGTAAGCAACAAAATTGTACAACGGTTGTGAGCATATGACATTAATTCCTTCAATATTGGTCAAAAAATGAAAATTATTTGATGCATATTGGAGAAGACATGATAAACATGAGATGAGAGAAATGTTAAGGCTGGTATGAAAGATTGTGGTTTGTGATGAAAAAAGGGTGGACATCTATTTTAAAAGAGTGTAAATTATAGGAGTACAGTTTTTTATCTATTTATTTTATTAGAATATATATTTGAAAACAAAAAAGGAAAAGGAAAAAAAAAGGTGTGGGCCAATGTCGTCACTTTTGGGTGACATCGCATTGTTGTGATTTCATATGCAAATATGAAAACTCAAACACTAAATTGACAATAGCAAATGCAAGTCTAAACTTTAGTCTTTGTTTCCGAGTTTAAAAGGGAATAAATGAGGATTTTGAAAAAAAGAAAAGAGCAAGTGGAAGGTTCTGTTTGGTAAAAATAGCGGATAACTGATAAGATAGTTGATAGCGGATAGCTTATAGCTGATGACTGATAGCTGATAAACTAATTGAAGTGTTTGGTAAAATTAGTTGTTCGACTAGTGATAAATGTAAAATGACATAAAAAGACATTCTTAATTCATAATAAAATGTATATCAATTAATAATAAGTATTCAATAATTTATTTATTTTTTAAAGTAATTTAAATTTATTAATTCACTATATCACTTATGTTATTAATTTAATTTTTATTTACTAAAATTTTATTTTATATTCATTTTATTTAAATGTTTGTACTTTATAAAACAAATGTATGTCACAATAGACAATTATCAGAATGTATTATTATATGTATTTTTTTAGAAGAATTATTATTAAATATTTTATTAACAATAATAGATACTTACAACTCTTGTAAAAAAATATTATACATACAACGAATATCTCTTACAAAAAATCACTGAATGTTATTTATACTATATTATTAACTGAAGGTATATTTTGCAATGAAAAAACTTAAAATTATCGTGATGGAAAAAAAGAAGAATGAAATGTATATATTCTATGAAGAAAAACAACGGAAGGCACACAAATAGTGAATAAGGCTTTCTTAAAAAAAAAAAAAAACAGTGAAATAATGATGTGCATCTGACCATTATGGAAAGGCACTGAAATAAACAACGAAAGGGTAAAAATGGGTTTTGGTTAAAATAACAAGGGTAAAAATGGGAGAAATGTTGATAAGCTATAAGCTATAAGCTCAAACGCTACTTGGAATAGCATCTGAAAAATAGTTTATAAGCTCGTGAAATAAGTTATTACCTCGTGGTGAAAAGACATTATCAAACAGATCTTTTATAGTCAAACGAGCTTATAAGCTATCCGCTATAAGCTATAAGTTCATTTGATGGTCTTACCAAATAGACCCTAAGTAAATGCGTTTGAGAGGGAAGGACTTTGGAGAAGGGTATTAAAGCATTCTTGTGGGAAAGGTGTATATGAATTTTTTTAATTCAATTTACATTGTTATAATATTTTTAAAAACAAAATATTTAAAAAAATGTAAAAAAAATAAAAATTCATATATTTTCTACGAAAACACTCAAACAAAGCTTTACAAAAACACCAATAGACTCTAGGTCTATGAGATCATTTTCACATACGATGCACAAACAAATAAATTTAAAGATGAGGCTTTTTTTTCTTTTTTTTTTCTTCTTCTCTCTTTTCTATCTTTATTGAGGCTTAGGAACGATTTCTCATAGGAGGTAGAAACGAAAAAAACTAAGAATCTATTTGGATTAATTTTTATTTATCTTTAGCAATGAAAAATAATTTATAGAAACAAATAAGTTTTTATGTTAATTAATAAATTGTTATTAACAAAAATGTCATTTTTTAAAGTTATTTTTCATAAATTATCTTAACAAACTTATATGAATAATTCATAAAAACTTTATATAGTTTTTTTTTTACATAATAACGAAAATAAGTTAATACTAATGAGTATAATAATGACTTTAAAACAAGATGTTTGTCTATCTCTACAGATTTAAGTGACATTTTAACCTACATCATGTGATGTCAATGCAATTTGCCAGTTAAAAAATAATATCGATTGATTTATAAAAAAATAAAAATAACAATGATTTTGATCGCGTGTAATGTTAGGGCTTAAGTTGAAGGGTTTAGAAACCATAGAACAGAAGAAGCAAAAGAGAACTAAATTGGTTCTCATTTCATTTTCACAATCATGTCACTCTGCCGCCTTCTCCTCCGATCTCTTCGCCGTTCCACCACCGTCTCTCCCATCTCCATCACTGTCCGTTCCTTCGCATTCTCCTCCGCCGAAGAAGCAGCAGCAGAGCGACGCCGTCGCAAACGCCGTCTTCGCATCGAGCCTCCCTTGAACGCAATCCGTCCTCCTCCTCAACACCAGCCTCGCGACCCTAACGCTCCTCGCCTCCCAGACTCCACATCATCGCTGGTTGGACCTCGATTGAGTCTTCACAACCGTGTCCAATCCCTAATTCGCGCTGATGACCTAGACGCGGCCTCCGCCGCAGCTCGACACTCTGTGTTCTCATCAACTCGGCCTACGGTGTTCACGTGCAACGCCATCATCGCTGCTATGTATCGGGCCAAGAGGTATAGTGATGCTATTGCACTTTTTCACTTTTTCTTCAACCAATCTAACCTTGTTCCCAATATCGTTTCTTACAACAATGTTATCAATACTCACTGCGATGAAGGCCGTGTCGACGTGGCTCTCGAGATTTATCGCCACATCATCGCGCATGCTCCTTTTGGTCCTTCATCAGTAACTTACCGTCATCTCACCAAAGGTTTGATCAGTGTTGGTCGCATTGATGAAGCTAATGATTTATTGATCGAGATGTTGGCTAAAAATCATGGTGCTGATTCAATGGTTTATAATAACCTGATATCAGGTTTTCTTGAACTTGGTAATTTGGATAAGGCTAATGAGCTTTTTGATGAGCTTAAGGGAAGGTGTAGTGTTTATGATGGTGTTGTGAATGCTACTTATATGGAATGGTTTTTTAAGCAAGGAAGAGATAAGGAGGCTATGGATTCGTACAAGTCTTTGATGGATCGTGAGTTTAGGATGACACCTGCGACTTGTAATGTTTTGTTGGAGGTTTTGCTTAAGCATGATAAACAAAAGGAGGCTTGTATATTGTTTGATCAGATGTTGGATAATCACACTCCTCCTAATTTTCAAGCTGTTAATTCCGATACTTTTAATATCATGGTTAATGAGTGCTTTAAGCA
>Ga0099826_10002237_pt1 | contig 12354 bp, 4 predicted proteins | sample Mtrugardesep15_FD_76830 | JGI IMG/M metagenome (GOLD analysis project Ga0099826, IMG submission 76830) | Root nodule microbial communities of legume samples collected from California, USA - M. trunc garden sep15 | ecosystem: Host-associated > Plants > Roots > Nodule | place: USA: California...
AAAAACAAAATAGAGGAAGTATACCCTGTATAGACGAATTCATCATATGACACTACACATTATGGTTTTATGATTACACTCATAGAAAAGACACGTATGATCGTAATCTTTTTCTAAAAATGACTTCTAAAGTAAATTTAATCATATACAACAACTACTAAGCACATGCGACTTCAACCTAAAATAGATGCAAGCATTACCGAATCTCTACAAGAGCCACACAATTGTTTGTCAGACTAATAAGCACTCTAAATACATATAAAATTTTAGCTTTAACGTATTTTTAATCAAAATTAATTTTACATAATCAATTTATTTAAAATTAATTTTTGTATAACACAATCAAATAAACATTAACATTATTAATTAAAAAAACAAAGAATTGCAAAAGTAATGAAAATTGACTGTGTGAATTGTGATTAGGGAGAAAATAATAAAGTTACACATTGCAACAAGTCATTTTCAGTGACAGGAGGGAACTAATAAAAGGTGTTTGGGGTAATGTGCTTGTAATTGTAGTAACAAGGGAAAGGAAGGGACACAGAAGCTATAAGACATAGGTATAGTGTGTGTAAAAAGCCAGGAGGAAGAGTATCTTTAGAGGAGGTCAGCACATCACTGAACAGAACAGAATGCTTTACTTCCTGTGATAAACAACCTACTACTATAACGTTGTTGTTATTTTTATGAGACCTCATATCTCACAGCATAGGTATTTGGTTGCGTGCTTTATGTTCTAATTCCGTTCTTATTTTGTGTTTTTTTAGGGACTTGAGTTGGTTACTATCACTTTTTTATTATTTTTTATCTCTCTCTTTATTATAAAGAGGAGAGAGAATAAATAGGACCCTCTAAGCGTGCAAATAAAAAGACTTAAAAGCAAAACAAAGCTAGATCACAAATCCTTTGCTATTATCACTCCCTCTACCTTTGTAGGGTTTCTCTCTTCTTCTTTGCTCTATAATATTTCTATTCTCTCTTCTTCTTACTTACTTTGTGACACTCCTTTCTCCTTTTCTTTTCTTTCTTCAGCGACCAAAAGTACCGTTTAAGGTTCATTGTCTATTGTCTCTCACACACTTCAAACCTAGCTGCCTCACATAAGTGTATGCTAACTCAACCTATCTTATCTTTTGTATCTATGCTTTTTGTCTCTAACCTATGTTTTTGTTTCATTTTTCTAGGTTTTAGTTTCTCATATTTATTGAAGAATACATAAAACAAGGGTTGTTTTCATTGCAAGAGTGATGAATGAGATGTCAAGAAATGAAAGAGAATCTTCTGAGGAGAGAAAGCTTGAACTAAGGCTTGGTCCACCTGGTGTTGAAGAAGACTGGTTTCACACCAACAACAAACAAAGACTCTCATTTGGTAATTACTTCTCTTCAAATTCAAACAATGGTTTTCAACATGTGAGAGGTATCAAAGAATCTTCATCATCACAAACCTCTTGTCCTAAGAGAGTAGAGTTACAGAATGGTGATAATAACAAAGTAACAGCTGTTTCCAACACCTCTCAGAAAAGGTACTATACCTTTTCTATATTTTTATTTATTTTTTAACTTTTAAGACAGGATATTCATTCACAGTGTTGCTTTGTTTTTTTCTCCTACTATTGTGGTCCATGCAAGTTCTGTTCTGTTTCTTTCTACTAGTTTTAAATGTGTAAATAGATCTAGTGTTTCACTTTTTAGTGCAAGAGTTTAATACCATGTTTTTCCATTATTATTTAATACATGCCTTATATAAACATGGCACAAAAACATGCAAATCCTCATCCACACACAAAATATATTGGCAATTTTTTTAGCGATGATCTCTCTTTGTACCATGTACTAGTAGCTTTTTTTTGTTCTGTTATCCTTTCTTAGCCATGTTTGATTCAGAGATGTCTACATCTGATTTTGATGCTATCTGTTATTTATTATGTGCCTTCTTTATCTATTTTTTCCTTGGGGTTTGGTTTGACATACTACCATGTGAATATCTGAATTTGTCTATCTATTTTAATATTAGTTTTAATTTTTCCTTGGTCCCCATCATAAAAAAATGATATATAGATTTGTAGTTCTTGTTTTCTAATTAATTTTTGTTCTTGCACATGTATACGAATATCCGGAGACACTATCAAAACTCTAAATTACTAATATATTATTCTTTAATAGAAATCAAACATTTTAATTTTTAATGTAATACACAAATTTTCATGAGTATAACCATTTAAGATTCTCAACGGGTGCTTGGGGACGATAGTTAACATTTCTTTCATTCCCTCAAAAAAAAAAAAATTCATTCCCTCCAAAAAAACATTTCTTTCATGTCTTGAGTTTTTGTTACCTTTGGCCTTGGTCCCTATAAAGTATACTTTTAATATTTTGTCCTCACAAATATACAACATTTTGCGTTTGGTCAATGTTGTTTTGTTTTAATCCTTGTGAAATTAGTTCAATTTTAATGTTATTGTTTAATTTAACTAAGCCTTTATTTTAGTTTGAGGGATTAAAATCAAATATTTTATGTATTACAAGGACCAATTCTAATGAGAATTTTTTTTTGTTGCAAAAATTAAAACAAATCAACAGACTTGCAATAAAAATTTAATACAAAGCAACAAAAACTTGAATTAAAAAGTGGTATATTTGCTAGGGCTAAACTAAATAATAAATTTAGAGGGACTAAAATTCCAAAATAATATATTTGCCTAATATTGTAAATATGTAGGGTTACTATTTGATTTGGATGAGTGATTGGATTTGGGATTTGAAGGGTTATGCTAATAGGATAAACAAAATTCTCTTTTTATCACAGACAGCATCTTTTTTAATTTTTTTTTAACTTTTAGCTTTGTTCCTACAAGTTTCACTGTTTATTATCATGCTTAACTTTGTAAATGGACCCCACCAAAAAACAGAACTGCTCCTGGACCAGTAGTGGGTTGGCCACCAATTCGTTCATTCAGGAAGAATCTTGCAACTAGCAGCAGTTCTAAGCCATCACCACCAGAATCTCAGACTCAACAGGACAACAACGTTGCTGCTGGTAAAAAACCTATTAACAACAACTATGGTAAAGGTTTGTTTGTTAAGATCAATATGGATGGTGTTCCAATTGGTAGAAAAGTTGATCTCAATGCTTATGATAGCTATGAAAATCTTTCTTCAGCTGTGGATGAGCTCTTTAGAGGACTCCTTAAAGGTATTAATTAATATTGTGTGCCCTTTTTTAAATTCAATGATAGTACTCATGTGGACCGTCGTGTGGTCAATGTTTTTATTTATTTATATAATATATGATGAAGATTTCTTATGTACATTTATTATTTTTTGAAAAAACTCTAGAAAATTAGCTTAATATTTACAAACTGAAATTATGCCTTCCTTTATGAATTAATTCTTTTAAAAGTAAAAAAATGTTCAATTGGTAATTTCTTTGATTTTGAGAGATAGGTGGTACCCTACTGGTGAAAGCATGATTTTAAAGTACTAACATAAATTCAACATTAATGCTTAAGGTCAATTTTGTTCACCAAACAAATATTATTCTTCTAATGCAAAATTTCTAATTTGACCATATTGCTTTGAATTTTTATCTGCCATTTTTAAAGTACATATATTATTTTATCTTATATTTGTCTTTTTATTGTTACTTCTGTAATAGCTCAACGAGATTCCTCTACTTGTGGAGGTAACAAGAAAGAAGAGGAAGAGAAAGTGATTACTGGATTATTGGATGGAAGTGGAGAGTATACTCTTGTATATGAGGATAATGAAGGAGACAGGATGCTTGTTGGTGATGTCCCATGGCAGTAAGCATCTTCATTATTATCACTCCCAATCTTATACTATATTACATTATTTTAATTTAGTATAATCAATTTAATCAATATGATAGTATTATATTATATAATTTATAACAGTATATTCCAATTCCATCACTCGATGTGGCATTTTGTTCTGAAAGACTGCAATAACAATTTGTTAGATTCCTTGTGCTTAACAATTACTATTTATTAATATTATTTAATTATAGGTAACCACATTATTTATGACAAGTGTTACGAATAAATCTGTAGCACTACATGCCATGGCATGTCTGTTTGTCACAAGAAAACATTTGTTCTACTGTCCCCTCTTAGCAATAATACAAATAAACTGTAGTGTATATAAATAACCTCTTGCTAACTAGAATGATTTAATTATTGTTAGAAAACTATTATTGGTAGCAAATATTTATATTATATACTATTTTAATTTTTTTAATGTATGTGTTTGGCAGCATGTTTGTTTCAACAGTGAAGAGGCTTCGAGTGTTGAAGAGTACAGAGCTTTCTGCTTTTACACGTGAGTCATGGAATCTTATTGTAGTATGATTTAATTGAGAAAATCTTAGCTAGTTTATTATTTACATATTTTATTTGAATAAATGTTGATTTTTTATTTCTTTTTTTCAGTTGGTACTAAGCAAGACAAGATATCTACTTGATTTGGCAAATGAAAAGAAAGTGCTGTTGAGTGGAAGTAGTAGCTTACATTACAACTAAGTAATGTGTATGGAATTTTTTTTTTTTTGAATGAAAGATTTGAAATGTTTATGGGTTTTGTATAAATAGGGAAGGAAAACTTTACGGATGTGTGTACTCTTGATTTACTATGGAGTAACGATTAACTTATTTTGGTTTGTATTTTGAAGTCATTTTGTAGATCGTTATTATTTTTTTTTTAACGTGACAATTTTCCCATCTGAGTCATAAGATTCTCCAATCTCAAATTTCAGAGCGTAATCGGTTTTTTCACAATAGAAAAAATAACATACGGTATTGAATGTATGAATGTGTGAGATTGTTGACTCCTAACTTATAAAACCCATTTCAGAGCGTAATTTTTAAATGAGGTGCTAAATTATGAATCACATGTGGGGCAAGTAGTTGGTGTGTAATATTTGAGTCGAAATATCGGTTTGATTCCTACTTATGAAAAAAATGATTTTGGTGAGGTTCGTTATATGATAATTATAAAAATATGTTACAATGTATAGTCTGTCATATCACTTTTATTTAAGTAGATAAATTCAGTTTCATTGATCAATTAATTTGTAAATCTATTTAGAAATAAGAAGGATTATTTATTTAAATACATCAATACAAAAGATGTGTTGAAATAGATCTAGTAAAATAATTATAGAGCAATGTTTGTGTGGTTTTTAGACGCATACAAATGATAGGTTAAATATTCTCTAATAAAACAAGTTAAATATCGTACTAATCTTTTGAAAATGCTTCACTTGGATCTAAAGATAAGTTTATAGTAGCTAATAGGCTTATTTAATCACTCGGTCCCTTTACTTAATTGATTGTTTTAATTTGGTTCCTTAACTATAATTTGTATCAATTTGGCCTCATATGTTTTGTTTCATTACTAGTTTTAGTTCTTTCTATTAACTTCTCTCTAAAAAACATTAACTTATGTACCAAGTTAGTCCCCTATGTTTCGCTCCGTTACTAGTTTTAGTATTTTCTGTTAACGTTTTTTTTAGAGAAACTAACAAAAATGATTTTTTTTTTGTTGAGGAAAATGACTAAAACTAGTAACAGAGCAAAACATTGAGGACCAAATTAATACAAATTATAGTTAGGAAACCAAATTAAAACAATCATTTAAATTAAGGAATCAGGTAATTGAATAAGTTTTTTTTAATCAAGTCAGAAGAGTTTTGCAAAATATCATCTAACCGACAAAACTTGTCCAAATGGAGAGTAAGGGGAAATTGCATGATTGCATCGTATAGGACGGCCAGAAGTGTAATTAGAAAGCAAGTTGGGGGAGAATTGATAGGTCATTGTCGTTGATTGGTGTTCTGCCTAACTTAGATGGCTGCCCTTGTTTTTCACTAGATTAATGTATGTCGGGGGTGCTCAGTACAAATGGATTTTAATTAAATAAAGTAAATTTCTTACCTTTGCGTGACTCAATATTTGAGTATATGGTTGGTTCTTTAGAGAGGTTGAATCATTCATTACTGAAAATTGTTCACATGTCTCTTTAAACTATAAAAAATATCACCCTCAATTCATAATCATAATTCCCGATCGCTCAAGCTTCGGAGTTACAAATAAAAACTACTTCCTCCATTTTAAAATACATATTCCAATTATACAATGTGTAATATTCAGATAATTTACTTTAACCATCTTTTTTAACTAATATATAGGGATAGCAATTGGACCTAGACCCAAGGATACCCGCAAAAATACCCACAACAGATAGGGTAAAACTCCGTTTTTATGGGTCTGGGTAATACCTACAAATTTAAGTGGGTATGGACACGGGTAAGGGTACTATACTGCCCAGACCTGCAACCCCGCATATACATATTTATATAATATCATAAATAATTTATTTATTTTTGGTGTATAATTAATTAGTTTATTTAGCTATTTAAGCCTAAACCTAAACTTAAAACAAAAAAACAGCTTAATACAATAACAACTCTATCATGTCGGTGTACAATTTTTTAGGGATATTTTGGATGTTTTCTATTTAACTAAATACTACGATTCATACTATTTTATGAATTAATTTTTAAAAAAAATGGATCGTAGTTTTATTTCATTTGTGATGTTTTTATTGTCTTTTCATAGTTAAAGTACGAGTATGGACACTTAGGTACCCATAAGGTATGGGGAAGGGGACCAAAGTTGTTGCCCACGAAGGTATGAGCACGGGTACGGGTATTTTTTACAAATACGGGTATGAGGAAGGGCACTGTAGTACCCTACCCATTGGGTAGCCATTGCCATCCCTCCTAATATATAAATATAAATGTTAGCAAATAAGATGTTTGATTTTTTGTCAAAAAAAAAAAGTTTGATTTGTCCTAATAAATATTTTTAAAATATATAAATTTTTAATTTTTTTATTATATATAATTAAATATTAATAACTAAAGTTGTGAATTGACATATGTGCAATAGTTGACTGTAACATGTATTTTGAAATGAAGGTACTACATTCCAACCATCAAAAATACATATACATAAACATAAACCACAATTAATGTTTCAAACTCATCTTATACTTTTCCTTCCTATTACAACATATCAAACTCCAACAAAATTTGTTAAACTCAAACAGCAATTGTTAAACATCTCTAAGCCTACACATTCTCACTAATGTATGTTGGGGGGCTTGGTTTAATGATCTACACAAGGAAACAAATGGATAATAAATAAATTCCTTAACTTTGCGTGACTCAAATGTATATTTGAAGTGAATATATAGTCCACAGTTTATTTATTGAACGTTTCTCTTTAGGCTTCCTAATATTTTTAGGAAAATGTTAAAGAATATTCTTAAGACATTGGATAAGATAACAAAAATAGAAATTTTATATTAAAAAATGATAAAAAATGGTTAAATCAATTTGTAAAAAGTTTATAAATTATTATTTCCAATATAAAGGTACTAATTTTGGTTACCTTAATTAGTGTCCTAAAGACACTTGTTAACAAGACCCATATTTTTAAGACATCTTAAATACATATTTAGTAGTTATTTATTGGATGTACACTTTTCAAAAAAAATACACATCTGATAAATAACTACCACCAGATGTGTATTTAGGGGACCTTGGGGATATTGAGGGGGCTTAAAAGAGGAACACAGCAGTTTTGGAGAGTTGGAATCAATTTTCTTTTTTTTTTAGGAGATGGAGAGTTGGAATCATGCATGGTTTGATTTTGACCACTTTTTATAAGATTTCTTTTTAGGCCCCTCATGTCTCTTTAGACCTCCTAAAAAAATCCCAAAATTGTCTTTAATAACACGTCTTGCATATAACTATCGGATATTCTTTTTTTAAAAAAATAATCATTTTGAACATCCGGTAGAAAACTACTGGATGTTCAATTTAAAATTTTCCATTTTCTACCTCCGGTAGATAACTAGATAACTACCAGGTATTCATTTTAAATATTTCATTTTGTACTTCTGGTATATAACTACCATATTATTCCATAACAAACAGACATCATTCAAACTCTCTTTCATCTTCTCGCATCATTACACCAACCCACTTCCTCCACCATTTCACTCTGATTACCTAACTGAATAATCAATCTCAACCCACTCACCCCGCGCGAACGCCAAATCCTCATCATCCAGTTATTCACCATCATCAAAACCCACCATACTTTCTAAATGATCGCAATTGAGTGAAAATTGACGCTTTTTGTTCTATTGATTGTGATGAAAACTCAAAAAATTGCAAGGTTTAGAAGAATATTTAAGTCGAGTGCAAAATATGAAATAACTGCTTAAAAACTGCAATTTGTTTATATAATGAGTATTCTAGTAGTTAACTACCGGAGGTACAAAATCAAATTTTTTATAATGAACATTCGGTAGTTATCTAACGGAGGTATAAAATGGAAATTTTTAAAATGAACATCTGGTAGTTATCTATCGGATGTACACAATTTTTTTTTTTTTAAATGAGCATCCAGTAGTTATCTACAAGACTTGTTATTACAGGCAATATCGTAATTTTAACGCCTAAAGAGATATGGAAGGGGCTTAAAAAGAAATCTTCTTTATTTTCGACACAAAAATGAGGCTTTGTTTCAATTGGGCTATTTCCGGCCCAAATTATAAGGATGCAGCTAGCAGGCCATGGTTCCTTCCACTATAATTCGATGAAAAATATGTTTTGCACCATTATACTTTGAAAGTTGCTTTTTTGACATCAAAAACTTCATAAGAACACATCTAAAATACTTAAATGCCCCCAACGGTAGTTGGCATATCTAACATCAGTTAACTACCACTGACCCCAACGGTAGTTAACTACCACTGAATTCATTTATTCAATTCACACTACACAACACTTCTTCTTCTCCATCTTCACTGCTTTTCTTCACTACCCAAATAAAAGTCTTATAGCAATTTCTTGAAGCTGGGAGCTAGAGCAGTTTAACAACTTCTAAAACAACTTGATTACTCATAAATTTTTCAATTTCTCAAAAATGTTTTTCATCTTTGTTGATTTGTTGAAAAACAGTCATAAACTAATTGCTCAAAAACTTATGTACAGTACCTGATTTGTTGATTTCTCAATTTCTCATAGCAGTTTTTCATCTTTGTTGATTTGTTGAAAAACAATCATAACTTAATTACTCAAAAACTTATGTTATTTACTTGTCAAAATTTAGAGGATATGAATTGCTGCAACATACGTCTGAAAAGAGGAACTCAAAACAAAACTCCAATGTTTTTCTGTTATTTACGGATATGAAGACAAAAAACAAAAGCTTGGCCATGGAGAAAGAGACAGCTCTTCACCAGATTGATGATGAAAAAAATTGGTGAAACTGTGAAGAAATTAATTCAGCGGCAGTTAACTACCGTTGGTGTTCAACGGTAGCTAACTGTTGTCGGATATGCCAACGGTAGTTAACTACTGTTGGAGACAATTTGGTATTTTACATGTGTTATTAGGAAGTTATGGATGTCATAAAAAGCAATTTTCTTATACTTATTCCTCTTCCTTTCAATATTTAATTCAAAGAAGATAATCATATCTTACCCTTTTAATTTTTTTTAAAAATATTATCTTCTTGAATTTCTTAAAAAATCACAAGTTGGAATTTCTAAAGTATCATAAATTTAACTACCTATAACTGTTTTTTTTTTTTTTTATTACTTAGTCACGGTTGGATCAAGACTAAACACAAATTGACGTATGCTATGAAATACATCAACAATAGAAGCATTAGGTTTTCCACCAAAATGAGTATTTTTGGCAAGGCGGGGCAGGGAAAGAGTGAAATGATATGAAGGAATTTTTCTGGTCAAGTGGGACTTATTTTAAATAAGTTTTTTTATTTTCTTTATTTTTATGAAATCTGGTATTCAGTCTAAGGATTGAATAATTAGGGGATCAATCATACCGTTTATTAATTAATGGGGATCCAATTAAAACTAGAATAAAGTTATCTATAAACTGATTCTATACAAGAATTGTTGGTATCTAAAATATTCGAATCTAAGATCTAGAGAGATACACATTCTTAGGTCACAATCGACAGTACCATGTCAACTCCAAGAATGCATGATTAGTAGGTGGATAACTAGATAAAGTGTCATGTGTGAACTGATATTCGAATCTAAGATTCAGAGAGACGCACATTTTTAGGTCACAAGCTACACTACCACACAAACTACAAAAAATATATGATTAATAGGTGGAAAACTAGAGAAAGTGCCGTGCAAAGTGTTATTATAAGTGTGACAAGAAAGAGTCTATTATATCCACACACAAAAAAAAAGTCTATTATTATTAAGATTAGATGTGAGGGTTTGTGATAAGATTCTCATATCAAACAATGATATGACCTAAATAATGGTCCTAAGCTGGAACTCATCTAACAATCTATTTTGTGAAGTTTAGTTAGTAAATTCCAAATCTTCGACTGTATTTGGAATAGTTACCTAATACTATTACAACAACGAAATGGAAAGATCTATAGTGAGACTAAGATTATTTGGAAAAAAAATTATAGATCATTTATGTAACACCCAATGAAAATTAGTCGTAGAAGTAAAATTGCAAGTGATACCTATTACCTACACATTAATTTCTATTGAATTTGTGTAAATTATCTACAACTTTTCCAAAGTAACCTAAAAATATTTAAGATCTAAAGGTGCTAACAAATAGGAATTCTTGATGATCTTTCAGTCATGGATGCTAGCTAGTTAGTCTTAAAGAGTTGATTAATTTACCAAAAATGGTTGTTTTTTAACAATGCCAATAACGCTAAACTAATGTTATTAAGATCTCAGAATCCATGCAAAAACGCAAGCGTATTAGCAAGTTGTAAAACAAATCAGCCAAGGATGAATTAATCTTTTTGCAACTAGATTGCAAATCAGTAGAGCAATTCTACTTTTATAATTTCTCACTCGCACACAAAATAAATATGTTATTAGTAATTAGTAAATTTATATATGAGTCATCTTAATTCTTAATACATAGATTAAAATAAATCATGAATACATAACAATAACATCTATAAGGAAAGTAATTTTTATTAGCCTATATATATGCACCCAGGAAAAGGGGCAAAAATTAAAAGAAATGATATTATTACAGCTGAATATTCCATCTAAATTCCTAACTAATAGCTTGTTAATTTCTACCTAAAGCATGTATAATTATAATATAAAGTGAACTTTGAATATAAACTTCAATTAATTAGTAACATTCTAACCATATGTATAAGTAATATATTTCTCAAAATTCAATTGAAGATAAAATAGGCTTCATCAATAATTAAGTTGCCTGGCTTCAGCCTGTGTGCCGTAATTAAGAAGGTGTAGAAGTTAGAGAAAACAAATCATGGAGTCATCACCTTCACCTTCACCATCTTTTCTGCCATCTTTGGAAATGCATCCACCATTAGGAGGATAGTTTCAGCTAGAAAAGGCTCTGAAGCCATTAGGTAATAGTATTAGTATTTGTATACACATATAGGAAGAAAAAGGGTGATTAATTGTTGGTTCATATATGAAGTATATTATAATGGATCACCTATTCATTTGTAACTTTTGTTCCTTGATCCAACCATTCTTAAATACATAGCCAAACAAGTAATCATCATATACACGTTTATAAGTGGGTGAGAGTTCTTTCATTCTTTAGTATATATACTTCACTTAGAAATATGGAGACACACTCATATATGTTGTTGACGGCAGAAAACAAAAATTCTAGCACACTTTATTTGCTTTCAAAGAATATTAATTTTCTATTTGAGCTCTTAATTATACAAATGTCTTCAGTTCTTAAATATGAACTTATCTAAATACGAAGAAAATTAATTAAAAGCAATATATCAATTAAGTTATTCGTGTTCTAAAAGTAAAAACATATAACTTTTTTCTTAAATCAAATATAACTAAATAGTCAGACACGATTTAGAACAAAAATAAATAAAATAGTTCGATGCAATTAGTTTATGCATGTCGGATGATAATGTTCAAATTTTGAGTGCAAATTATCAAGACCTTTTTTTTTAAAAATAAAAAGTTAATACAAATAATTCGAGAGAACCTAAGTTATTACAAATTTAAGATTAACTTAAACCATTTATATGTGTATTTTTTTTAGGGTTAAATATGTTTTTGGTCCCTATAAATATATCAACTTTTCATTTTAGTCCCTCTAAAATTTTCTTTCGACTTTTAGTCCCCAAAATTTTTTCATCTTCACTTTTAGTCCCTCCTTTAAAGTAAACTCATATGTAGAATTCATATTTTTGAATAAAATTTTGCAGAAAAAATCATAATATTACAAGAA
>Ga0099826_10002238_pt1 | contig 12348 bp, 7 predicted proteins | sample Mtrugardesep15_FD_76830 | JGI IMG/M metagenome (GOLD analysis project Ga0099826, IMG submission 76830) | Root nodule microbial communities of legume samples collected from California, USA - M. trunc garden sep15 | ecosystem: Host-associated > Plants > Roots > Nodule | place: USA: California...
AAAAAAAAAAAAACAGAAGCATTCAACAGTTTGCATCATATGAAGAACAAACCCTCTCTAAAAAACAACCATACAATAACAAACCCTAAACATTAAACTCTAACCCTAAACCATTAAAAAGATGCAAAATAAATCAAGAATATTTGTACAAAAGAATAAAATAAAAAAGAAGCATTCTACAATTTGCATGATAATGAACAAACAATCCCATCAATAACAAAAACAACCTTTGATCATCGATCTATGACACATGCACATCAAGAATTTCATTTTGGCAAAGTAAGAGGAGAGAAACAAAATGAACTAAAAAAGTGAAGGAATACAAGGAATTATATAGGAGCACAATTGTATGTTTTATAAACTAGGAAACAACTGTGAAGACAATTAATGTGAACGCAAATTTCAGCTGATTTGATGCAATCACTGTTATTACTATTACTATGAATGAAAAATTATTACAATGAATGAAAATTTTCCCAAAATAGAAATAATTAATGAAAAAAAAAATAAGGAAAATATATAAGGCTGTGGCATTTAAACTGTTGAGCAAGGGATTGGTGCGCAAGTTTGTAATCTTATGGAGGATGGATGTAGAGACTGCAACCATTGCAACCCTGTGCAGAACGACGCCATTGATCCTTTAACGTTAATGCCACTCGATTTTGAATAATTCTTCAATTGTAAACTCAAATTTTTTCGAGTCAAGGTGAATGAGTAAATTAACAATTTACATCTACTTGCTTTTGCTTTTTACAATAAAACCTATTTGTCTAAAAAAATTGTTGCCTAGCTTATGGGTTAAATTTCGTGAGAGTTGTCAATTTGTAGATACATATGGTAACCTTTAAGAGATTAGGACAAATAAAAAATAACATTTTATTGCATATAAACACGCTCCACTATAATGGACCGCATGCTAGCGAAACATTGCAAAATCAGTCCAAATGTCAATGCGTTGAAAAGGGTTGTTTGTTCTCCTACTCACTCTTGTGAATCCATTGACACCTATATCAACGGATTTAACTCTATTTTAAAACATGGGTTGTGCTAACCGGTGTCCTGAGACACTTGTTAATAAGACATAAAACGTAATATTGCATTAAATGCTTAAATTATGACCTAAAAGGGTAACATTTGAATTCAAAATTAATCAATGCATTAAATGCTTCCTCTTTTGCCTTAAAATCTTAGGTTTTGTTTTGAAATTTGGAGGGGAAGGGAAAAGAGAACTCTGGAGGATGAAAAATACGAGAGAAAATTGAGAAATCATTCATATTTTTTTAAAGAGTAATTTTTTAGATAAGGATAAATTAATATTTATGATTACTATATTTTTAATTTTAAATAAAAATATTATAAAAATATAAAAATTTGTAGTAATATTATAAGGACTAAAAAGTAAATTAGTTTTAAAATTGTTTCCCTTCCCTTGAAAACAAAAATATATGTAATTAAAATCGCCATCACCCAATTTCCCTCTCTTTTGATCAAAACATGAGTTACGAGTTATTAGAACCATAACTTGGTTATTTTACTAACTTCTAATATCCAGACTACGATCTCGACATCGGATTGTTACCGTGAAAGCTGGATATTGGGCACTTCAAATCAAAGTTGATTTTTTTTTTTTTTTTAAGGAAAATCAAATTTGGTCTAAGTATAAAAGAAAGTTAGTTTTCCATTATTTAGGTTTTTATTTTTATTTTGTGATTGCAGATAATGTCGAGTTAAGGAAGGAGTAAGGAAATTTGGAAGAAAAAAAAGAAGGAGTAAGCAAAATGTATTAGAATTTTTTTTCATTAGAAGTGTTCATTTCAAACCAATCCAAATTCAAAGTGAATTTTTTTTTTAAAAAAGATTAAAAACCGCATAAAATAAAGTATTATTTTATTGTTTATTTATAATATTAATATCAATGAAAAAAATTTACGATTGTAATTTGGATATTAAAAAACCAATACCAAATCAATCACATTAAATTGGATTGAAGCAAATCAAAATATATTAAATGAATTACTCAAACTGAACCTTGTATGATTTTACCTTTAAATTAGATGTTTTTTTACCTCAAAACTAATGCAAAGCGCACCCTAAAAATACTCATACCCTTAGTATGATCACATAAACATTTAGGAAGTAGTAAGCAAACTCATAACATATGTGAGAAATCCCTCAAAAAAAAAGAAAGTGAGAATAGCTTGAACCACAACTTTAATGTGAACATCTCATGTTCTTTAACTCTTTTTTCTGGATAATATGTTTTTGGTTCAAAAGAGGGAAGATGATGAGAAGAAATATATTTTAATTAAATATATGTTTGGTTTACAAAGGAATGGAAGAGATTTACAAATCTAATTATTTTTTTATCCCTCTAATCTTACAACAATATGATTTTAAAATTATTCACTCTAATAAAAATAAGCATGAAGACACAATAACCGAAAACTCCATGAATAATCTAACACAAACGTTCTAATAAAATATAGGATACACATAAATATTAAAAAAACATTTAATAGCAATTTTTATTTTAATAATTCATTAATGTATGTTTTTTAAAATGATTTACTAATATGTGTTTAAATATATATTAGAACAAAAAAGTAGAAAACACATATATTAATATTATATAAAAAAACACATATAGTTTTTTAAAAGGCCGTACCAGTTTGGTAATAAATAAATAAAAACTTTCATCGGGTATGTTTCTTATCCAATAACTAAATTCGTAGCATATGTTTTGTTCAGAATAATATATAAATAAGTATGACGTTAATCATTCATAACAGGATCTGTGGCGCAATGGTAGCGCTTCTAATGATATATAATTTGAAGGTTGCGTGTTCAATTCACGTCGGGTTCAATCCCCTTCAATCCTTCATTTTTTTTACAAGTAGTTAATCCTTTTGTTTGATCATACAAGTACAAAGAAATCAAAGATCTTACTTAATAATATTTGATTTCTTAAGGATCCTGTACCTATCTGTAACCAGGAACTCTTTTGAAATCATTGTCTTCTGTAACAGAACATGTTTTTGGTTGAAATTCATTTGGACCTCTTTGTATCTTCCTATTTAACAACATCCAGAAACTAGCTTTGGGGTTTGCTAGAAACCATGTTCACAAAGTTTGGCTGAGGCTTTTGTGAATTTCCTAAGTTGTGAATTAAATAATTGATGCTGAAGTGGACGAAGATAATTGATTTCAACCTGAGTAAAACACTCAAAACTACAAAACAAGAAAATGTTAACTATTATGCCGTATGCAATCAGTTATAGCCTATAGGCATCAGTTGAACTTCGTTACAGTAATCAAGTTCAACAAAACAGGATCATATAGGAAAAGTAAAACGAAGTTTGCATTTGCCTAGGTTTTAACAATATGTTGCAAAATCTAAAGACTCTACTCGATGTTCCCTTCCAATAACTTGGAGTTTAAGTCATCTGCAGCTCCAAAGATCTCGGAAATTTCCTCTGGTGTGTTGCCTTTTATCATGCCATCTACTTTAGTCCAAGTCAGCTTCATCAGACTATCAACTTTCATGTAGCATGCAGATGTTAAAAGATCAAGCAGAGTTTTAGGATCGACATCGAGAAATTGAGCAATCCAGTCCTTGAGTTCAAAATCCGTCATCAGTCCACTGTTATATATACTTGACCATCTTGCAGTATTCAAGAACCATTTCCAACATTTTGCTATTCATTTTATGAACAGAAATGGTATCAACATCACCAACAGAAATGGTCTCTTTTTGATAGAAGTGTCACACCATAGTCAATTGCAAGCACATTCCCATCAAAGAATATCAAGTTGATTTTCTTCGACAAAATATCAGGACTGCAATTCACTTTATCTTCCTGCAAACAAATACTACAAACATCTTAGTTTAGTGTTTTTAAAATTGGATTCAATGACTAATGATGGGGATACAAAAATTAAAAGAATTCCTGAAACAGTCCTGTATAACTCTTAACATAAATTTATTTTGTCCCAATAGGATCCAAATTTTGAGCCAAAGTATCCAAATATTTCTTTTTAGAGATTACACATTTGAGGATACACAAATTCCCTGTCACTAAGTCTATACAACAATACATCTACGACAACATGTTTTACTGAAATCACCTTTGCCTTGTCCATTTTTGGGTCTTTGTAAAACTTTAAGTAAAACTCTAATGTGTTAATAACAAATGTTGGATCAATCTGGTCTCCAGCAAGTTTCTGACCAACATGAATACGAACAAATGAGGACAAAACAACTATTACTAATATTAGCAAAAATCAAATGAAATAACAATGATTAAAACAGATGACTAATTTGGATTGAATATAGCATCATCATAAAGATAATTAAATTACCACTGTTCAACTACACAATTCTTATACAAAATAAAAACTACCTAATTCAGACATACTGAAACCGTTTTTTCCAATGCAAGTGTAACAAACACATAGAAATGGAGTATAGTGAATACCACGGCAAATATAGGATCCATTATTTCTTTATTCATCTCTTCATATACCTGAGACAATTAAAATGAAGTAAACCCAGAGTTAGAAAATGGGAAAAGGGAAAAAGAGCAAAACAAACAATATTAGAAAATCATTGCTGCAACTTTTCTAAAGAATCGCATCACTAACCAGTTGGTTAAAGGATAGGAAGCCGGTTTCTTCAAGAGAAGGAAAGATATATTTTCGAATTAGATTTGCGTCTAAATAGCTAAAAACTTTTGAGAGGCACCTGATCATAACCATGTAATTTGACCATCTTCGGAGCAGTTCTCTCTACAGAAGATCATTTTTCTTTTCTTGCAAAGATGGCAGAACCTATTAATAGGAAAATTGTATCAATTTTATTCATGCTAACGTGAGAATGAAAAATCCGAATGGTAGATACATGTGAGTGGCAAAGACCATCATATATTTGACATGCAGTACCTTCAATTTTTCTTTACTTGTACAGAATTCATAAACAGGTCTAGATACCCACTTTTGATTCAGAAATATGATATGTAGCCAAATTATAGTGTTACTCACTTTTGATTTGATTGACTCTTCACATGTCTCCTTGTACAGTACTTGTTATACAGTTCTAGGGTATGGTTATGAGGAGACTTTTGGGTGCACATATTGAAGACGGTCCTGCATCACAATTTAAGTGGAAAAATAATACAGATTATGGTTTTATTAATTTGAAAAGGAAAAATGAATTCACACGAACCAAGCAAAATACAATCTTAATGTTAGAAAAAGCGTTAATCTTGAAAAGCATAATTCTTTAACACATTTTATCACCAGAAAAACAAAAAGAACAAGAAAAAGAAAAGCTACACTCCCATCTCAATGACCAAAAAGAAAATAAAAAATATCATTGTTACTCTCAGAGATTGATACGTACATATATAGCATCACGTTTTCCTCAACGGTGAAGTTAGGTTCGGGCAAGTCTTCTGCAATCTTCTGGGCCTTCGTGATTACCTTCTGCAACGTCTTCCATCCTTTTTCAAAACTGATAATCTTCCTGTTACTCATTGATGTGTTGACAAGTTTCCGGTTGAACAGGAGCGTAATCGGAGAGAGGAGAGAACTCTAACTAGGAATGGTTTGTATTAGAGGATGAAATGAAACTTAACTCAACTAACTGGTTTACTAGCTTATAGAAGTTAGTTGTAACGGTTAGAAGGGGTTCATTAGTTAGTTACAAAGGGTAACTTGCTGAACAAGTTACTCAGTTCTCTTAAATCAGTAAAAACCAATAATGAATCTTCTCTTAAATTCTCTCAATTTTTTAATTCATTATAGTATGTAAAGGGAAACCTATATTTGATTGATCCTGTGAATGAACTAATAAATCAAACTGATATTTTATTTGATTCTACCACCTATGTGCAATTTTGTACTTTCTTTATCAGCTCCAGTTTTGGCCCTATAGGAAAGGGCAAAAGGCCACCATTAGGACAAATTAGTCCTTCACATGAAAATGTCAGGGGCATATTAGTCCTTCAGTTAATTGTTACTCATTGTAATAGAGAGACTAATTTGTCCATCATATAAAAATGTCAGAGGTCAATTTGGGTATTATACATATTTGTCACAGGATGATTCAGCCTGTGACAAAATTGTGAGACCAAATTAAGTTTTAATATTGAATTAAATCTTGTCTATTCCTTAAATTAATTTTAATACATCAAATCTAAACTATTGTATTTTCTTCGAGAATGCATATGGACTGCGATTCATTTTCTCTTCCTGCAATAAACTATTAACATCTTAGCCTGTTCTTTTTTGAATTGGATGCAAATAATAACACCACTCCTTAAATAGTCATATAATTTTTTTTACCTACATCTATTTTTGTCCCAATAGAGCAAATTTTGTGCCAAGGGTTCCAAATATTTATTTTGTTGGATTACAAATTTGATGCAGGGAAGAAAATACACATTTTCTTTTTCAAATGTACGTGACATATATTGAGGTATCACAAGTTCAGTACAAGATGCTACAACATTTTTTAAACATGACAGCTCACTTTCATTTTCTTATGAGAATTATCGGACAAAGCGACTCATATCACAGATGATTCAATAATCATATGGTTGTAAGAGGACTAACAAAAACTTTTGGTACTTGACTGAGTGAAAGCACCAATTTCACTATTTTTTGGAGAGCATTTATTCTCACTTAAGTTGACACAGGCGAAATGAAGTTGTAGAAAGATAACATGAGGATAAAATTTGTAAAAAGATAACATGTAAATGGAGAATTTGAAGGTTGAATGTTCTATCTTTGCATCAATCTAAAGAAGTTGAAAATCAAGGTTGTCCATGCATTTTTCCAAACTTAAGAAGTATTAAACTCTCAAGAAGTCCTCACAATCACAAAGTTAGAATTTGACAAAACTTCACACATTACCAAATGTTAACTGTTATGCCTTATGCAATCAATTATACGCATCAGTCAATCGTGAGCATCAGTTGAACTTCGCTAGGGTAATCAAGTTCATCCAAAATAGGATCATATAGGAAAAGTAAAAAGAAGTTTGCATTTGTCTAAAAGGAAAAGTAAAAAAGAAGTTTGCATTTGCCTAGAATATTAACAATATGTTGCAAAATCTAAAGACTCTATTCATTGTTCTCTTCCAATAACTTGGAGTTTGAATCATCTACAACTCGAAAGATCTCAGCAATTTCCTCTCGTGTCTTGCCTTTTATCAAGTTATCTACTTCATTCCAAGTCAGCTCCACCAGACTACCAACTTTCAAGTAGCATGCGGATTTAAAAAGATCATGCAGAGTTTTAGGGTCAACATTGACAAATTGAGCATCCCAGTCCTTGAGCTCAAAATCCTTCAGTCCATTGTTGTGCTTGTGCATCTTGCAGTATTTAATGACCATGGACAACATTTTGCTACTCACTTCATGAACAGAAATGTTACCAACATCACCAACAGGAATGGTCTTGATAATGTCCTCAAATCTTTTTGACACGAGTGCCGTATCATAGTCAACTTCAAACACAGCCTCATCAGAGCTTATCAAGTTGATTTTCTTTGACAAAACATCCGGACTACAATCCATTTTCTCTTCCTGCATCTCAGTCTGGTTTTTCAAAATAGGATGCATTGCTTAATAACTGGGATACACAAAACAACATAATTCTAGAAATAGTCATATAAAAATCTTCTACGCATACATTGTCCCCCCCAAAAAAAAAAAATCATCCAAATGATCCTAATAAATATTGTGGGTTGAAGCAGGGAAGAAAAATGACATTTCCTTTTCGAAAAATATGTAAAATTAAATATTTTCAGGTGTAACAAGATCAGTACAAGAGGCTACAAAACTCCTTTCGAAAATATGACAGATGATTTCATTTTTCTTATGTGAATGGTACACGATCAGTACAGATGTTTCAATAATCATATGATTATAATAGGACTAACAAAGACGATTAGGTATGTCAATGGGTGAAAGTACCAATTTCACTGTTTACTTTGGAGAGCACTATTCTCACGGGAGTTTATAAAGGTGAAATTAAGGTGTAAAAAGATAATGTTAGAATAAAACTTCTCTCAACTTTTCTCATACTGATGATCTATATGGAGGATTTGAAAGTTGATGATTCTTTGCATCCAATTTAAAAAAATTGAAGAATTAAACTATATTAATAGTTGTTTCTTTCCTTCTCAAGAATTTAAAACTTCAAAACCTCAAGGTAACTATTTGATTATTTCTATATAACAATCTCATTTGGTTTTAGGAAATACTTATCTGTTTTTCAATCTTATTTATAATTTTAAATTTTAATTACAAAAAAAATAAAAATGAGGTGCATGTGAAACAACATTATATTAGTGTTACTATAATGGTTAAGAAAGAGCACAACAATTTCAGAATTTGACCTAAATGTAATTATCCTAAAGACACACAAGGTTTACCAAAACATGTTTCAAAAGGAACTGATGCTACATAATGCAATTTTAAGATTATATTCAATAAGAACTAAATTTTACTGAGATCACCTTTGTCCTGTTTTTTCTTGTGCACTCTTTTCTCATGCACTCGTCAAATTTTAAGGAGAAATCCAAGGTGTTAATAACAAATGTTTGATCAACCTTCTCTCCTGCAAGTTTCCGATCAATCTGGATACCAAAAAATTAAGACAAAAGAGTTATTACAGGCGAATATCAGATGAAATAACAAAGAATATTGAATACAACAGCATTATGAAGACAATTAAAATACCACCATTCAGCTACACAATTCTTATACAAATAAAAAAGAAAGGAAGAAAAACTAAATAAGTAAGTCAAGATACACAAGGCATCGTTAAAGAAATTAAAAAGACATAGTGAAACCATTTTTTCCAAGGCAAGAGTAACACCTACATAATATTGGACCTGGTGCCTTTTAGTCTATGTTGTTTTTAAACTAAATTTAGGTTGGTATCTGTTTCTCATATGATCATATATTGATTCAAAAAAAATTAGGAAATATAGTACTTGTTTCTAAATTTAGAAGTATCAAACATATAGAAAGGGGAATTAGAGAATACCATAGAAGATATAGCATCCATTATTTCTTGATTCATCCCTTCATATACCTGCCACAGTTAAAATGAAGTAAACCCAGAGTTAAAAATGAGGGTTAAGCAAAACAAATAATATTAGAAAATCATTGCTGCAACTTTTCCAAGGTAATCTCATCACCAACCAGATGGTAAAAGGATAAGAAGCTGGTTTCTTCAAGAGTAGGAACTCCAAATTTTACGTGAACAAATCTGCCGAGAGGACTAAAAAAACTTGTGAGGCGCTTGGTCATAAGTTTGTAAGTTGACCATCTTTCGAGCAGTTCTCTCAACAAAGGTTCACCTTCCTTTTCTTGCAGAGATGGCAGAACCTATGAATAAGAAAACCATATAATGAATCATGTCAATATAATACCTATAATATTGATACATGTGAGTAAGAAAACAACTAAGGTTTAATATATTGCGCACGCAGTAGCTTTGAATTTTCTTTACTTGTACACAATTCATAAACAGATTTAGATACCTACTTTAAGACCATATAAATCAAGCACTTAATTGTGGATCATGGGTCAAATCACAAAGAAGCCAATCTCATGCTTAGCAAGAATAGTTTGATGCAATTAGTTATATGAAATTGAGAATGTTCTAAATTTGATGTTTAGGTTGTCTTGTTTTGCTTGATTTTTAAGACAAATTTTTAAAGATGCTTAGACACAAATCTGGTTACAAGATTGCGGAGCCTGCTCATATGGTAAATTGACTTGTTTCTTCCTATTAAGCCTATGAAACACCGACACGAACACCTAACATGAAAAGACACTAATACACCGATAACAATTTAAGAAAATAAATTAACCGAATGTAATCACATGTGGGTCAGACACAAGAAACACCTTGGAACAATAGTATTGAAGCTACTTAACAAATTAATCACTAACATATGCCTATAATCAAGTTTATATATTAAACACTTAAAAGTACGATTGATCAACGAATATTATATGATTAGCAGAACAAAAGAGAGTGTTACCGACTTTTGATTTGATATAGTCTTCACAAGTTTCCTTATACAAATTATATAATTGTCGATCATAGCAAGGAATAGCAGTTGGGGAGCACAAATTGTACACGGTCCTGCATTACAATAGAATCGAAATTGAACATATATAAAATTGAATGAACTAAAACGATAAAAAAGAAAATCATGCATCATGCATGTGTAGGTAACGTACGTGTAAAGTTTGATGTGTTCGTCAGGAGTGAAGTTAGGCTCCAATCCTTCTAGAACGTTGTAGAGCTTTGTGATACCATTCTGCAAAGTCTCGAATCCTTCTTCAAAGGTGATCACATTCCTCTTCGGCCTTGTTGTTGGCGGGGTTTTGTTTTTGAAAAGGTTGAAATTGAAGTTGAGTGAGAATCCGAAAGGCATCGTCGCAGAGAGAGAGAGAGAAAGAAAACCCTAACTAGAAACGATTAAAGGAGAACGAAGTAAGCAAGAATGAGAGTGCTTTGGTTGTTATATAGATTTTGAAGGGTTTATATATTGATTAAACCTCTAATCCTTCCTTATAATGAGCGGGTTTTGTTATGGATCTGTTTCTTTTACTCCTTTTCTTAATCTGGTCTCTTTCCTTTCCTTAATATATTAATTTGGGTTAATAGTGTTTTTCGCCCTCTAATATATGTCATTTCTGATTTTCACCCTTGTAAAATTTTCGGTTTGAATTATACCTTTGTAAACAAAAAATTCTGAAATACACCCCTCTCCCATCCAACTCACCAAACTCGCCTATATAGTGCTGACTTGGCTTTTTTTTGGTTGGCCACATCATAAATTTAATTTTAAAAAATCCAAAAATAATATAAATTCATTAACATGATTTAAAAATTTGAAAAAAAAAATTAAAATTAAAGAAATTTTTTATTTTACGGCAAAAAAAATTCTGGAAAATTTTTTATTAACAAATTTTTTTTTTCAAAAATTTGAAAAATCAGGAAAAAAAGATAAGATTTTTTTTCGAAATTTTAAAAATCAGAAAATATAATTAGATTTTTTCCAAAAAATATAATCTTGAATTTAATTTTCAAAATACAAAATTTCAAAAGTTAAAAAAAAAATTAGATTAATGTTTGAAAAAAAGTTTTTTAAAATTTTTTGTACAAAAAATAATTTCTGGAAAAAATTTTAATTTTTAAAAATCTAGAAAAAAAATCATTTTCGAAAATTCAGATTTTTTTTTCCAAAAAATTTATAAAATCTTTTTCGAAATTAACATATTGAAAAAAAAAATCATATTTTTTTACAAGAAAAATTGGTAATAAATTTTTTTCCATAATTTTGGAAATTTTTAACTTTTTTATTTTTAAATTATTTTTAAAATTTTTAAAAATTAATTTTCTGATGTGGTCAACCAAAAAGAAATGTCAAGTCAGCGCCACATAGGTGAATTTTGTGAGTTGGATAGAGGAGGGGGTATTCTGAATTTTTTTTTTTACAAGGGTGCAAATCAAACCAAATTTTTTACAGGGATTATAAGCGGAAATGACATATATTACAGGGGGTGAAAAGCACTATTAACCCTATTAATTTTAAACAATCTTTTTTTTTTGTTTAATGGTGGTTGGTTCATCGTACAAAACAACTTCGGGTATACAACCAATCAAAATATTTAGAATTGTCACGTTAATTAAAATCTAAGCAATAATTTAATTGATGTGGCAATTCTAAATATTTTGATTGATTTTGTGTTCAAAATTGTTTTGAACGGTCAACCCACCATTATTAAACTTTTTTTTTTTCCGTTTAATATTGTCTTGCGACTTTTAAATGATAACAAACTATGTTTATCTTTTATTTTACATAAATTATGTTTATCTTTTACCAAGAAATATAATATTATCTTTTTCAATATAAGGCTAAAAAAATTGAACTAATTTTGTAACAAAATCTTATATATAGTTGTATCCAAACCTAAATTATTTTTTAAAAAAAATAAATAACTTTTGTTACGTAAACAAACACAAATAGATTATGATTTTTTTATATAATCTCTAAATTCAATATCAAAATTACTTTTATTTTAAGGCTTAATTACAGTTTTAACCCCCTAACTTTCACAAAGTTGCGATTTTAGTCCCCTAAGAATAAAAACTACAAAACGGCCCCCTAAGTTTTGCATTTGTAGCAGTTTGGCCCCCAAGGCCAAAAAAAATTAAAAAAAAAATAACACGTGGCACCTCACTTAGGATGCCACGTCAGCGTAGACCGAGTCAAAATTGACATTGGGGCCAAAACTGCCACATATGAAAAACATAGGG
>Ga0099826_10002239_pt1 | contig 12346 bp, 3 predicted proteins | sample Mtrugardesep15_FD_76830 | JGI IMG/M metagenome (GOLD analysis project Ga0099826, IMG submission 76830) | Root nodule microbial communities of legume samples collected from California, USA - M. trunc garden sep15 | ecosystem: Host-associated > Plants > Roots > Nodule | place: USA: California...
TCCTTGATCATTTTCTTGGCTTGGAGGGATTTGATAAGGTCTTGTAGGCATTCTGTAGCATCACAATCCTTCGTTAGTTCTTCTGCAATTTCAGCTGGAGTAACTTGAACTTCTTTTAGAAGAACTTCAATCTTTTCAAAGAGTTCATGTTCAGTAATGCAAAGGTAATTAACAACCAATTGCTTAAAAGCATAAAAGTTGCAATATGACAGATGAATTTGCTTGTCCATTCTACCAGGCCTTAGCAGAGCAGGATCAAGCTTGTCTTTGTGGTTTGTTGTGAAAACAATAATATGTTCCTCTCCACAGCATGACCAAAGACCATCTACTGCATTCAATAGTCCTGAAAGTGTCACCTGTTGAAATTTTGAAACAAACATTTTAGTTTAAAATCATGTCATAATTATAACTTTTTTCCAATAAAAAATACTTGACATGAACAAAAGAATATGATGTCGTTCGATTCAAATAGTCCTTCATCTTACTAACAACCTTACAAGAGTTTGCATTTAAAGACTCGTTATGATCAAACCACATGGAGCTATACTTAGTGTGTTAGATATAAGATTGTTAGTAACTAGTTAGTTATAAATTAAGTATAGCTCCATGTGGTTAAGTTAGTTACTAACTAGTAACTAACTTAATCACCTCGTGGAGTATAAGTCACATCACATCTTACAAATTTGACTAATCTTTGTCGGCTAAATATTATTCCCTCGTGCAGAATGAGTCGCATCCTTAGCAATTGGAGCAAAACTTATTCACTAAATTATGACTACAATCAATTATATAAATCTAAACTAGGTTCATGTCATATACATCAAAAGATTTTCTAGTTTTATGCATCTCTTTGGCATTTTCGTACAAATAAAACTCAAAGATGAATGATAGACGTATTTTGAACAGATGAATGATGGATATATTCCGAAGAGAAATCCATACCTTATTATATCCTTTATCAACCACGTCTTTATCTTCTTCTCGGTTCTGCAAATTTATAGTGCAATCAATATCCTCGATCACAAGTATAGAACGGTTCGACATACCAAGAATAAGTTGCTTCAAGCTCCTATTATCCCCTACATCAGTGAGATCTAAGTCATAGATATCATAGTTGAGATAGTTAGCCATGGCTGCAATCAAGCTAGATTTTCCAGTACCAGGAGGACCATACATCAAGTAACCGCGTTGCCAAGCTTTCCCTGTTCTTCTATAAAACTCTTTGGCCTTGACAAAATTGTCCAAATCATTCATAATTTCCCTTTGAAGCTCTTCATCAATTGCAAGAGTGTTGAAAGTCATTGGATGGTTGAACTTGACAGGTTCATGGCTCCAGCAAGCATATTCATTTGAGTGAATCTTGATAGCCATGTTTCCTTCTTTAATTTGTTTCGCCAACTCCATCACATAAGGCAAATATGAATCGAAGATCTTGTTCTTGTGTTTCTTGTGAAAAGTTAGTTCATAGGATCTAATTTCTGACACGGGTGAGGAATATACATCATTATGCCGAATTCTTGATCCATCTTCTTGTATGCATATTAATTTCCACTTTACTCTAATACCTTCAAAATCATCACTCACTTCTTCACCTCTATCAATATTGAATGAAAGCTTTTTATGATCATGATCTTTGCTTACTTTAACTCTTTCTGTTGACACTGTTGCTTTAGTTCCTAGATAGGTTTCTGCAGCCTCAAAAACTTGGTTTCTTGCCATCCCTTGAAATTCATCAATGACAATGGTAAACTGTGCTGAGAATTGGCGAAAAACATGGTGAAGTCCCGATTGTACAAAGTTTAGGATCTCATGAGGAATGACTTCATTTGTGATGTTTCGCACTAGCACAATTGAGGCCATTGCCGATAAAAGTGTCTTGCTATCAAACATTGTTGCGATCTGATTGCAGTAAATTCGAATCTGCAAAAGATCAGAACAATGATTAAAGATAGTTTCTTTTTGAGAGGGATTAAATATAGTTTTTTGTTTGGATGTTAATTGATATGGTTTAAGATATGTTTCTTTCAATTGTTGTATAAAGTTATATATAGTTGAAACTATACCATGAATAACGTGCATGGCAAGTTTTTTGTTTTTGTTTTGGACGGAACGTGCATAGCAAGTTTTTTGTTTTTGTTTTGGACGGAACGTGCACAGCAAGCTCATTGACTTTTCTAGGAGCAAATGGTCTGTCTCTTAATGTTGGGAGAAGTCATTTCAGATTCTAATTCATTTCTTGTAAAAAGAAAAAAAAAAAAATATCATCAGATTACAAGAGTCCGCAAACATACCTCAACCGACAAATATCTATATTGTTTGGTTGAACACTTTCACCCGAATTCATTAGTAAGAAAAAAAATTAATTTATGACTCAAAAAATATTCTTTCCAGTCACATTTATAAACAAATTTTCCCTTTTCTTATTCATTGAATAATTAGTTTGTTTGAACTATAATATTGTCTAGATATATCGATTATTTAATAAATCAGAAAAAAGTAATAGTTAGTTATAAATGTGATCAGAAGGAGTATTAAAATGTGTGACCCTCTTAAATCAATTATAGTTCAATTTTGACTCAAGTTCTTCGTAAAATATATGAGTTAAAAAAAACATTAATCTATGCTTGGTTTCTAACACACCAATATAATTTTGACACAAGTTCTTCGTAGGAATTGTAAGCATTGATTTAGCTCTCAGATGGACCTACTCTCATCCTAAAACTAAAATTAAACTCAAAATATAGTTCAAAGTTGGAATATTGCTCAACATTTTATTGACTTCTTTGTTACCTTGGAGGATACTTTTGGTCCACTAAACGTTGGAATCGGGTTATGAAATTTCATAGCAATTGAACCGTTGATGTTATAATTTCAATGGCACTCACTAATCTCATCTGAAAATAACATCAAGGACAACTCTATATATTAATCAATGCTTTTACACTGCTCGAATGGTGTTAAAGCAACTTTATTTTTTGATTTCAAGTGTGTTGACTTGGTAAACTCAGATTTATCTCTTGATCCCTTTATCAAGTATGTGGAACTTTGTCTAAAAAATTTAAGAGATGAAAATCACTACAATGTTAATTATGCATTGTTAGATGATACCACCTCCATCCCAAAAATAATTGACCTACTTGGTCATTTCACACATTCAAAAAATGTGTAGGAATGAAATAGAGAATAATATTTTTACTAAAGTGCCCGCACATCCGTCTAGTCATTTTTATAAGAAGAGAAACCAAAAATCATCAAAACCAAAATAATCATTAGTTGTTGCAATTTTTTTAATGTTTTTACAAATATATCCTCATAAAAATTTGTGAAGTATTAAATATACCCACTATTTGTAAAAAGACAAACATTAAATGAGGGTTAAAAAAGTCTTTTAAATGATAAATGTACCTCAAAATCCATATGTAAATGGACCAAAAGGACAAAATTGAAATGAAAAAAGATAAAAACCAAACTCTTAAGTTAAAGGACTAAAAGTGTAATTTTGTCAATAATCTAATATCGTCAACAAAAAGTGTAAAAGCATAAGAATCACTAGACAGTAAATGGATTTTTGAAGGTTGAATATAGCTAATAGAATGCAAACATATAAATCATGTATTACAAACCAATGGTGTTATTGTTACACAAACAGATACAACAACAATAGCATACAAATGAAGGACATGATTCAAATATGTTGTAACTCAACATTAACAATATCTTAGAAGTTGAAAAAAGTTCACCATCCATTAATAGGTTTACTACATTGGAGAAAATATTCTTCTCAGAAAAATTAACACATCAATGTTATCGTTATCATGACGGAGTGACAACTTAGCGACCCAATTCATCTTCATCTTGACCACTCTTAGTTGCGTTTTCCATTTTTTGGTCCTCTGAAATGGAAAATTGGATGTTTAACTTGTTAGACCAAAGAACATGTATAAATAACTCAAACCATAGCAACAAAAGTTTGAGACAGGGTGTCCAATAAGAAGCTAAGTTTGAGTAATTGGTGCACGAGCTACACTGTATTTTTTGCTCCCACAATTGTCATATACACATAGTAACCATTACCACCATGGTTATCAAATTAAGATTCAAACCGTGAATCAAAAGAATTATGTTCTTATAAGCTGATATAGCATATACGAAGCTCAGAATAATTCTAGATTCAAGTCATAAATCAAGTGACAAAAGAAAAATGATTGGCTATACAAAATTGACCAAAAAAAGTGGTCGACTACACTAAATTTACGTAGTAATTTATTAAAATAGATTGGGATTCATCATAGTAAATCAAGCTTCATCATAATGAATAGGAATTCAAAATGAGATCCATATCCAGAATTGATACACAAGAGATTCATATCGATTAGGTTCAGTTTTGTATCAAATTAAAACACGAATCATACATATCTTAAGATTCTGATAACCATGATTAGCACCAATAAGAAGCAACTTAATGCTGGGAAAGAAATGATGGAAACTGATGCGTGCATGTGTGTGTGGAAGCCGTTTAAGTATCTTACCACCATCTTCTGGGATATCAGAAGTCCATAAAGTAAGGTTGTCTCGCAACAGCTGCATGATCAAGGTACTGTCCTTGTAAGAATCTTCATTTAGGGTATCCAGTTCTGAGACACCATCATCAAAGGCTTGCTTTGCAAGGTGGCAGGCCCTGAAAACAAATTACGTAAAATTACGATTTGGCGCAAGCCTCGGTTCACATTAAAAACATTTTCGCCCGTACCTTTCAGGTGAATTCATTATCTCATAATAAAACACTGAGAAATTGAGAGCCAGACCCAATCGGATAGGATGTGTTGGTTGTAATTCATTCTCAGCAGTTGCAGAAGCCGTCTGCAAATAATCACAGCACAACAGTTGAAATCTTCGTCTGGATCTAGAAATTTTTTAAGTTTTCTCCACTAATACTAAGTTGAAATATATTAAAAAATAAGGAAAGACACTGTAAACGACTAGCATAACTTTTAAAACTCATGCCAACCAAGGTTGTCGAGATCGAAATCTTACTTAGGGGTAACATAGGATCGTAACAAGAATCATAAGATCCTACCAAAATGAGAAATTTTATTAAATCACTAATATATAAACACTAAACAAGAAAGAAAAAAAAACTATAAATGACGGCATTAAAGCAAACTGAACTGAAATTTGATAATCATAAATTCCATGACTCACAACACTGACCCAGTGACCTCTAACCCCTTGACCCTCTACCACCTACCGCAGCCTCACTAGATGCCATGAGAATGCACAATAAGTAGAAAGGAACTTGGGAAAAAACAAACAAAGAAGTGAGGAGCTTGTTGGGAGAGATAACTGCATTGCAGCAGCAGAGGTGTCTGTCGAGAACCAGTTGATGAGAGAGGACCCATATAGATTAAGAAAATTAGTGTCTTGCGTGAGAACGAGTAATTTTTAAGGTAAAAAATTGGTTAAAAGATTGGTTTAAGGAATCAAGTAGCAAACTTGACAAAAAAATTGAACTTTTGGGATAGCGTGTGATCTACTGATCTCAGCAATTTTGCAAGCAATCCCACCAGTATACGATTTTACATGCGAGTTAGATCGCTCAGTGGCTGTAAGGTCATAAAATCGTCAGATCCTACGATCTAACTCATGGCTTTAACAACAAGAACTATAATGAATTGATGATAAAATGGTCACTAGCACAAAAGGATAATAAAATAGGCAGAGACATTGGTACCAAATTGGGAGTGATTTGTGACATATGCCCTATAAATTATCTCTCTACGACCCACAAATCCTCCCTATCAGATGCATTTTGTCTAGCCTGCCTCTGTTTTCAGAACTTCAGCAGTAATAACACTGAGCTCAATTTTCTTGGACCACAAAATACAAATACCTCCTTGCATGGTGCTTAATCTGCTCTTCCTATATCAAGATAAGATGCCATCCGCCACACTATCTTTTCATATTATGGAAAGTAAACAAATGATTCATTTAAGAGGAACAAAAAGCTATCTTCGTTAGAATGAACAAATCCTTAATTTTATACAACAAATAATCAAAATGAACCATGAACAGCCAAGCCAAACCCAAAGTTGTCAAATTCTATAACACCACAGCACTGTAGCGCCGCAATAGCCGCTATTTGACAACACTTTTTCCTAAATGGTGTATCTTTTAGCAATAGCGATTTGTTCAAAGTCAGCTGTGTTCTAGTGCTATAGCACCGCTGTAGCCGCTGTTTGACCACACTGACCAAATCGTCTACAACAGGTTAAGTCCTCAATAATATGAGAGAAAATCATGATGGATTAATGCATAACTAAGTTACTGGTTAATAATATTGTAAATTCATGGAAACGCAAGATTTTCAGAATCTAATGAAGGATGTTCCTGAGAGGGCACCAAAGTATTCATGCGATACCAAGTTATTTTCTTATACGTTTTTACTTTGAGAAATTGAATTGTGAAGTTGTATGGAAGGAACACTTTTAAGTAAAAAACATAGATTATTATAAATCAATTAAATCAATGACTATGCACAATGTCGCGACCTAATCCATTACATACCAGATCTAAACAACAAAAAAAAGTTATTCGTACCAAAACTACGGACATAAATCTAAATGAAGTTCTTCAACAAGGCAGGAACCATAAATATAAAAGTTTAAACTAACCCACTAATGTATAAGAAAAAAAGGAGTACTAGAGAGTTTATTAACATAACACCAAATCCTATAAAAATAAAGTGCACAAAGATGCTAAGATAAACTCCTTAGACCCAATAAGCCATGGCATACAAGTTATTCGTACATAGCAAGATCTTAATGGAGATAATAAGGATGAAAACATTCCCATCTAATCTTATGATACAAAATTAATGAAGCATGCTTATTTTCTTGATATATTACAAGCCTGTGAAGAGATTCAGTCATTAAATATATCATCTATATTTTCAGCTAACATTAAAAACCATAAAGTTCATCTATCCTTGTCAGCAGCGGTTAGGCATAAAAAAGTATAAGGGTCTACTTGCATTGACTTATTTAAATTTATCTACTGGCATAAGCCCTTGTGTGAGGGACACCACTTGTGTGAGACTGCTTTGGGAAGCTTATGAAAATAGTGTATAGTTTATAGAAAATAGTTTGAAAATAGTTTATACAAAACCACTTAATTAAGCTGGTTATCCAAACATGACCTAAGGCAAACCCATGTTACGAAGACAATCACCTTGTTACTTCAAGTAAATTGTAAATACCTGATATGCTTTAAGTGACAGATCCGCCACCTCTTTCTTTTCATCGCCAGCTTTGAATTCCGCCAAATACCGATAATAATCTCCTTTCCTGCATCCAAACAAATACTCAAAATTACTTTCAAAATCCAAAATCTAACACAAAAACAAAAGCACTTAATTAAACAACCTCACAAACAACAAGATCAAATTATAAAGTAAACATACATCTTATAATAAAACACTGTGGATTCAGCAATATTAGTGGATGGAATAAGATGCTCATCAATAATAATCATAATGTCATTGCAAATGTTGGAAAGCTCCACCTCCACCTTCTGCCTATAGTCCTTGATACGCTTAACATTCAATTCGTTCCCTTTTGATTCTTCTTTCTGCTCAATTGATGATAAGATCCTCCATGAAGCTCTTCTTGACCCCACCACATTCTTGTATCCAACAGAGAACAAGTTTCTCTCTTCGACACTTAGTTCAACATCCATCTTCGCCAATTTCTTCATTGCCTCCACCATTTCTGCACACCACATTACTACATCATTAAAATTTCTTGAAACAATTCATTGAAGAAAACTATGTAATCACATTCGACCACTTTTACTTTCTTAAATTATTACCGGTGTTTACGCGGCAGTCATGGTATCCATACTTTTTCTAGAGTGAAGGAAAAAAACTGATTTAGTCTCTCACAATTTTCTCGGCACCCAATTTAGTTTCGACAGAGTAATATCAAAACTAGTCCCTCAGAAATTAGTTCCTCTAATATAATGAATTAGTCAAACATAATTTATCCCCGGTATGAAAACATCATAAGAGACTAGTTTAGATATTATTACTATTTTAGTAGACTAAATTGGGCTTTACTCAGAAAATTGCGCACATAGCCTAGAAACACAGACACCGGGGACACTGACATGCCAACATCGCTAATAATTTGATAAAATCATATAATTGAGTGTAATTATACGCATCAGTGTCTTGTCGGTGTCTCGACACGTGTAGAGTGTTCGTGCTTCATAGGCACACACTCTTGTAATAAATCCATAAATCCCCTTACTTTACTTTCACACACCCACACTCTTGTAATGGGTCAATGAAAAAATGTGAAGTTTTTTTTTTTGTAAAAATTGAAACTTTATGAAAAGAAAGAATGTAATAAGTAAGAAAGAGAAAATGGGTATGAGTAAAAGTTGGTGAAAACATGATAGAAAATTGAAAGCAAGTAAAATGAAGAACCATAAACAGTGTTCAAACTTCATATATATATATATAGAGAGAGAGAGAGAACCATCATAGCGTTCAGCTTGTTCTGCTAGCTTTGCAACATAGACAAAGTTCTCACGGACGTTGGTGGAAGAAGCCATGGCTGAAATTTCTCTCTGCTCAAATTTTCAGTGTTGTAGAGAGAGAGAGAGAGAGGAACTGCAAGTGAAAGAAAAGGTAGATACGGTTTTTTAATGTTTGGAGAATTTATATGCGACCTGTTTTTGCCGGTGACAGAAGTTGAAACTGGAATGTGGGGTCCACGTCCCATGCTTACAAGAACGTCATGTTCAATTTTTTATAACATTGAATCTCAACTTCTTAATTGTCGAATATAATGAAGGTTTAATTATTACATAGAATTGTACACAATGAATAATGGATCCGGATCCTCTCATGCGAATTCTCTCGTGCTGCCAATTCTGCTGCAATATCAACCATTGGTCTTCCTTTAAGGCTGTTTTTCTATTTTTTAGTTTTTTTTTTTAAAACTCCTTACCGTTGGATTAGGAGTAGGATGGAGAGCAGCATGGAAATTGCAGGAGACGATCTATTTCCATGAATAATTGATTCTAAGTCGAAAATATCATTCACTAGAACCTTATATTTCATAGAAAAATATTTTACTTGTAAAAAATAATTAAAATCATGTATTATCAACAAAACTATTCAAAATGTAACAAGAGGGAAAGCAAAAAAAAAAAAACTATTCAAAGCAGAAGATGCATCAAAAATAATTACATAATACACACTGCATATGTAATATCCCACTCACCAACTATAGGAATTCTATCAGTTGAATGTATTAGAGTATGAATGTTCATGAACAATAAATGTAACGGGGAATATTATCGTATAATGTCTGGCAAGCATATTTCAATATCAGTATAAGTGCGCCTGAGATGAAGGGCAATTTAGTACTTTCAGCTAATGGGGTATAAGCATGTTTGGATGCCAAAATCTTCATAACTCCATGTTGTTTCTCTCTCTAAACAACAAGAGCATATTTTCCTCCTCCTTCTCTCTAGCCATCGCCCTCTCTCTTCCACTATGCATCAATACATCTTCTCTTCATGGCATGATCAAGGTTGTACAAAATTAGAATGGTGTTAGTGATTATATGAGACTTGGTGCAAGCTGAATTCAATTCTTTCCTTTCCGAGACAAATCAAGGGACTAGGGTTTTGTGTGAACTTGAAGTGAAGATTGGGTCATTAACATGCAATGGGAGTTAGAGGCTTGGAAAGAGTTCAGAATCATTAGGTGAGTTCTTAGATAGCTTATCCTACCTTTGGGTTGTGTAATTTCTTGTGAGAAAACATGAATTTTGTTGGTGTATGAGTTAGGAGAATTAGCACCCCTTTTTGCCATTAATCTTTGAAATTGTGTTGTTTGTTGCCATGCATTTGTTCTAAGTTGTTTTCTATATGTTCTTGGTGTTTTGGGTGCATTGGAAACTCAATTTTGAGGTTTGAAGGTCAAAAACACGAATTCTGCAGGTCTGGTACAAATGAACTTCTCTTAAGCGAGAAAATCTCTCTTAAGCGAAATCAATGTCGAACCAAACTGCCAATCTCGCTTGGCATCTCGCTTGGAGCTCGCTCAAGCGAGATTCCACAACACATCACTTTTTCTTAAAATTTCATGTGGTGCAGTGGTTTCGACGAAGCTTTTCCTTGCAGTCTCTTATAACTTTAAAAACCCCTCAAAGTCAAGTAGTCATTGCATATTACACCTAAAGATATTAATAATCAAATGCATGAACGATATTAATAATTTCAATGACGAATGGCACATGAGATGTTATGATACGATAATATTCGTAATTATGCTCGGGTAGGAAATAGGTCTAAGAATGGGAAAACCATAAAGCCTCGACGTAGATCGTTGATAACTAGTATGTTAAGCTATGAATGTTAAGACAAGCAAGTGGTGGCTCACCGCTAAACGAGTAGATTATGGACTCGTGGTGACCATTCACATAAGTTAAGTTTAAGCTTCCATGTATGATAAGACCTTTATGTATAATAAGACATTAAGCAAGATGTAGGTGTCGTGTCTCTTGTTATCCACGCCAAAGGGATACAAGAGCCAGGGGTACAGGACACGCTTCGCAAGGTATGCCCACACGAAACTGAGGGAGTTCGATGTACATTAGCTAGGTTTTCATCGGTTATGTATGGGAATATATTCCAGGGTTACTCCACTTGAGATTATTCCGTAAAATGAACCAAGATAACTATGTTTGTTCAACGCTAACCCCTAACATAATGAATGAACATGATTATGATATGATTACACTTATGATATGATATAAGACATGTATAGGCCTATGTACCAAGATAAGACTATGAAGTTGTATCGTTGACGATCTTAGAATCTCCACGATTGTCCGGTTTAGGATCGTGTCATGAATGAGTTATGTTTAGGTCTTGATGCGTTTAACGTATCTTGATATAGCAGTCTTAGGTTCCCTTGACCGCCATGACATGTATGATGTATAACCAGACTCGTAAGCTAAAGTTGAGAAGAACCTTATGACAGCTCTAGCATGCACGACCGTCTAAGTATGCAAGTCCCCACACACGTATAATCAACTGTCAGGTTGTATTGTAGACACGTGGTGACCGTAGGTTTCCCGAGGTTACCTATAGCCTAGGATTAGATAGAACTCACTGAGAGATTATGTCTCATCTCAATCCTTATTTGTTTCAGATTAGCAGGTTGGTTTAGCAAGATTTAACAAGCTGAAGCCGGATGGATAATCAGCAAGTGTTCGTCCGTACCCGCTGCAACATGTTTGAATTTCAAGGATGTACTTTCTATGTTTTGGGCTAGTAGTAGTGTATTGTTGATTGTACGAACACATATTGTTGTATAAAATATTCATTTGAAATGTTTATGTTGTAAATTTTAATATATCCAGTACTGAATTTAATGCACATACTAAATTTTATAGATACCTTTAGTGTGGACGTTACAGCATAAAAAAGGGTAAAATAATATCACACTTAGTGTGTTTATAGTTAAAATATGTTTCCTTTGATTTGAACAATCACCAAGAAAGAGTTTAGTCTTCCTTAATAGATGATGAGAATCACACTGTTGTTGAAGAAAAATTATATCATTTTTCACTTTCTCTCTTGCATTCCTTTCTTGCAAGCTCAAACCACAAAATTGATAAGCATATGCTACAAATTAGTTACATTATACAAAGGACTTCGAAAACTCAACCAACATAACACATTATCCCAAACCTTTCTCAAAAGTGTACATTCAAAATTAATAGAAAGACTTTTTAAGAAATTTAAAATACCTCTTTTCAATAGATATTGTCTTTTGGTGCTAATTTATAATGTGAAAGCAAGCGAAACTTCATATGCAAATTGTTGAACAGCAGAAACCGTAGCTAGTTAAGTTTTGCCCTATGAAGACAATAATGTGTAGATTTTTTCACAATTTTTTTTTTTCTCAATAGAAGCTTAAAGTTTAAACATGGAAGCAAAAGCACTGTGGTGTGGGAATGGTGGTTGAATAATGCCTATCAAAGCGTGACACGCATGGTATCTATGTCTTTTTCAATGAGTGTGATATTTGAGATATTATTTGGAGGTTGGGATTGGACTTATTAGGTGGGTATCAAATACTATTATTGAACATTCCTTTTTTCGCAGTGTCTTTGCATAGTGCTATTTTAGGGGTAAATAATTGAAAGAGTAAATTACACTCCCCTCCCCTCAAAGATGCTTGAAATACACTCCCCTCCCCTCTTATGTTAAAATATACAATTTCCTCCCTTGAAAAATAAAATTTACACTCCCCTCCCTTATAAGA
>Ga0099826_10002240_pt1 | contig 12342 bp, 8 predicted proteins | sample Mtrugardesep15_FD_76830 | JGI IMG/M metagenome (GOLD analysis project Ga0099826, IMG submission 76830) | Root nodule microbial communities of legume samples collected from California, USA - M. trunc garden sep15 | ecosystem: Host-associated > Plants > Roots > Nodule | place: USA: California...
ATCTCATTCTCAAACTCCTTCGAGTGTCCCAACTCAACTACTTGAGCTACTCCTTGGGGACCTCTTTGCTTTACTTTTTATATCAGGGGGGTTCTTGAGTAAGGAGTCTAAGATAAATTCCATCTCCCTCTCATAATAAAGTAAAACGAGTGAGTTCGATACTGTCTGCCCAAAATATGAATTTTCTATTGTAGTAGTAGTCTCAACTTTGACTTGTGTATTTTCAGATTGAATGTTAGCTTGCATTCCAGAATCATTCTTCTAAAGAGAGTGCCATTGCAGTTTTTCAGCAGATCCTTGATCTAAATACTTGCCTATAATGTGCGTTGAAATTTCATTTGACTTTACTTTTGGGTTCTTTGTCCTATTACAGACCATATTCCTTTTTTCTGTATCTATCGCAACAAAGTGTGCATCCCTTGTCATAATGGATCTGACCTTTCCTTGAGCTATGCACGACTTGAATATTATTATAAGGAATAATAGTACTCAGTCTTATAAGAATTTCACCTTAATTCAATGTCTCCAGTTTGGTACAGAACAACCAGAACACATTCTTTGTCATCTTTTCGAAAGATAGTAGTCCAGCAGCATTGTTTTACAAGCGTTACCTTCCTTATGTACTTATTGCTACCCTGTAGTAAGGAAATTTGATTAATCGGTTGAAAGGAATATAGTAATATTTGAAGGATAATGGACATAAAAAATGCTACCTCGATCACAAAATTCAAAGAGTGTAAGCTCAATTCACTCTCATAGCAAAGTAAAACGAGCGAGTTCAATACTATCTGCTCAAAGTATGAATTTTCAATGGCAGTAGTAGTCTCAACTATGTCTTTTGTATTTTCCGATTGAATGTTAGCTTGTGTTCCAGAATCATTCTTCTGAGGAGAGTGGGATTGCAGTTTTTCAGCAGATATTTCAGAAGTACCATCTGGAACAACACAGCGCCATAAGTAATTCAGTTATTGACTGATTGTAATATCTAGTTTCCTTAACCCAAACACTTGCCTATGATGTGCATTGAAATTGCATTCGAGTTTTCTCCTGGGCTCATTGTCCTACTACAAACCACATTCCCTGTTTCAGTATCTATCGCAACCAAGTGTGCATCCCTTGTCATAATGAACACTAGCCCCTTTGCAGAGTTTTCAGAAATATCAGATACAGATTCCTGTGGAATGTTTAAGCTAGACGTGTCTGAAAATTTTGCATTCATAGAAACTACTGCAGAAGATGTGGGGGATTCAGCACTTGTAAGAAACAGAATTGATGATGTAATGGTATCAAGCATGGCCACCTGCAAAGTAGATTAGAAAATATAAGTTGGAAAGTTGAATTTAAATTGCCATTCAACAACTCGAAAAACAACAAATAAAACATTTATTTTGAAAAGAAAAGGTGTTAACGGAAGATCTTACCTGCCCATTTTCATATCCAACTACAAGCTTCCCTCCAAGATTTGCAAACTGTAGCCCACATACAGCAGAATTTTGAAGGGAAAACACTGCTTTGCAATGAGGTCCATCCCCTTGATTCACATTATGAACTGTCTCAGAACATAAGAACAGGTTAAAATCAGAAGTATTAGAAATGATCAAATCATTTTTCAGTATAAAGAGATTCATGAAAAGTAACTTAGAATATTGTAAATAAAACTATTTGACTTTCCTATGATGATTGTAGATCACTTTCTTTTTATTGATGAAGTATACAATATCCGCATCATGATTAGATGATTACTTCCCACTTGTCTAGATTCCCATAACTCAGGGAAAGCGTTTAACAAAGAAAATATTGGATGATATGCTTGGGAAGTTGAGGTTGGTAGTAATACTCATTAAATGCTTTTATATTTTTTTCGTACCAATAATATTGGGAAAACCCCAAGTCCCACATTGGATAGATAGGACTCTTGACAAGAGTTTATAAAGAGGAGGCACTACTCACTTTACAAGCCGGTTTTGTAAGGATGAGTTAGGCCAAATTTCAACAAATAAATAAACCTATGACGCGATAGGAAAGGAAGACAGAGTTATAGCTAAAGATTCTGCCAGTCCAACATTAAATGCACCATAACCTACCAAATGTACAAGGGTTTTATACAAAACTTTAGATTTCCACAAAGTAGCAGAGGCTGACTTGTGTTATCTCCAAAGTTCCTATATTCACGTGTGAAAAATTTATGGCGTACTAGTGGTATGTAAGACACTCTTTATTTATCACAACTCACAGATTAATATGCAAACTAACTACGTTTCAAAAGTTTAGGATGTGGTCAAACCCTCAAGTAACTCTAAAACGAAAGAGAAACACCCACCCCACCCCCACACCCCACCACCACCACCACATCAATCATTAATTGGAAAAAAAAATCCAAATTTTGAGACACCCCTTTTAACAATTTTTCTAATTTTTGCAGCCCAATTTTCTTTAGCAGATTAATATAAAATTTACTTGACACTAGAAACAAATAAAGATTCTGTTTGCAATTTAAACATATAAGAAAATGAAGAAAGAAAACTCAACCTTCAGTTCCATTTTCTGTCACGAAATGGAAAGTTATGTCATCTGAGCTCCTCATTAGCCCATAGAGACGAACCTACATACTCTCATTGGTTAAAATTGAGACCTTAAATTAGAAGAGAATGAAATGTACTACATCACAATACAAATAACATACAACACCACTTTCATCACCAACAGCCAGATGTAGAGTATCCGGGCAAAAATCTAATGCTGACACTGGAGAACTTGCACTGCCCATTTTAACATCATTTACCTGGCAACAGCAGAATTGATTCTCTGTTATGAATACAAGCTTAAGTCTTCAATATATAAGTTTTGATTAATATATTAGAGCATCGTTCGGAGGAGAGGGAGAGACCACTAGTTAAAATGTGTATAGTATGATAAGGCTGACCTCGGGTTTTATGTTGTAAACAAGTGACAAAGCAGGACATGAAGCATCCCATATCCGAACAGATCCATCTTGGTAACCTGCTATGTATATTTGAATGAAAAGATGGTCTTCTTTTAAAAGCTGACCTGGAACACCACCAATCAAAGGCCATTTTATCTCTGCACTTCTCTGATTTTGTACCGAATGCTGCTTTGCAGCTACAAGAATCTACATAGGTATCATTTCCCATTAGTGGCAAGTGGTATTAATTGATTTTTTCGTTATCTTTTTAAAAAGGATAAAACTTAGGTAGAGTGCTATAGGCTCTATTTCTACTGTTTTTCATTAAAAAGATAGTGTAACTGTCGCCAACAATTTTGAAAAAACACCCTCTTGAAAGAAAAAGAAAAACTAAGTCTTTGTGAGAGGAAAAGTAAGAACAGTGCTTATGGTACTGCATCTAAGCTTCGGTTATTAAAAAAATAACGACGTTTGTAATGCAAAAGTAACACCTAATAAAATAGTTAATGTAGGAATTACAACTAGCGATAAGGGAAAAAAAAAAGACTTACAACTTAAAAGTAATAAAAGAATTACAACTACCTCAGAGAGGGCTGTAAATGACTTCACATCTTGGCATACAACATCAAGCCTTCCGGTTGTCATCTGTGGTTCAATAGTGGGAATGACGATGGCATATTGCATTGTGGGAGAAGAAGTCTTCCTTTGTTGCTCAGACATCAAAGAAGATAAACAATTGTTGTCGTAAAGATACAGTTGTCCAGGATTCGCCAATACAAATAGCATATTACAATCTCCCTCTGCATGGCAATCACTAGGCAACAAAACCATATCAGCAAAAGAACCACGAAGTGCAACATCAATGCGGCCAGTGCACTTGAGACTTTCTATCCTACAAGACCAGTCAATGCTCAAAACCTGTAAACAGGAAGAAAAAAAAAGCCACATTAGAGTGACACGTTATTTATCTACCTGAGTTGAGGTAATGAAAACTTACCAGACCATTGACACTGGAGTTCTTATATCTTAAATAGAAAAGGCGAAAAACTAATTGTTGCCCTCAGTTACAACAAATTATTTTTTTATTTTTTATTTTTTTTGAAGAAACAACAAATTATTTATTCTTCAATAAAAATCATAATTAATTAATAATGCACAGAGGATTTACAATGTTTGCTCAACTAGTTCATATGATCAGTTTTCTTCTTTCCTCACAAGTCAAAATACAACTTCATTTGGATGACAGGATCAAGATGTACACCTAGTCTATATAACACAATCAAAGCACCAAGAGAATGAAGATGAAGTATAGACCAAATACTGATTCTATAGAACTCATCTAGGACCATATTTCATCTATCATCTTCAACCTTCAGGAAAAAACTTTTCTAATACAAAGAAGCCGCCTTACACAAAATTTTCATATTAGCATTTTTATCTCACTGAAAAGAAAACTTTTGCCTCTGGCTGATTTCCTCTTCATCTAAATTTCCTCTTAAACATTCAAAAGATGGCCTGTTGTGGCAATATTTTATGACAGCTTAAATTTGTGGCTCTCATTATTATGTAATGGCCAAAACTAAGGAGATTTGTTCTCATTTTTGTGTAATCTCCTGTAAATGTTAATATTATCATGGATGACATGATGTCTTTAATTATTATTATAACTAATAGAACATCATTATCAAATAGCTATTATGTGTACGAAGCTTACTGTCAGAACTTCTTCAGACCCAATTTCATTACCACCATAGACAAAAAGTTCACCCCCACTTCTATTTAACGATTTATTGGCGCACCAGTGTAGGAGAATAATAGGGAACCTTCTATCTGCTGATGATAATTGAAGCTTGACAACATTATTTGACATTTTTTTATCTTGATCTATTGGAGAGTCAGCAGTTGGCAAATCCCAAAACATTATATCACCATCTACATAACCAACGACGACAACTGATCCATCATTAGATGCCCAAGATACAGAACTTATTTCCTTATCTTCTTCTTTGTGTTCTAATTTATCATCAGAATGTTCATCCTTAGGATCATCTGAATAACTAGCCACTATTTTTCTCTTCAATTCGATGTCCTTGTGGTCTCTGATGAAAACTACTCGATCTTCTGAAGCATCCCAGAGTAACATTACACCATTCTCATATGCGACCAACAGTCTGCAAAATGATGATTTCAATTAAATCAACTAAAACAATAACAAACCGCGCATATTTTACAAAGAGTTCAGCAACTTAGTTTCAAAAAATTAGTGTTTTCATTTTTAATCCACAAAAATATAATCCTGCTGTTACTTTGTTTCTTATTTTCAAAGTTTGTATATTGTTTACCGTTTTTTGTACAAAACTTTGAAAGTGTGAAATAAAGTGAAAACAAGAGACATTTTCTTTTAATATTGAAAACAAGCACATCATTAGAACAACTATGATTATTAAAACATTGTATTTACATAGTAAGTATAAGGGTCATGCTAGCAAGTTCCCTTAGGGCACTTGTTAAGGATTCCAAAAAGGAAACAATTGATAAATTTTATGTAGAAAAAGTTGCTTTTTAATATTTCAATATGTTGAATACACAATTTCCAAGATAAAGTTTCTACTTTAAACTTCTTAACAAGTGCCCTTAGGGCACTTATTAGCATTTCCCCAAGTATAATAGTGCATCTTAGATATTAAACTAGTCGTCATAAATTAATTTTACATGATTTCAATGTTTCAACTGTAACTGTTTAGCATAATCAACAATAGAACAAATATAAACATTGGATTGGATGGTTTAATTCACATGGTAGTATGTAAACAATCTAGGGGCAAGATAGTCAGTTTATCTGTATGGTGTTAAAGACAAAAATTTGAATGTCCGAATTCAGAAGAATATCCAATCAAATTTTCAAACCGTGATCCGATGTAAGTTCCTTTTTCCGACCCCACTTAGCGGGATAAGGCTTGGTTGTTGTTGTTGACCCCGCGTAAGTATCTGCTGGTTTTTATTGTAATTTACAGAAAATTTTGAATTATGCCAAACTAGCGTTTGTTGATAGAATTATTATTTTATACAAATTGTCGAGTCCCAAATTGGATGAGATATGACCTGACAATGTGTTTATAGGTGGGGGCAGTCCTCGCGTTACAAGCCATTTTCTAAGGTTGAATTAGGCCCAACCAAAATTCTAAGACAAATATCACAACCTAACAAGGGGTTTCCAAATTTGCTTTCCAACAATAAGACTAAAAGTCTGGCTTCTCATTGAAATTAACAATAAAAAGTTTGGAATAACATGCCGTATATGTTAACCCATTTAACCATTTTATATTTTGACTGTCCAGCCCTAAAATTAAAAGTCTGGTTTCTCAATTAAATTTTTAACCGAAAAAAGTTTGGAATAACACAGCCTGTATATTAATCCATTTAACCAAATTATACGTTGGAAATTTACAGTTTCATCCAAAAAATATTGACTTCATTGCACTTTTGATCTCTCTAATTTTGATCATATGCTATGTTGGTCCCTCTAGTTTTGTTTAAGCCAATCAAGTCCATCTATTTTCAAATGAAGCAAATTTGGCTTTGCCGTCACATATTTCTACCCGAAACTCACAAATTCTTATTTTTGTCCAAAAAATATAGATGACCATGATGGGTTTGAGATAAGGAAAACAAATTAAAAATGTAAAAGTAAAGAATTTAGTGTAAATTTGGTAAATTGTGAAGGTTATTATACAATGCGAGACAAGGGTTTTGAAGAGGGAAAATTTTATTTTCTGTTAAATATTTAATGAAATTCAATGTTTTGATTGATGAATTTTGAGCAGAAGATTTAAAAGATTTTGTGTAGAAGATGAAAATTTATGAGTTTTAAGTAGAAGAAATGTGGCAACAGGACTTAATTGGAGCACAAGCAACTAAAATATAGAGGAATTAAATTTTATCAAAAAATTATTGATATTAAAGTCAGACATTAACTACAGTCTTCAATACAAGAACTAAAAAGGCATTTCTTTCTGAAGTTTATTTTCAACACATAACTTCCCTAAACTACGATAAAAAAATGCACTTACCGTAAAATTTAACGTCAACAGTCTGAAAAAGAGATGTAGAACAGTATAGTTGTGTGGGTTTTATGAGAAGCAAGTCAAATTTAAATGTTGAGGCTTTCATTTTCTTTATACGAGCAGCCAGAGATAGTTAAATTTGGTAGGAAATATACTTTTTACCAAAACTTAGGGGGAGCTATGTGTTTGAATATTAAGTTTATGCATGAAAAGTAATAATGGGTTATACACATTTTAACTTGAAGGACCCATGAGTTATGACCCTTGGGCAAACCCATTTATAACGTATTCAACCTGCAAACATGGCTAAAATATTGCATATATTCGATAAAAAAATAACCAAAAGTCGCGTATTCATGACCATCAAACTAGCTTAGTCATGGAGATCCAAAAAATTAACCAAAATCCATGCCTAAGATTCTTCATATATTAATAAGAAATCAATAAGAAAATATTGAAGTTTGTTCTTATCTTGCCTCTTTCCATTAGAACAGGGTTGATGAAGAACTCTGACAACTGAAACATTATCAAGTGACATTCCAACTGCTTCTGCAAAGGTGTGCAACATTTTGAATCCAGTTAGATGTTAAACATGGAGAAACTATATGATTTCTCAAATGAAAAGAAACTAGAAATTGACAATATGCATATGACACATTTATCTTGTAGGAACTTAACATTTATGACATACCACTTTTCTAACAATAATCTTCTCTGATATGGAAATTTCATTGAAGATGATCACAAGTTTTCATAAATTAATTAGTAAAAATCTATTGCAATTTACAAAGCACTAATATGGTACACAATATATGAAAATAAGTACGCAAAAATATCACCCATGTAAGAAAACACCGATAGCCTAGAACTTTGAACTACTAATTGTTAGAATAGTTATAAATTAGTAGTAGATGTGTCTTAATGCGTATAATCTATATTGTGTACATAGATAATCAGTGCTCTAATTTAGGAGTTAACTGGATTTTTTTATAAATATATGCCTAACTTAACTGGCCAGTCATACAGTTCCAGCCATGATATATCCGTTGCTTGATGAGTCCAAAGTAACCAAGTGGATCCCTCTTAGTTATGCAAACTAGACACGCCCAAACATTTCTTCTGAGAAGGGAGTCTCCTCCAGAGAGGATCTCTGGTTCAAATCTGAAGTAATTCGTAAAGGAAAAGGCGAATGCTCTGGGTGTTGTTAAGCCTAGGGTTAGTGACTTTGGATTCTCTGTCATTCTGGAAGATCCTATAGTTAGATTGTAAGTCAGTGAAAACTGATTTCTTTGTGCTTTCTTTTGTTTGTTAGATTTGGCTTATCCAAATCCGGATTGTGGACCAGTTAACTTTAGTTGATTCAACTTCCGTGTAGCTTTGGGCCTGGCCTAGTTTTTTATTGAAGAAATTATACATTTGACAAATAAACAAAAATTCTTCTCAAAGAAATATGCACCATTGATACAGGCATTACCGTTAAACATCCTTCACAACTCATCCTACCCTCCTTAAAAATAGAGTGAACGCTTTGAAGCATCTTTCACTCATCAGCCACTCTTATCTACTATTCTATACCAACCCTCACTGAATATAATCTAACATCTTAGAATGTTGTGGAAAGTAAATTATATACCAGCCCTAATCTAACTTGGACTTTTTGGACTTTGATAAAGAAATTTTTTAACCTATTATCAAAGCCTTTTTGACCAGACCATCGAAAACTTGATTTCAATGAGATAGTGGTGGATTTGTACTTTAATTACAGCTCAAGATTAAATAATTTTCATATTTAGCAGTGTATTAAAGATAAAAATAAATAGTTATATTTAGTTATATTCCAAACAAGTGGTTATTGAACTTAAATACAACATAACATGGATATTAGCAAAATGTCAAGAAAGAGATTTGAATCCCCTAATCTGCACCTTTACATAAATTCAGAAGTAATTGTAATCCTGAACTTATGACCTCTATGGATGACACGGTCACTCATGTCAAGAAAGTTGAAAGATTAAATCAAACAAGCTAGCTACACTTCTCTAATCTACAAACATGAGGCTACTTCAAATTTTGTGGTTAGAACGTTACTATCTCTCTGCATCCAAAGAAAGCTGCCTTACATTTACATCTTAATGAGAGATTTGGATAAGAAAGTATCTCTCCCCACACCAAACTTAAACTAAAGGAAAAAGTCAATGCTTATTAAACCAGCCATTTTGGCCAGTGCAAAATAAAATAAAAAGTCTTGGTTCCAACTGAAATATATAAATGAGCTATAAGAAATTCTACTTACCCGATATAACATTTGTTGGAACATAATAAGGTAATATATTAACTTTTCTGTCTTCTGAGTCAAACTTCAACACATACACCAACCCATGCTCAGTTCCAACTAACCTGGACCACAACAACAGGGCAAAAATGTTGTAGCCTCATTTAATAAAAATTTCATTTGAAAGAGTAGATTGTGATGCAGGTTCTAAATCATTTGAACAAGTATTTTACATGTAACTGGTGCCGTATATAATAGAGAAAGAAGTTATGATGGACTCCCACTGCAAAGCAGAAGCGATTTGCCTGTTTCTCAAATCCCAAACCTGGCATTATCATAAACATGTTGAACTGCTAAATAAACGAAACAGAGGAAAGGGCGAGAGATAATGAAATGTAAAGTTAAAAATACTAAAACGCAATCTAAGTTAAGATTCTAAGAAAGCTGATGTACACAAAAAAAAGGGAAAAATAATCATAAGCACATATGGAGAGTGCCTGGTTATAGAAAGTTTAGAAGAACTTTAATAGCTTTGTAAAGTACCTGTATTTCATTGTTACTTGAAACGCTAGCAAGAAAACCTTGATTTTCCAAGAACTGTAAGAAAGATGTAAAAGGTAAGATGCATACATAAAATTCTTCAAAAACATTTCAATTTAACATCTAGGGTTCAATAAATGTGTGCTTTGGAACAATTTAACAATGAAACACACACTCACACATTACCACATATGCATATCACGACATAAACATGGACCCCAAAGACACAAATACTCAATGAATAAACAAAAAACATTTTCAGTGAAACAACCAATATAAGATCAAATGACTGATAGACACTACACTTTAGATCAAGTATCAACATAAATGCAGAATTGCAAACCTCTAAATGCTTGAAGGATGTTTGCTTAGGAGAAATCATAATTCCTTCAATATTGTCACCACCAAATACTTTTATCCTACCATCACTACAAGAGTGAAGAAAATACAAAAGTCAATTCCTAAAGCCACTAACAGTCTCAGAATGAATCTATTATTCTCTCATATCTAAGCTACTCCTCAATCATCACAATAAAGGAACGATAAACCTTCTACAAGAAACACATTTAATGAAGCTAAAAAAATATTAAAAATACAGTTACAAATTGAAAAAAATAAATAATCACTCCTTACAATAAGAAAAGAAACATTAGTAGCTGGTTCCAAAAGCACCAATCTCATTCTTTGAAACACCGACACTTGTGATAGAAGGTGTGTCCAGTGTCCAACACCTGTCAGTGTACATGACACCAACACATCACCGACACATGTGATTACATCAGTGTCATATGGCATTCGTTTTTGTGTCTGTGTTTCATAGATCTCATTTATACTTCACAATTAACATGTATCGACATATTAATCAAACTTAAAAATAGAAAGTATTCTATGTAATCAATATTACACATTTACACTTAGGTGTCAATGGAAATGAAAAATTCCAATAAGGACCAAAATCAAAGCCAATAACAACAAGCAATTAGAAATTAATAACTCACAGTGTTCCTACTGCCAATAACCGTTGAACACGATCAAACGCAAGAATTGACGCAGTCGATGGAACTCCATAGTGAAGAACAACTCGCGGATCGAATTTCACCGAAGAAACACTACTTTCCACCACATTCTGTTGCTGAACACCGCACAAAATTTTCAGAATTCGCATTTTCATACGAAAACACACATCATTACACTTTTCAATCAAAATCATGTTCCGTTACATTTCTTCGATAATCAACATTCATAATTATAATCACAAGAAAAATTCGAAGAAATTGAAATTTAGAAAGAGAATAGCATTCAGCTGTGAAAAATTGAGCACGTACCGTTGAAGATTGTTGCGGTGGTGATTTCTGGAAGAATCTAGAAAACATTGATGATGATGATGAAGAAGATGATCGAATTCGTGAAGAGCTTTTAGCTTTTTTGAAGTTTGCTTCTTCTGTTGGAGAAATTTGTATTTATATTCAAGTTTTGATTTTCTGTTTCGTTGAACTTCAGGTAGCGTGTGAATCACCAGTATGACGCACATGCACGGACACTACTACTTCTTATTTGATTATTTAATCAGACGGTGATGCTAGGCCGAAGTGGAAGTGGATCACTGGATATGGTCATAATTTTGACCACTACTTTAAGATCAGATGGCTCAGATTAATTGTTCCCTAAATCAGTTTTAGGAATCTTTATCCTTGATTTACATATATGTGTCAGGTAATTACTATAAAAAATCTTATTTCTTTATTTAATTTTTTAATGGCAAATGTAAGAATTTTTATTCCATTGGAAGTTAATTGATGAAAAATAATTTGTATATAAAGAATTGAGTTTAAATTATTAATGAGTTTCACCAAAGATAAATTATTTAGCGGAATCTAAATTTGATTCGCATGTAGAACTATTTTTTACTGGGTTTTACTTACTCTTGTGCTTAACTTCATATCACTAGGGATCATTATCATGCGAATAAAAGGGTTAACTATTAAGAGTTAATAATTGTTTCTACTATATTGCTCATTAATTGTAAGATTAGTTACATTTGTTTCTACTGCATTAATCGAAAGCTGTAATATAGGTCCAAGCAAAAAGACATGTGAAGTTTCAACTCTGTCGAAAAGTTGTCCATAAGAAAGGTTGCATGTGATATAGGTCCAAGCATTAACCTGGTATCGTCATCAATTCTAAGAAACAACAAAGGAGTTCAGGTAAAGTCATCAAACGTTACTCCAACACTTTATGATAAAACAATTAAACATCCATTAGAACTAGTGGAGGACGTGGTGGTAGCAGACAAGACATTTGTGACATCAGATACACAAAAGAATGTTCATTTGCAGAAAAGTGTCTTTTTATTCTATAAGAAGGAAGGACATTAATTCTAAAATCATACTAATGGGATCATGGGAACACTTACTTCTCTATGTCAAATTCATGGAACTCCTACCAAACAAGATGAAAGAGAAGAATGATGTGTTCTTTCTTTCATATACAAGTCACGCTAATAGTGGTTGAAGCATTACGCTAATGACGTAAAACAAGCGTTA
>Ga0099826_10002242_pt1 | contig 12341 bp, 5 predicted proteins | sample Mtrugardesep15_FD_76830 | JGI IMG/M metagenome (GOLD analysis project Ga0099826, IMG submission 76830) | Root nodule microbial communities of legume samples collected from California, USA - M. trunc garden sep15 | ecosystem: Host-associated > Plants > Roots > Nodule | place: USA: California...
ATGGCACAAGAACATACTGCAGACAGACTTTGATAGGAGGAAACTATGGTTTATTGAATACCACTACTTTCATGCCAAATCCAGATTATTATAGGTACTAAAAATTGAAATTGAATTTCATTATTGAAGAATGATATATCACAATTAATATTCAACTAATTCGGTTCTGCATTAGTGTCTGTCATGCTACATTAATTGCCTGCAACTTTGAGAAAGGTCCTATTTTTGAATTTAGGGTCCCGTTTGAAGTAAATTCATAAATCATAATGCTATTTTGTGACATAAATAGGGTTATATGATTTCTTTCTTACAGTGCTCTTCTTTGGCATCGACTCATGGGAGGACGTGTCCTGTCAACTACCTTCTATGGAACAAAGAAGATCAGAACTTATGCACATTGTGCAAAGGAATCCGTGAGTGAAGTGTTGTATTCAAATGATTATTTAACAATTAACGTTTGTCGTTTTTTTTTAATTTTAAAAAAGAGTTATGGATTTTTAGTAGCTATGTTATTTTGTGATATCTGATTTGATGATACTATCTTACAGAAGGGAATCACAATACTGTTTCTCAATTTGGACAATAGCACCACTGTTCAAGCCAGAGTGGGCTTAAATTTTGCCAAGAAACCATCCCCTCATAATGTGGGAGAATCACAAAGAAGAGAGTACCATTTAACAGCAAAGGATGGAAATTTACATAGCCAAACTATGGTACTAAATGGAAACATTCTAAGTGTAAATTCAGCTGGTGATATTCCTCCACTGAATCCTATATATGTTGATTCTTCAAAGCCAATAACAGTTAGGCCTCTTTCTATTGTATTTGCTCATATACCAGATGCTGCTGCTAAAGCTTGCAGCTAGCTTAGCTCAATAGCACTAGGCTAAACCGAAAATCGGTTTCCCTTGGTGATTGATAAGAAAATTAAACACAGTATAATACAAGAAAAGTACTAGTGTAAGATTGTTTGGAGGGCGAAGCCCTAGGATTTTGATTGGTTTTGCATAATACCAGTGCACTATTCAGTTCATTATGACAATTGTAAATTTCATTATAAATTGAAAGTGACATTCAGTTTCTTGCCTTAGGTAGTGAGTCATTTTATCACACATTTAATGTTTGATTCCTTAATGCTCAAGTCAATTTCAGTTGTAATAAGTTTTTCAGGCATATTTTTCTTTCTCTTTTTAATAAAAAAACTCAACAAAACTGGTATAGTGTGACACAAGTGGTAGATACTTAGGTCTCTTAACTATTTGATTAGGAGTTTGATCTTTGGTTGGTACGTATGAAGAACATATATTAACTTTTTGGTAGATGTCAACCACTTAAATGAATATCAGTCATTTCAAGATATTAGTCTTTGTATTTGTACGATGATATGTTAGGTTATCTATGTGGAAAAAAAAATCAACAAAATGGAAGTACACTCCATGATCTTTAATTGACAAGTGAGTGCCACAGATCAATCAGAGGCATGTGTACGTTACCCAAGTTTATCTTTCAACTAACGTTACAGACATATATGACAGTACAAAAGAATGAAAAATTAGTGCATGGAAGTTAGGTGAGATATTAATGAGTTAAAAAAATGTTGACACTGTTCAAATTGTCTTCTATATGGTTGAAACTTGAAACCGAAGCATCAAAAGTTAGTAGTGCAACAAATAATTGACTTTGAGATTACTACACGTCACTGCATTTTTTTTTTGGTGACCAACCAGCATCATCTATTAAAAATATACAACTGCTATGATATACCACAACTGAAACATAATAATATAATAGTAATATACCACTCAAATTGAAGAAGATCGACGTTGGACATAGACATAGTGATATCTACATAGTATAAAGATGAGTATCAAATCAAATACCGAATGATGTGTAGTATTATGGAAAAAAAATCTATCATATTATGAAGCATGGACACACAGATACGGACACCAAACACGACAACGGACAACTTATACTTCAAAAATGAGTTATATCAAGAAGATAACTAATAAGGGCTACACCTATAATTTCAGGTATAACCCCAACAATATTGGTTATACCCTGAGAGAAAATATAAAAAGAATTGTCGGTTACAATTAAAAACAATATATGAAGCTACACATGTTTCTTTGACTCAAAAAATATATTTGTAATGGCTCCAATCCCTCAGATAAAATATATATTTTTATTTAATTTAGGATTAAGAGATTAAGTAGCAATCTTGAGCTAGTCCTAGACAACTTAGGAGAAGATGAATTCTTGTTTTGGTGGGTTGGGAAATTTGGATACACTTTAGTTTAAAGTTTTTAACTGAGGATTTGAGAAAATAGGATATCTTCAAGATACACTGTGGCCTAGTTACGATATCAAAAGTTTATGAAAAAACTAAGATGCAGAACTTGTAAAGAAACATTAACCATTATTCATTAATGTATGTATAACTATAAGATCATAACAAAAATTATAGAGTTTTCATCTAAATTAAAGTATATTTTAGCTTTGTTTGGCAATGCCAAACTTTAAGCTTATAGCTTATAAGTTCATATGGAAGAAGAAAAAAAACTCGTTCTATAATTTTTTGAGGACAGAGAATACTTGTGTGCCTTTTCTGAGTTTTATAGGAAAGCCATGCATGTGCCTTCTTTAAGATTGTTTTAAAGCTGTATGGGGTGATTCTCCGAAAGAGCATTGACGATTCTTAGAGTTTTGTTGTTTGAACATTTTCTTCATCCTTACCCTAGAGACACTGATAAACACATGTTGTCTATGATTGTGGAAGTACATCATGCTTGACAAAATGAGGAAACTTTTGGCACTGAAGATGGTTCTCTAGCAAGCCTAGAATGTGTAAGGCATTGATCAGCAAGTTTGTTGTGTAATCAATACCTGACGAGTACCAAATTCAAGATATGGAACTTGGTTCATCTATAGATACAAATGCAGAATGATAATGATACATTTCATTTGTAGGAGATGGTGATGATTATCATGCCTTATAATGTGGTATTCAACATTGAAATGAAGGTAGATAAACTTTGCTTCAAAAACTTCTCATAACCTTCCATAATTCTATTGTATGTATTGGGAAAAACACAAGTGTCATGTTGATTACTGATAAGCCGGAAATTTTTTTGGTAATTTTTCAAATGAGGGTTCCATCTAACATCTCATTGAAGCAGTTAAATATCTCACTCGATTATAACTCACAACCAATCACACATGTAATTTTAAAAGTTATGAGTTAAATCAAGCATCAATAACATTGATTGACAGTGTAAATATTTTTACACTAGTATATGAATAAAATCTTTAAAACAATCACCCTAATGACATGTGCACCTCCAAATAGTTTGATTTTCGGCCCAATAAAGTTCTTGACTCTTAGGCAGACTATAAGTGCAGATTCACATATATTGATAAAAAAAAATTAAAATTTTGATTTTTGGCCGAATTAAAACAAATGGATAATAATAAATTAAATTTTATTTGTCGGCCCAATAAATAAGCTTTGTCATACTTTTTTTTAGGTTAAACTTTGTCATACTTGTCTCATAGAAAAACTATATGAAAGGATTAACGTATATTGGTATTTGGTAATAATAAGTTTAATATCTTAATCCGGCCAGCAAAATTTTTGTGCTATAAATTCATCTAGTTTTTTTTACCTCCACATACATTGACACAAACATTTTGTTGGTATCTTTTGTAGTGAACATTATTTACGTTTAGAAATTATGACTTACTGTGCTAATAAATTCTACAACGTCTTCATGTTTCTATGTCTTGCCATTCTCCTTGTTTGTATATGGGGTACAAACTATATCTAAGTAACCTATATTTATTCTCTCCTGTTTTTTGAATTCTAAGCCTTATTTAAGTTTCTAATTTGCTTTCCTATTTTTCTTTTTATGCGTAGAGGTGGAAGCAAAAGTTTGTGATTGGGATAGTAGAACATGGTTCGAAGAAGGACCATGTTATAAAGATTTGTGTAATACAAAGTGCAAGTATGATGAGCTTGCAAGTTACGGTTCTTGCCAAGAGGATGTTTGCGTCTGTTTCGTCTATTGCTACTGACACCAGAGTGTCTTATCAAGCAATTTTCACCTTTCATATTTCAAGCAAAATAGTATAAGAGTTTAAAGAATATGAGCGCGCCGTCAATGTAAACGACTTTTATACTTCAATAAATTATTTTGTCATATTATTGCATTTTTAGGGAAATATATGCTATAACTAAGTCATTAAACATCCATGATTATGCAATTGAGTTTCATAGCTAGATGTGAGGAAAAGGGCATCGCACAAAGTATTATTTGAATCCTTAAAGAACAAAATTGACATATTTTAAAAAAGAAAAGGAACTCAACAATAAATGCTTAAAGTATCTTGAAGAATGAAGATTATACAATTGGTGTTTGGAAAGACATTCAATCTTGCAAATTTTAACTTGAACTGTTGGAAGGAACAAATATGGAACTTCACTGCATTGATAAGTAGAAAATTTGTAATAAATTAACTAACTAAACGACCCCCTCCTCGATCCTAACACGCCAATCTTTAAATCAATGTTATAAAAACTGAACTGAATCAGACTATTATCATCTTCCAAATTTTCTAATGCTGATTTGGAACAATATCAATAATGAATGCATTAGTTTATGGCAATAAAAACAGTTCTTTCCAACCTCAGTGAGAGTGAGTCCTTCTCACTCTCATTGTTATATAAATATACCAAATATTTTGTCAACAATGTACACATGAAATTGTACTGTCTTTTCCAAATATCTGTGTAAGATTTTTTTTGTCATTTACAAAACAAAACTGCTGCTGTTGAAGTAGCAACCATGAAGATCTTATTGAGAAATTAATGGGTTATCAAAAAATGCTTATGTGTATGTGTTTATGGACGTACTTGGTAAGCTTTCGCTTCACTGGAGCGAATGGTATAGGAGAAGGTGGTTCAACTGAGAAAGGAGTTGTTATCATTAATAGAAAAGCTTTTATCAGAAGCATTGATAACGATTTTGTGTGTGCAGCTCTTGATTGGTGGCCGCCTCAGAAATGCGACTACGGAAAATGCAGTTGGGGCCAAACTTCTCCGCTTAATCTGGTTTAGTTTCATTGCTTTCTTTCTTGAAACTATAAATTTAAAAGTGAAAGAATTTTTTATATCTTATAATTTTCATCCCATGCAGGACCTCAACAACAAAATCTTGTTAAACACGGTTAGAGGTAAAAAAATATCCACATGTCAGTTATTTATTTCACAGGAACTTGCTTATTTTCACAGCAATTCACTATTTTTTTGAGAGTTTGTTAAGTTACCCTTGCCTTTGAATGTTTTGCAGCCTTTTCACCCTTGAAAATTAGATTGGGTGGTACCTTGCAAGATAAGTCACATATGGGACTGAAGATAATAAGCTACCTTGTACTCCATTTGTTTTGAACCGTAATGAATTGTTTGGTTTCACTCAAGGGTGTTCCAAAAAGCAGGGTAAAAATCAGTTCTCTTTAAATTTATCAAAAAACAAGAAATTGTGTGTCTACGCGTAACAGATTAATTTGCGTGACTATTTACTTTTATATCAAGTTTACCATTAATTAATGGTAGGCATATATATTTCAGGGTTAATGTTATATTTGGATTAAATGCTCTAGCTGGAAGATCTTTGAAGCCTGGTTCTGCTGTTGCAGCTTGGAACTACGCCAATGCCAAGTCTTTTATTCGATATACTGTTAGTAAGAATTACACTATTCATGGTCGGGAACTCGGTAAGCAAATGTTTCATTTGATAATTCAAGATGGTTATCTTAAGGCTCTCATTATCTCCATCACAAATCTCCCAAGTTCACTTGGAAGTGATAACCATTTGTCAACAAATAAACATTTTGATATAAACATTTGTAGTTATTATTTGTATTAAAAGGGAATATAGAATTTATGCTGTTTTTTTATTGGGCAGGTAATGAATTGTGTGGAAAAGGAATTGGAATAACCGAATAAGTGTTGGTCCATATCAATATGCAAATGATGTAACTATTTTAAGAAACATAGTTCAAGAGAGGCTGTGCAGAAGCCACTAGTCATTGCACCTGGAGGCTTCTTTGATGCAAATTGGTTTAAGAAAATCAGGGAAATTGGCAGATGTGGTCAGCCATCACATTTATAACCTTGGACCAGGTATGTTGCACAAACCAGGATAAAAACTTCAAATGTTTTCCCAATTTCCATTAATTCAATTGCTGGATTTGTGGGATTTTATATGAAAGGAGGAAATAACACTAAAACTTGATGCTGACTTGATACAAAAAACTAAACACAAATCTCTATTTATAGGATACAAGACTCATTTCTAAAAAGAGCAATGTAAACACTTTTTCGACCACTCTAGAAAATTTAAGTTAACCAAATATATGGTCTTTGTGACCACATTTTTTTTAGTTGCGTGACCACTATTTATTTAGTTAACTAAGTGGGAAAATAGTGGCCACGCGCATTTTAGTTGCGTGACCACATTTTTCAGCTTCTAAATGCTAGAAAAATAGTGGTCAAGCAAGTGAAAAAATGTGGTCACACAAACCATATATTTGGTTAATTGAAATTTTCCAGAGTGGTACAAAGGGGTGTACACAATAAGGGTGTCTACCAATCTTTATTCTTCAAAAAAAAGTTCAAAAAGGATACATAGACTCCATCATTAAAAAATAGGGAAATCAAGAAACAGTTAATAATAATAATAATAATAATAATAATAATAATAATAATAATAATAATGAGATATAGAATTAATCTTGGGTGATAATCTAAGATACACTAAGACTGAAAACTGATCCTAGTAGATAAATCAAGATATTCTAGCATAATATCAAGATATATGATTTTATTTTCTAACATCGATTATAACAGAAATCTACTTACATGCAGGAGTTGATGATCACATAACCGAAAAAATTCTTGATCCAACTTATCTTGATGGAGTGGCTGGCACATTCAGCGGCCTTAAAAATGTACTTCAAAGTTCAGAAATTACAGCTAAAGCATGGGTTGGTGAGGCTGGTGGGGCTTGGAATAGTGGCCAGCATCTTGTGACTGATGCGTTTGTCAACAGCTTCTGGTTAGTGTAACCCCCCGCGATTTATCGATATATCAGTAGGAATTCCTTAAAAGTGTTATATCGATATAATCATGTTGAATGCAGGTATTTGGATCAGCTTGGCATGTCAGCTGCTTTTGGCACTAAAACATACTGCAGACAGACTTTGATAGGAGGAAACTACGGTTTATTGAATACCACTACTTTCATGCCAAATCCAGACTATTTTAGGTACTAAAAGTTAAACTTCATGATTAATGAATAAGCATTAGAGTTAATTATGGACTGATTCAGTTCTATTTTACTATGTCATTCTTCCTGAGCTGATAAACGAGATTTTTGGGTTTACAATGTTGCTTCATTAATAGCTTACCACTTGGTTAAAGGTCCTGTTTGGAGTAAATTCATAAATCGTAATGTTATTCTATGACATAATAGAGTTATGTAATTTCTTTCATACAGTGCTCTTCTTTGGCATCGACTCATGGGAGAACGCGTCCTGTCAACTACCTTCGATGGAACAAAAAAGATCAGAACTTATCCACATTGTGCAAAGAAAACTGTGAGTTAAGTTTTGTATTAGTATGATTATTTATTAGTTATGTTATTTTGTGAAATCTGCCTTGATGATACTCTCTTACAGAAGGGAATCACAATACTGTTTCTCAACTTGGACAACAGCACCACTGTTCAAGCCACAGTGGCCTTAAATTATGCTATAAAACCTTCCCCTTCTCTTGTGGGAGAACCACAGAGAAGAGAGTACCATTTAACAGCAAAGGATGGAGATATACATGGCCAAATTATGTTACTAAATGGAAACATCCTAAGTGTAAACTCAGCTGGTGATATTCCTCCACTGCTATTACCAATTGCAGCTAGCTAGCTCAATATCACTAGGTGAAACCAAAAATAGGTTTCCCTTGGTGATTGAGAGTAAAATAAAACATAGAAATATAAAGGAAAAATACCACTGATTGGTTTTGCATATTCTCAATGCACTATTCAGTTCATTATGACAATTGTAAATTTTATTATAAATTGAAAGTGACATTCAATTTTGTTGCCATAGATATTGAGTCATTTTCTCACACATTTAATGTTTGATTCCTTAATGTTTATGGCAATTTCATGCGATTTTTTCTTCTATTTTTTTAATAAAAATAACTCAGCCAAAGAATTTTGAGGACACTCCATGACCTTTTTACTGACAAGAGCCACAAAGATCAATCAGGGACATGTCTATGTTATCCATGACTAGTTGATCATAAAACTAACGCTACAGAAATGTGACAAACAAAAGAATGAAAAATTATTGCACGGAAGTTTGGTGAAATATTCATGACTTAAAATGTTGAGATTATTCAGACTGTCTTCTATGGTTGAAACTTGAAATTAGAGCATCAACATGACAAATTATTGACTTTCCAAAATTACAACATGTCATTACATTTTTTTGGTGACCAACCAGCATCATCTATTAGAAATAAACAGCTGCTATAATAAGCTACAATTGAGGGAAAAAAAGTAAGCAAAAACAAACAAAAAAAGTAATATACCTATGTAGCTATGCTATCATTTTTTTGTACATAAATAATCTTGACTTGTCGATGAAACAGATATTCACTCCCTCGGTCAAAAATCAGTTTATCATATAGTTTTGCTTGAATGATTGAACAATGGATCAGTTTTCCTCAGAAAAACTTTGAGGCTTACTGCTGGCGAATACCAACCATACGGCGGTACCACTCAAATAGAAGAAGATCGATGGTGCATATAGTGATATCTACATGGTATGAAGATGAATTTAAAATCAAATACTGAATGATATGCATTATACTATGATAAAACATCTATCATTAGCAACAACTTACACTCCATGAATGAGTCATATCAAGAAGGTAGCCAGTGAGGGCTACACCTACAATTCCAGGTACAGCTCCAACAGTATTAGTTATACCCTGAAAGAAAAAGAAAATAAAAAGTTCAGAATTGTCAGATACAAATAAAAACAAGTATACGAAGCTACACATGTTTACTTGTATGATACGAGTGTGTAAGCACACATACCAGAAGTATACTTGCATATTCTGGTGAGATGTCTTGATGAGTACAATAAAGTCCTGCAGAAGCAAATAAACACAAGTCAAGGGCTTAAAGCAAAAAAAGAGTATATGATCTGATTATTTTATTATATTAAAAATCAGATAAATTCTATTTACAGGGTTAACTAGTACCTGACAAGGCAAAGCTTGAGAGGGCTAAACCACCTGTGAGAAGGCCGACCATCTCCCAAGGCGGTAATCCTAGATCAAGTGATGCAAGAGTCATGCAGAATGCAGGAGATAAAAATGCAATCGATTGGCAGATCTTTCGAACCTATATTTAAGAGAAATTCCGGCACCAAAGAAATTAAGAATAAAAGTCATGAAAATTATGTTCAAAAATTTGTAAGTTGTCAGTGACACAATTACATTGTGTCTACAACTAAAACATGTACTATGTGTACCTACAATTAGATGAAGTATGTATCTTTACAATGGTATGCATTATGTCTACAGATAATTTGATTGCAAAGTTAGCAATAGATATGGTCGTGGCTACAAGGCATGAAAATTCCACTTTACAATATTGTCATTGTCAACTATATCATACGGAAACCTATTTGATATCATAAGCAGTAAGTATTTATTAGAACATATTTGATATCGTAAGCCGAAAAAAAAGTATTCACTAATAAACAACAAATAATTGATTTAATGCTGTTTTGATGCCTCTCATACCGTAGTGGTTTCAACTCCTTTTGAAATCAAGCTGTCAGCTAATTGTGATGCAATACTAGTCACAAATATTGAAGCCAGAGGTGGAAGAATAGACACCTGAAATGATTTCGAACTCACAATTCTTAGTATATATGTGACCTTAGTCCTGTTTCCTCCAAAAAGAGTACCGTTAAACAATGTTTTAAAAAAAAACTAAACAGTGTAATATGTTACACATACATAATTTTCTATTATAATAGTATTACATCTATTTTAGTTATTCTACATCTATTTTAAACTTTTAATATGTTTAATATGTTGCACATACTAAACAGTTTAATATGTTTCACATACATAATTATCTTGTAACTAATTTAGTTATTTTACATCTATTTTAAATTTTCATATCATCGCTAGTCTTCAAAAGGTCAAACAGGTTGGACAGGGAACTGGGGGCCTCAACAGCTTGTCTATAACACTATTCAACAACAACAACCAAGCCTTATCCCGCTAAGCGAGGTCGGCTACATGGATCAAATTATGCCACAATGGTCTATAACACTATTCATTTTTAAAAAAACAAAAAATCTACATTGTAAATGCTTGATTTCATCAGAGATGATATGCAAATTTTGAGGTCCACTACAGCATTAAGCAACTTGCGGCAAAATTATATGCAAAGCATATCCTTTTGCTCAAGATCTATTTAACCAATACTAAAAACTAAGCCAGTCAGCATGATATGCCCTGTCTAATAAGGAAATTACTAGTGAGCGATAATGAATGTTTGTTTGCTATTACTCGTGACCCTAAAATAACAATCCACCACATCCCTCCTAGTGTTATCGATATGAGATAACTACCGCATGACAATTTCATATAAATTGGTATGTCTTATCCTTCACACAAGGACATTTAGCGCCACTTATTTACAACAAACTACTAAACAGATGGCTTATTGCACATACTTTCCGTCTAAGTCAAACAAATATTGACAACGGTTCATTTTCAGTCCCAAGGCACACGAAGAGACAGAGTTAGCTAAAACGACAAAGAAAAATAACTATTAGTCTTACCCATGCAGCTTCTGTCAGATTTAGGTCCAGCTCCTGACTACACATCATAAGGATGGAAAAATTAGATTCTCAATTGGGTCAAAATTTTCTGTACAAATTTTAAAAGATATACTGCTTATCATGTAAGCAACAAAATAGTTTAATTTGTTGATATAATTTTTCATACATAACTAACTAAGCTCAATGTATGACTAAATGGCAATGGCTGTCAGTGGTCATCATTAAACATCGGTGCAATATCTGCAAAGTAATAATAGAAGTTTTCCAAGGTTCATTCATGTAACTACAAGAAAATTCTTAACTTCTTTCATATTAAATAATTCTTCAGCTGAAATCGGTTCATTCTAACAATGAATGAGAAAATGTAAATAACTTATTAACTTTGGAAATTCCAGAACATAGCGGGAGCCTTAAGTGAGAGAACTATAGAATCTACCATTCTTTATTCACAATACCTACAGACCAAACCTAACTTACAAATTATCTTAACATTTCCATTTCAAAGTTTATCAATATTAATCATGGAGGATATGACACAAAAAAGGAGCAGTCAAAGATACAAATATTGTATTCCATAAGGAACATGACTCAACACCCAAGTCAGACAAATTTCATATTGAAATTTACTAAAGAGTGAAAAATTCTAAATTGCAATACTGTAAATTTAATTCCAGTTTATGTACATATAACAAGTAAAGAAAAGTTGAATCGAGCTTCTTTAAATCATACCTATAATATGATAATTAAATTAAATTTCGTGGCTGAAAAATATTACATCAACAAGTAAATATTAAAATGGTTTTTTTTAAAGAGAATCAAATTATCAGTGCAAATAGTTTTAAGCAACTACCTATTAATCGGGCTAAAATGAAATATAGCCAAAGTAGAAAGAGGTAAAGTATTAAATGCTCACAGGTTACCTAAAATATGTGGGAAGCCATGAGAGACAGGTATAGTGACCCCAGCTACCACAGAAATGAGCATAAATCATTGCCCATACAGCGCGACTTTGGAAAAATGCCTTCCATGGTACATCCTACAGTTTAAGAAAAAACATAAAACAAATATCTATCACATATTTTATATGTATTCACTCAAAAAAAGGATCTAACAAGTATATCTCTTTACACAGACACACAAGGCAAAAAAAATTCCTGCTATTTTTTAAGCTAAAAATGAGATATTAGGATAACATCAAGCCAAAACTGTCATAAATTTTTTACCCGTACCTTCAAAGAGCTATTCATTTCTTTTAGAGAAGTTCGCCATGATTGTGTCATGTTACCCTGGGCTGCTGTGGACAACCAAAGTCGACAGTGAGAAACAACCATTAAACCACAATCCTCAGAGTAAGTAAACAAAAGAACAAAAGCTTAGAACTGAACGGTAAAGGCAACTAATTTATAAAC
>Ga0099826_10002243_pt1 | contig 12340 bp, 14 predicted proteins | sample Mtrugardesep15_FD_76830 | JGI IMG/M metagenome (GOLD analysis project Ga0099826, IMG submission 76830) | Root nodule microbial communities of legume samples collected from California, USA - M. trunc garden sep15 | ecosystem: Host-associated > Plants > Roots > Nodule | place: USA: California...
CGTTTTTTTTTTCTTTTTTAAGATGTGTATATTGAAATGAAGTGTTTATCAAACATTTTCTATTGCAAAAACTTCACCTCCAAACTATCTCCAAAGTTCAATCCATGACGAATTCCTAACAACTCGCTTCAACCAGTAAGATCATCCACAACGGAACACTCCACTTTGAGTGTTTAAATGAGTCATCTTTGTTCACATCATTCATTTTACAATAATACCGAATAAACACCATTTTTCTCCAACCTGGCACCACAAAGAAAATTACTATATATGTCTCACAAATAATTCTATATCATTACATTTCAACATAATTTTATTTATTTCATTATGATTTATTAAACGTGGTGAAGAGAGAGGAAAAGTGCTTCCATAACCACAATTCTTAATAGATACCTAAATATTATACTCCACGATAAAGATGTCTATTTAATATAATGTTAAATAGATGAAGCACCCACCATTCTTAATAGGCACTTAAATATTATACGGACCTAATGACCTTCCTCATCTCCTCTCATATAACTCCACCACAAAATACAAAAAGACAATATTTACATAACTAAACAAAAAATATATTCCAAGTCAAAGCACCACTCGTGTAAAAGAACAAAAGTTTCTCGAGCGAGAGGTCACATGTGCAAATATATGTTCTCAGTTCTCTCACTATTGTACGACATTGGATATATTTTATTGGAAGAATAATAATTTAATACAAATAACAATAATGAAAAAGTGGTGAAAAAAATGGGAACCTAATTCCCATTTTAGGACCACAAGAGTTAATTTAGAAATTTTGTTCTTTCATCGATAAAACCAGAACAAGGTATACAGAAAACAAAACAAAACAAAACAAAGTGTAGTGTTTCAATTTTGATGTGATATTTAGTTAACTCAAAACTCGACACTCGACAGTGACCGGTTCCTATTTTCAAACCTCTCTTTTTAACAACCTCTTAAAACACAATACAAGCGTAACCGCAAAGCCAATCATTATCCACAACCATGTCTCACCAACAACCTCTCTTAGAACAACAAGAACAAGAAGAAACCGCTTACGATTCATCTGAAAAGGTTGTCGTTGTCGGAACCGACGAAGAAGAAGCCTATGAAGCTGATGTGGACTCAGGAGTGCGAATTCCACCTTTTTCATGGAAGAAACTATGGTTATTCAGTGGACCAGGTTTTCTAATGAGTATAGCATTTTTGGATCCTGGAAACTTGGAAGGAGATCTTCAATCTGGTGCAATTGCTGGGTATTCTTTGTTATGGCTTCTTATGTGGGCTACTGCTATGGGACTTTTGATTCAGCTTTTGTCAGCAAGGTTAGGTGTTGCTACGGGGAGACATTTGGCTGAACTTTGTAGAGATGAGTATCCTACTTGGGCTAGGATTGTTCTTTGGTTGATGACCGAAGTTGCTTTGATTGGTTCTGATATTCAAGAGGTTATTGGGAGTGCTATTGCTATTAGGATTTTGAGCAATGGCCTTGTTCCTCTTTGGGCTGGTGTTGTCATTACTGCTTTAGATTGGTAAATTTCATTTACTATAAATGCTTTTTAGTTTTCTTACAAGTTCCACTTTTGTTGATTTTCATTTATAGTAGGTTTAAATATGATTTCAGTCTCTGCAATTACAGCATTTTCTGGCTGTAGTTCCGGTAGTTTTTTGTGTTTGGATTCTATCCGTGCAGACTGAAAAACTGTTGCTACTTTTTTAGTTGTATGATTGAGGATGCTGCAACAAATAGAGTTGGGATGAATACTATGATTGCACAGTTACTTCAAAGCATTGGTAGAGACACTAAGTTTTAGGCTCGATATGCTCCTACTAGTTTAGTTTCTAAACTGGATGTAAGAGTGTAACTGTGAATCTCTTTTGAGATATTTTAGTTTCTTTTTTTGTTTGGATCGTGACCCTGAAAACTTAAAAACGGTTACTTTTAGCCTCTGATGTCAGCTTATTGGGCCACTTATGACGTTATTTTGAAGTATCTTCTTTGATTAAAGGTTTACAATATAGATAAATTATCTTATTGTTGTTTTGGAGTTGGATTTTCTTGATATTAATACAGTGGGTCTAGTGTTTTTTAATTGTACTATGAATGAAGATGCTGCAGTAAATAGAGTAGAGATGAAAAATAAGATTGCAGTTACTTCAAAGCATGGGTAGAGACACTAAGTTTTAGGTTCGATATGCTGCTACCAGTTTAGTTTCTAAAATGGATGTAAGAGTGTAACTGTGAATCTCTTTTGAGATATTTTAGAGTTTCTTCTTGTTATGGATTGCACATCCACTATCAAACGATATGGTTCAGTGATAGTTTGTACAATAGTACTATCTAACTTCAATTGTGCATAAGAGAAGAGAAGACAAGAAATGGTTTAGAGTTTTTATTTTGACAGAGTTTAGATCAGAAACAAATGTGTTTCGTTGACCTTTTGAATGTAGAGTTGTTCTATTTATAGAGAAACTCGTATTACTTGATGAAGGGAAATAATAACTCATAAAAAGTTACATTCTTTCATGAATTGATTCAATTAAAAAGATGCATTAATTAATGAATAAACACATTCAATTTTAAAAGAACATACCATATTAATTTGAATTTCAAATCCATGAAGTGCTTTCTTAGATTCATTACTTTGGAAATCTCTCATGTAGATGTCATGTAAACTTTTTGGGATTGGGAAGAATACATAGACAAAAATTATTATGTTGAATACCAGAAATATTGATGAATCCATGATCAATTGTCTTGCTTTTTCGTTTTGGCATTTAAGTAGCTATTGGAAGAAGCAAATGTACTTGTTGAACAATGTATATTATTCAAAATCAAACATTTAACTTTTATGTGGTTGCCTTGTTCCAGTTTCATTTTTCTCTTTCTTGAGAACTATGGTGTGAGGAAATTGGAAGCTTTTTTTGCTGTTCTGATAGCTATTATGGCTCTCTCATTTGCTTGGATGTTTGGTGAAGCAAAGCCAGATGGTGTTGATGTTCTTGTTGGTAAGCAGTTTATTTCGTCGATTTGAAGTTTGAACATCTGCAAGTCAATTCCTAGGTGTACTCATGCTTCATATCTTATACATGCTTTCAATTTGCATTTGTAGGTATTTTGGTTCCTAAACTTAGCTCCAGAACTATACAACAAGCTGTTGGAGTTGTTGGTTGCATTATTATGCCTCACAATGTATTCTTGCATTCTGCTCTTGTTCAATCCAGGCAGGTTGACCCCAAAAAGAAAGGCCGCGTTCAAGAAGCTCTCAATTACTACTCCATAGAGTCCACCATTGCGCTCGTTGTTTCCTTTATTATTAATATATTTGTCACAACTGTGTTTGCTAAGGGCTTTTATGGTACTGAAATAGCAAATAGGATTGGTCTCGTAAATGCAGGGCAGTACCTTCAGGAGAAGTATGGCGGCGGAGTATTCCCAATCCTGTATATATGGGGTATTGGGTTATTAGCAGCTGGTCAGAGTAGCACTATTACTGGTACATATGCTGGACAATTCATCATGGGTGGTTTTCTGAATTTGAAGTTGAAAAAATGGATGAGGGCGTTGATTACTCGGAGTTTCGCAATCGTCCCGACTATGATAGTTGCACTTATATTTGATTCTTCAGAGGAATCATTAGATGTTTTGAATGAATGGCTTAATGTTCTTCAGTCAGTGCAAATCCCTTTTGCATTGATTCCCTTGCTTTGTTTGGTTTCAAAGGAACAAATAATGGGCACTTTCAAGATTGGCTCTGTCCTCAAGGTACATGATTCCTTTGCATTTTGGTTCAACTGCTTCTACTAGTTATCCATTGTCAGTTTATTGGACATGAAATTTTCCATTTGCATATTCATATATCTCTGTTATATAAAACATGGAAAGAGTCGTAACATATGGGTAGAGCCTAACTCAACCCTTACAAAAGCGGCTTGTAAGGTGAGCACTGTCCACCATTTATTAACACAATTTCAGACCTTATATCATTCAATGTGAGGCTCTTAGTACACTCCCTCACACTTAGTGCTGGACATCAGGAGTGTGACTCAAATGGCTCGATAGTGGGTGGTCCGATGGATCTTGGCTAGACTCTGATACCATGTTAAAATTTGGATTCGGCCTAACTCAACCCCTACCAAACTGGCTTGTAAAGTGAGGACTGTCCACCATTCACATTTCAGGCCTTATTTCATCAAATGTGTGACTCTTAACTAGGAGACAATTTAGAAATGTCCCAATATAGACCTATTTTGTCTTGCTTCTCAGGTTGGAGATAATTCAAAACTGAAATGAATTTATGTGATAAATGTTGTTTCTGACTCTGAGATTTTGATACTTTCTCTACCTAAGTTCGACTAGATTGACATATTCTTATCAAAGAGACTAGTTTCAAGGCCTCCTTTCATGTACCCTACCCCCTCAATATTTTTTCAATGTGGATTGGTGCTGCTTGCTCATTTTTTTAATCATTATTAATTAGGTTCAGACAGTGTTTTTAGTTTGATGTTTTGATTTTTTTGGGAATTGTATAATAGTCACGGCTCATGATTTCCTTATGATTTCAATACAGACTGTTTCCTGGCTTGTGGCTGCTCTAGTGATAGTGATAAATGGCTATCTTTTGCTGGAATTCTTTTCCTCTGAAGTGAGTGGAGCAGTGTTCACAACTGTTGTGTGCGCAATAACAGCGGCATACGTTGCATTCATTATTTACCTTATATCAAGCTCCATTACATCTTCACCTTGGCAAAGTTTAACTCGATCAAAGACAGTTACCACCACGGAGAGTTGAGCAGTCACAAAGATAGTAGCTACCACGCAAAGTTCAGCAGTCAACATTATTCCTCAAAATCATGAAGCAGGACATGCTATGCTGCTAAAGAAGTTTTAATCAATATTTTTGCCCTATTCTTATTGAGCATACTAATGCTTATTATTTATATAACTCATAACTTGCAATGATTTAGGGGGGTGGTGGTACCTTATTTATTGGTTGTCTGTACTTCAATGAAACAAGTCAGTGTAGATGCCAGTAACTTGGTATGTTACTGCACTACTGTAAAATTTGATATACAATGGAGCTGTAATCATACCTTTTAAGACTAATGTTAAGAATGTTATTTTAGGTTAGCTTATTACCTGTTTGTTTTCACGTCCAATATCAAATTAAACACGCTTCTACTTGAAGCTACAATTACTTCAGGGAATCACAGTCATTTTAGCTTTTGGACGCGAGAATAAAAAAAGAAACGCATTATTAAACATGTCATTAAGCTGATATCATCACTCAAGAACATTGATGGTTTTATTATTACACTCTAACAAGGTGAACTATGATGCCACCAATTGAAATTCATTGGAGGGTTGTTTGTCAGAGTTTGATGAGAAACTTTGCAAGCTTGGTCCAAGTTGTGATCGAAGAACTATTTTCAAAATCTAGTTTTTAAATTTTAACGGTTTAACTATAATTTGTCTAAGTATTATAATAAGATTAATCATTGCTCAAAAAAAAAAAATAATAAGATTAATCAATTACTACTATTGTTAAGTAAGATTGTTTTGTCCTCAAAACATTGGTATTAGCTCCGTATCACATAGTAATCATCTCCATTTTATGCCACTCCAAACTTCTCTTGTCTAGTCTGCAGGTAAATTACCCGCCATCCTTCCTCCTTCATGCTCCAATGACGTACATTTTGTTTCTTGCACGTTTTTTTTCATGATTTATTTTTTTTTAAAATAGAATGTTTTCATGCGCGTGCATTATGAGCTATTTGGTAAATAATAGCGAATAACCGATAAGATAACTTATAACGGTAGTTGATAAAATAGCTTATATCTTATAACGGATAAACTAACTTATTAAATTTGTAGTGTTCAATAAAATTAACGGTTAAACTAGTTTATAGATATGAAATAACCAATAAATCACACACTTAATTAATATATTTGATTTTGAACTAGTTTCAAGTTATACATTATTTAGATTAGCTTATATAAAACGCTATAAGCTTGTGATAAAGTGGTGGTTACTACTAACCTGATTTTTTTTGTCAAAATGAAACATAAATTATAACCTAAAAAATATGTCTTACCTAACAAGAAAAATAAAAGCTGATAGTGTAAAAAAGCTTCATATATAAAATCATAAATTAAAAACTTTTCTTTTGTTTGTCTCATTGCCTTTTACATATCCTCTCTAGATACGGATAGATTAAGGAAAAAATTATTATTTATTGTTGACCTAATTATATATTTAATTTAATTTTAAGAAAAGAAAGCGAACGTAGAATAGAAATGAGTTAAAGCGAAGGAACGTAAATGAGAGTTAAAGCGAACTTTGATTGAAACAACACAGTATTGATGATGATAGCTTGACCTCCCTCCCTCCATCCTTCGTTGTTGACGTAATTGATACTCAAAACTCACCTCTGTGATTTTCCTTATCACTTCTTCACTTTCAATCATCACCATTGCGCACGCAGTTCACAAATTCAATCATGGCGATGACTCGATTCATCTCAATCTTCTTCCTAATTCTACACCTTCCACTCTTCACTCTCTCTATTAATCCCAACAACCTCTTATTCTTTCCAAATACTCGTAACGCTTCTCGTCCTGCAATGATTCTCCCTCTTCGTCTCTCTCCTCCCGATTCTTCCATCTCATCGTTCAATCCTCGCCGTCAACTCCAAAGATCCGAATCCAGACGCCATCCTAACGCTCGTATGCGACTCTACGACGATCTTCTTATTAACGGGTTAGTTTATAGGCTCTTTCAATTTCATTTCCTTTATGTTTTTTTTTAAACGAGATTTTAATTTTGCGAAATTTGATTGTGTAGTTATTATACCACGCGGCTTTGGATCGGTACTCCTCCACAGAGATTTGCGCTTATTGTTGATACGGGAAGTACTGTTACTTATGTTCCTTGTTCTACTTGTGAACACTGTGGTAGGCACCAGGTAATTTATAATCATTCATTCTGAATATGTCACTTTTCTTATAAATTAATGTATGCTAACATAGACACAACACTGACACATCGACATGACTGGTAATTTAAAAAATGAATTAATTGAATGAGATCACATGTGTCATGTTTGACACCGTACACACCTTCGATCAGAAGTGTTGGTAATGTAGAGAATGCAACTCTAGAATTTTTTGATTATATTGATTGATTATTAAGTTTGTGTATATGCAATTCTATTTGTTTGTGGATAACTCATTATTATGGAAGACAAAAAAGTTACTATTCAATTTGAATACTTCTTTACTCCCGCGGAAATTAATGTGTTGCAGCGGTAGGGACGGTTAGATTTAAAGAGAGAAATTATGGACTGTTAGATTTAGAGAGAGAAAAACTTTTTTTTTTCTTAATCTAGCGATCGATGTAGCTGCAACACAATACTGCAGCTGTAGAGAATCCTAGTCCGGTCCAGGGATGTTGATGTTCTTTTTTATATTAGTGGTGAAAATTGGAGGTAGAACATGGAGGGAGTGACAATTGGCAGCTATGAGTACTAATTTTGTCATGGAAATTTATTTATTCCATCTTGAAATGGTTGTGAAAAAGAATAATTTTATTTTAGACTTTGCTGTTCCGATTTGTGTGTAACTCTTGTGATTTATCCGAACAAGAATGAATTTGTGTGCCTGATTTTATTTTAATAGGATCCGAAGTTCCAGCCTGACTTGTCGGAAACTTATCAACCTGTAAAATGCACACCGGACTGCAACTGTGACGGTGACAAGAACCAGTGCATGTATGATAGACAATATGCTGAAATGAGTAGTAGCAGTGGAGTCCTTGGTGAGGATGTTGTGTCCTTTGGAAATCTGAGTGAGCTTGCCCCTCAACGTGCTGTCTTTGGCTGTGAAAACGATGAGACGGGTGATCTCTATAGTCAGCGCGCTGATGGCATCATGGGTTTGGGTCGTGGGGATCTAAGTATCATGGATCAGTTGGTTGATAAAAAGGTAATAAGTGATTCATTCTCATTGTGCTATGGTGGAATGGATGTTGGTGGAGGTGCTATGATTCTTGGCGGAATATCTCCCCCTGAAGACATGGTATTTACTCGTTCAGATCCTGATAGAAGGTGTGTGTCAAATTCCTTATCTGACAGATACGAGATTTATGCATTTTCTTAAAAAATGCATTTGATTAATCTCACATTTACTCTAGTTTCGGGATGGCAACAGTCCATATTACAATATCAATTTGAAGGAGATGCATGTTGCGGGGAAGAAACTGCAGCTAAACCCAAAGGTTTTTGACGGGAAGCATGGAACTGTCTTGGATAGTGGCACCACTTATGCATACCTACCAGAAGCTGCATTTCTTGCTTTTAAACGTGCTGTAAGTTCTTTCACAAATCCCATTGTAGAATCTTTTGAGTTGCGTTTCTTGATTTCAAACATAGGGTCGTCTGTCTTACGTTATCCAGTGTTGAGTTGAAATAAATTGGTGAATTCTGAACATACTGAGGGGGTAGCTCAATTCCTCATTATTGAAAGAAGAACTGCCTCTGCTTGTTATTGTTGATGAATCCTATGCCTGTTATACAAAATATTACTGCTAACATACTTTTGTTTTTACAATTATGCTCCTGGTCTCGCTAAGTGATATATGTTATGAAGTTGGAGGATTTAAACATCTTAAATTGTTTAACATTTACTAATTGATTTATGAATTTATTGGACATTTATCGTATTCAGTTCAGGAAAATTACTTTGATAAATTTAAAATTTCAATTAATTTTTCATTACAACCAAAAAATCTTTGGATCGTTGTTTGTTCTGAGCATTGAGTAAAAGGGATGCTAAAATTTATACACCATTTAACCTTTCTAAACTGAATTCCCTCAAAATTGTTGTTGAAAGTGCCCTGAATTATTGTAGATTATCGTTATTCAAATAGGAAGCACAAAAACATTAATGCGCAGATACTTCAAAAATGGAGAAGTATCGGGGTCCGACAAATATTTGATGTGCGTCCAATACTTCCTGATACGTACCTATTAAGTATCCAATAATTTTTAAATTCTTTGTGGAAATATTTCCACCGATACTTCTTAGATACATCTTTGATACCTCCTACCAACAAAAGACACACTTGTCTTCCTGATACGATACATCTTGATAGGTCTTATTAACTAGAGACACAAAATTTCATGTTTTGTGACACATTCATAGTAGAAATAACATTTTTAGATATAGGTGGGGAATATACATGTACTTCTGTCAATGTCTTATGATCACAAGTACCCTTTTATAAATTGTGATGATCATATTTAATTACTGATACATTGATGCATTAATGAGCAATTATTGATGTGACCTTTAATTATAAACGTTGTCGTTTTTTTTTTTTTTTGCGTGTGTGTATAGATAGGAATAGATTTTTGTTAATCCATCTTGGCTGCAGTGTTGTATCTTTACTTTTTAAAATTTCACGTATCCTCGTATCTGTGTGTGCGGTATCACATCTGTATCGTACGATGTATTCAAGCTTCTTGAATGTATGCCATTCTAGGACATTTTAAGATGCTTCAATTTGTGTGTTTTTTATTTTATTTTCTTCATTTTTCAGAAATCACTGAATTTTCCAATCAAGATGTAATATATATTTGGAGTCATTTTTAACCATTAATTTTGGAATCTGATTTAAACAATAATGCTTTAAATTTACCTGTTATGAAAATGTGATTTGGTCTTCATTTCTGTGGGATGTCCTCCTAATCACTTCATAGAATTAAAAGATTCAATGAATTAGTCAAATGTATGTACCATTTATCAGGGGAGACTCCTTTTTATTCTTTCATCATCATTCATAGTTTAGTTTATTGATCGATATTGTATATTATAATTTATGGCCGGATATCCTGTTGGTGTTTACAGCAAAAAAGTATCTTATTAAGATAAACTATCTTATATGTCTGATAAGTTTGCATTTGTGTTTATCTGTTTGCAGATTATGAAGGAACGCAACTCTTTGAAACAAATTAATGGTCCTGATCCAAATTATAAGGATATATGTTTTACTGGTGCTGGGATGTATGTCTCTATCATTATTAAGTAGTGAACACACAAGCCTATTGCAGCTTATTAATGGTTCAAATTTATTTTTATTTCAGTGATGTCTCTCAACTCGCTAAAAGCTTTCCAGTGGTTGACATGGTGTTTGAAAATGGTCACAAGTTGTCACTGTCTCCAGAAAATTACTTGTTTCGGGTTAGTTATATAAGAAGATCATTGGTATCTTTAGCTGGGTTTACAGATTGACTGATTTTCTAATCCCTACTTTTCTTTGGGCTATCTTTTTATAAAGCATTCAAAAGTACGAGGTGCATATTGTCTGGGGGTTTTCTCAAATGGAAGGGATCCAACTACTCTTTTAGGAGGTAACTAATTTACTGTTGGTAACTCCATTTCATTTCATACTTTGTGCTGGTTTGAAATATTGCTCCTTAGTTTTTGTGTTAGGTTGGCAGCTTATGAGGTATGGTTTTGTCCGCTAATTTAGTGATCATTCCTATACTATTTATGTTTGTGTAGGTATCTTTGTCCGTAACACTCTCGTTATGTATGATCGTGAGAATTCAAAAATTGGTTTCTGGAAAACAAATTGTTCCGAGTTATGGGAAACACTACACACCTCTGATGCCCCATCACCAGTGCCTTCAAATTCAGAAGTAACAAATTTAACTAAAGCATTTGCGCCTTCGGTTGCTCCATCTGCGTCGCAGGATAATCTTCATCAAGGTAATATTATCTCCTACTATTTTAATTTTATTTCAAGTATATACAGAGACATCACGTTTAAACATGAATAGCTTATATTATCACTAATGAGTAACAACTATTCTCCTATGACTGAACGTGCAGGTGAACTCCAAATTGCTCAAATAACAATCACCATTTCATTTAACACGAGCTACAAGGATATGCAGCCTCACATTACAGAGTTAGCTGGACTCATAGCTCATGAGTTAGATGTTAATACATCACAGGTTAGAAAATGGTCATCAAGGTGCAGGAAATATTGGTGCTTAGTTGCAGCTTTAAGTATAATTTATTAATTTGATGCTAAAAGGAGATGTAATTAACTATATGCATATACAATCATGGCTAGATCAGTTGGCTGGTGTAGGTTGGGATATATGTAGGTCCTAGATGTAAGATTTTCAATCATGTGTTGGGCTACCAAAGTGCCAAGCAAAATTAACATTTTCAATCATAGCTCATGAGTTAGATCAGTTGGCTGGTGTAGGTTGGGATATATGTAGGTCCTAGACGTAAGATTTTCAATCATGTGTTGGGCTACCAAAGTGCCAAGCAAAATAAACATTTTCAGCTAATTTTCCCTGTTACTGTATGGTACTGACATTCTGGAATGCTCGCAGGTTCACTTAATGAATTTTTCTTCATTTGGAAATGGGTCCCTCTCTAAATGGTTCATAACCCCAAGGCCATATGCGGATTTCTTTTCTAACACCACTGCAATGGTAAGTTGACATTTGTGCATTTGCATTTATGTGTAGACAACCCATTTGAATTTTATGCTTATTTTTTATGTTACAGAGTATGTTATCCCGGCTTTCTGAACATCACATGCAACTCCCAGACACATTTGGAAGTTATAAGTTGCTTAATTGGAATGTTGAGCCTTCATCAAAACGGTAAGTTCTATCTTGAAACCAGAGAGAAAATTGGCTTCCATATATCATTGTATACATACAAGGACGGAACTAGGTATATATGTTTAGGGGCTGTCGCCACCCCCACAACAATCACAACTACCTGTTACTCTATATATAAAATAGAGATCGCCACTCGTATGATGCATAAATATAACAATTCCATTCCTTAAAAAAAAAAAAATCCATGAACTTCTTATAATACTATATGGAATACAAGAACCAACTTGCCTAATGATCTTGCTATTAGCAAAAAAATCTGTGACAATGACCTCTGTTTTTGTCCCTATAATAATCTTTCACAGTAATTTTACTTTTCATTTTAATATATTTATTACCAAAGTTGAAACTATGATAAAAAATTGAAGAGTATTGTAACACCCCGTTCCCGAAATAACGTAATAGTAATAATCATAAAATAATAATAAGAGTTATTCAACAAACAACGGAGTATTACACTACTTTTTCAAAATTATTTAAATAGAATATAAAAACTATTTTAAACCATCAACAAATTCATCATGTTAAAATTCTGCAGCGGAAATTCTTTAATTGAAAATCATATTCAATAACCACATCATATCCTTGGCACAAAAGCCATCAACATAGTAAAATTATTCAACAAATAAATCTCAAC
>Ga0099826_10002244_pt1 | contig 12340 bp, 9 predicted proteins | sample Mtrugardesep15_FD_76830 | JGI IMG/M metagenome (GOLD analysis project Ga0099826, IMG submission 76830) | Root nodule microbial communities of legume samples collected from California, USA - M. trunc garden sep15 | ecosystem: Host-associated > Plants > Roots > Nodule | place: USA: California...
AAAAAATAGGAAAGTATTGAAACAGACTTCATGAACAGATCCAGAAGAAGAAATAACATAATAAGACTGCCACCTAGTCATGCAGTGTTTCATGAGGAAAATATTCAGTTGGAATATCCAAAAGCTATACAACAAGTTTAGCCATCTCAGAGCATTTACTTTACAATCAATAGGGAATGAAAAAAGTTAAAAGAGGAAAAAATGATTCCTCTTCATTATGGATAAATTCTACTTTAGGTAGTATTAACATCTTTAGCTTTTCAGATTAAGACATTAATACAGTTTACTTTTGTATTATCCAGAAGTACAATAAAACAGTAAAAAACCAACAATCATTTTTTGGTATTAACCTTCCGATTTCTAGGGGTAAGTAAAGTCTGGCCGATAAATGAATTGTTCCACGCATGAATCGAATTCAGATTCTCCTAAACGATGGAGCTCATTAATCATTTTAGCTCAATCACGTGGTTAAAATACAACCAATCTATTCATAAACTAAAAGCACAAAATCAAGGTGCAACAAAGATAGAAAATTTATCTCATAACAATCACATAAAAATGAGCACAAGGTTACAACACCTATAATTCCCAAATCAGAAACCCCAAATTGCAGAAAATCACAAATCAAGTTAAACTAGCAAAATTGGTATAATTTTTTTTTCTTTTCAATCAGGCCTTTCTTCAAACAGATAAAGTGCATAAAAACAAAGAAACAATCTTGAACTCAACATAACTTCTTAAAGGGTATTGCAAAAACAAGTCTTTACCTGAAACTATAGAATCTGTGATGAAAAATAAAGCAACCCATTCATCAACTTTGCTAAATTTCACTTAATATTTTCATAATCATGAATTTATGATGAATTTGGAGAACACGAAGATCTGTTTGAAGCAAAAGCCAAATGATGCCAGAGTTATAGAATTTTAAAAAATTGTCATGTGTATGTAATCATCACAAAAAGTCAAATAACTGTACATTGCATTCATCATATTATACTATTATATTATTTAATATTAATTTCTATTATCAAATTAAGTAGTGATTCTTATTCTTATAATAAACAATTTCAATGTGTATTAAAGAATGGAATCATAAACACTAAAAAAAGCTTAATAATACATAATTATTAAAAATTAAATTATAGTAGTAAGAATAAGAAACTTTTGTTGTTTACTGAAGTAAGAAACAAAGGTGAAATAAAGAAAATTGGAAAAATTAAAGAAAGAAAGCGCTAAAAATTTGAAATTTGACTTGGTAAAGTTGAACATTCAAAAATTTGAAATTTGAATTGAAATAGTCTTTGGTTTGAAAAATAAAATTAAAGCAGAAAACGAAGGATTTGATTTGAGTACCTTGTTGTGGCTTCTAATAAATGCAGTTATAGTAGTTGGTTATATGAAGAAGAAGAGTAGCGAGAAATTTGATAGAAAAAATGGGATTAGAATTAGAATTAGAATTAGAAATGAAATTGATTGAAAAGGATGTTCCGCAAAGTAACCGTTGTCTCTACTCATTGGAACCGACTACGACAGTTTGACCAATGCAAAGGAAGCACACAACAAACTTTGCCGTTTTATATTCATTTCTAATTTTGAGTTGGGTTGTTAAAAGGATGACAATACGGTTCGGACCGATAGATTTAAATTGAAGTTTAAAGAGTTTGCGGGTCAGTATGTGATGACCCGCTCTTCAACACGTTAAACGAATACGGGCTAATTAAAGAGGTTGTTTAAAAACTAACACTGTTGTATGTTAAAGTTGGATTTGAACTCTTAAATTAAAAAAGACCGGAGTCATTTATCTAAACGCTCTTGGACAACATAAGTGTTTTAACCCCTTAGATTTTTTGCCCATATAATATTTTCAAATTTTGTTTTTCCTTCTATAAAAAAAATGATATGTTTTCGTCGCTATAAAAATTTTATGAATGTTGTTTTAGTCTTTATTGTTAAGTTAATGTGTATTTTTGATTTTTTTTTTTTTTACCTACATTCAAAAGTACATTTTGAAAAGTTCCTCTAAATGAAGAAACTTAACATTTGTCTTTTAAGTTGAGATTTTCGTTAAATTTCTCGTGACAGTAATAAACATTTCAAATTATCACAAAAAATGTTAAGAACACTCTCTTTTTAGTATTTTCTCTAACACTCACTCTTCTATTTGGTGAAACTCATGTGGGACTCACCACTTTATGTAGGATCCATTTCCAATGTTTGTTACCAACATGGATTTCACCCAATATGAAAGTAAGTGTTAGAGAGATGATTAAAAAGAGTGTTCATGGTACTCTTCAATTATCACAGCTAGTTTTTAGGATAGTCTGCATCCATTTTGTAGCAAATGTTCAATCTCATACATAAAACCTTCAATTTGCACATAAACAAAAAGGAGTTTCTGAGATGCAAACTCCAAGGTTGGACAACTTTAGAGTGGTGAAAATCAATAAAGCTAATGTATAGTATAAAATATCACTGAAGACCAAAAACAAGCAAAGCTCCAACAGCACCTAAACCAGCCACAAGTCCAATAATAACTCCAATAGGAGGCAATCCTCCACCACCAATAGCTCTTCCTGTGTTAACATCATATTCAGCAAACCTCTTCTTTGGTGCTTGACATTGAGGACAACTATATGTGTCCGGCTGCAATAACATATATAATGTTTAAAAAACCAGATATGACACAAGTAGAAATCGACAATAATTTGAAAAAATAATACATGTCGGACACCAGACATGCTTTCAATTTCAATCAGGTGTCATATAGATATAAAAAGATAAAGTCTCTTGGCAATTATTTTTAAGTAAACTTTTCATATATGTGATGGACTTACCTGGTCATCGAAAGATTTTGGTAAGAAGTATATGTATCCACAGTCAAGGCAAATGTGAGTAGCTCTAGCCTGCATGGTGGTGGTGATGTACACTTGATTATTAACCATTCAATCATGTAAAATGGACATCTTTAGAATAGATGACAAATAAATACTACTAGGAAGAAAAGGTATGCATGAATGAATGAAATTCACTCCAAAATGAATAACGATTCTTGCCTTTTGAGTCTCAGTCAATTTTCGCCCGAAGCGAGGAGGAGCAGGACGTTTTGGAAGCCTTTTAACATCTACATCAGCACCTCTTCATAACAAAAACATGAAAATAGTCAGGTTGTTATGTCATTGCAGCTGTTAAGTAACTGATAAACAGAATAGGTGCCACATTATACTCTTCATAGTTCATACACAACAATTCGTTAGATTGCATACTGAACTTATTTTAGTCTTACCATCAATTTTTTATATCTTATTTCTTATCATGCATCCCATTTCACCACTATATATACAAGGTAGTGTTGCAAGGGGAAAATGACACGGAGAAAACATTTTTGTAACAATAACAATAAGGGTTAACTATGTTTGTAGTCCCTATAAAACTACGACCTTTTCAGTTTAGTCCCTACATAAATTTTATTCAAATTTAGCCCTACTTTCATTAATTTTTACAGAAATTGAGTGTTTTTAGTGCCTGTGTTTAGTCCCTATGAAATCAAATTGAACAAAATGTATGCAGAGACTAAATTTGAAATTTTATAGGAATTAAAAACATATTTAACCTATGTCAGCAACAGAATGGATGCAATTAAGGAAATGGTACAAAGTTTAGTTGCAAAAGGCAAGAAAATACCTGCTGACAACAAAGTAGACAGAGTCAGGCTTAGCGTTGATTGCTGTTTTCGTGAATCCAAGCTTATCTGCTGGCCATAATTCATCTCCAAAGAAACTGCTAGTATATAGAACTTGGTCCCCTGACTTTAACCCTGCTCTTGCTGCATTCCCTCCACCTTCAACAGCCTAAACAAGATAACAAGCATCTTCATTCAGAAATTGAAATTCTTCCCTTTAAACCACAAAGCACTAACCAGACAAGGATATCAGACATAGGACACAAAACTGACACATCGACGCAAATAATACTTTGAGAACATGAAATACTGGAATGTAACCATATGTGTCGATGTCGTGTCAGACATTGACCTATGCCGTTGTATACCAGACATGCCTTCAATCTGAAATGAAATGTCGGTGCTACATGCAATAAACAAATGACAGCATTGAATAAATGGGAAATTGAGCAAGATACTGACCGTTATAACAACACCGCCACCATTCTTTTGGCCTAAAGTGAGACCAAGTGGCTTGTCAACCTCAGCTTCAATTGTCTTTGAAGCTCCAGCAGTTCTTGCAGTGATCTCAAGTCTCTTTCTAGCAATGGAGGAGGAACCACTTTTGTTATCAACTAGGAAGGATCCTGAAACACCCCTTTTGGCTTCATGAAGTGAGAGTCCTAGAAAAGATGTTTTCTGCAGATACAATAGCAAGACTAAAAAGAATTAAAGACATGATTCTAAATTGTATTAGCATTGAGCTCAACCGATTAATGAACTTCAATCAAAGATGAATTGTTTGAGAAAATCCGAGTTCAAATCCTGACTAAAACAATATTTTGTCAGACTTTACTTACCTATCGACCGAAGGTAATAATGCAAAGAAAAGAACAGTACCTGACATGGAGGAGTGAGTGTCTTGGAAGGTCTAAGGTGAGTGTTTTTTATGGTGAAAGTGGCAGAGGAGGTACCTGCAACCATAGCTGACATGGTTCCTTGTGGATAAAAAGGAAGGAATTCACCACCAAAACAACTGATTCTTTTGAAGAAAATATGAATAAACTAAAGCATGCAAGAGGAGTTTTTTCTTTTAAAGATTTTTTTCCTTTTTTATTGTGTGATCTGTGGTAGCCACAAGCTTAGTTGAGTTGGTGTTAGGAGAGAAAATAATTATTTTTTAAAATTTTGAAAAGAAAGATAATAATGTTTTGGGTGGTAGATATGAAGACACCAAAGAACTTCACTATATGGCCTCAAGCTGTTCTTTGTTGTACACGGCATGTTTTGGATACTAGATAGTAAAAATACCAAATAAACAGTGAACTTATTCTCTAAACTATCATCATCTCACTAAACTATAATTTCAACCATCAATTTAGTCAATTGTAAAGACCAAATTTATAGATGATTTATAGTTTAAAAACCTCTTAAATAATTTTAATTGTTTAGGACTAAATTGACCATTTAATGTGCCATTGGGTAGAACCGAATTGAAAATAATACGAGACACTTATATTAAAAAATAAACATATTTAATATATATGAAGATTTTTGTAGCACAAAATTTGCATTGTGTCATTAATCAATTTTACAATTTAGTTAACACAAAAAAGTATGGTAACTTTTTTTAACGTAAATTTTATTAACCACTTTGACTATGTAAAATAATTGGTTAATGATTTGTATTTTTGTGGTTAATGAAATAGTTAAAGTGGTTAATGGAATTCATGTTAAAAAAGTGATTAACTATGTGCAGGAAAATATTTGGGTGATAGATGAGAGAGAATAATAGATGAATGATTAAAGTAAAATAATTTGATAAGAGAAAATTATTAGTTAAAAAGAGAGATAAAGATGAAGTCATCAAAACCATCAAACTTAAAGTCGTTCAATAAAAACCTCGTTTTTGAGGTTAAAGAAGCTGTAGAATTGATTAATGACACAAAGTCAAATTTTGTGTTGCAAAAACCATTCTCTATATTTTCTTTAAAAAAGTTTTGTTCAGCGTAGTTATATATGGAGAACAAAATCTCAAGTGTCTCATACTTGTCAACTATTTGTGTTCCTCCTTAAAAAAAGAAAAATACTATGTGTTTCAACAACATTTTTTAGTAGAAAAGAGGTGATGCTAACAAATGCATCAAATGTTAGTGTACTTATTAAGGAAATAAAAAATATATAATTTTATATTGAAAAGAATACATGTTAGTATTTTTTAAAAATAAGTAGAGTGAAACTTAATTTGTCCTCTCATAATTTTCTCTATGTCCAGTTTAACCATTAAGAGTAGGTAGTACTCAAACTCATATCTGACATTTTTATATGTAAGACAAATTTTTATATGTAAGATAAACTAGTCATTATATTATAATGAATCAAAGACTAATTTATCTTCCGTATAAAAATGACATGGGTAACGTGAATATCTTTTTGTTCTCGGTGACTAAATTAAACCACCAAAAAAATGTGAAGGATTAAATTAGACTTTTACTCAAAAAATATTTTCTTAATTCTACTTTTGGTCTCTAAATATTGCAATTGTGTGATTTTGACCTTTTTTTTTAGTGATTTTGGTTTTTTAATGTTTTCTTCCTTTATAATATGATGATGATATTCTTCTCAATATCATCCAAGATTTAGATTGTATGGTATAGTTTATTGACGAGACACCTTTTGCGTTTAGTTTTAGTTGAATGAGATGAAAATTATTTACAAAGAAAGATGCATCGTGCAAGCTTAATTGTCCTTTTTTGAATTTTTAAAGCAAAGTAAGTGCATAGAGGCAACTTGCAATTAAAAAAGCAAGTAGAGACACCTACGTGGAGGCTAATTATTTTTTAAAATTTTCAAAGCACAATAATAATGACCATAAAATAAAAAATTAAGATAGTTTGTTGTTGAGTTAATATAAGTATAACCCAAAAAGAAAGTTGTTCTTGAAAAAATATGTTAATATAAGCATTCTTCATATTTTTACTTTTTAATACAACTACACCTCCTTTGGTAAAAAAATAATACAAATACACAACCTCTTCATAGTGAATTGGTTTTTTTAAGATAATAATCAACCAAGAAATGGAAATGGCTGGTGCATTAACGGTTGATCCCATTCCTCTTCTTACTCCTTACAAAATGGGAAAATTCAATCTCTCTCATAGGTATGTATATGTACCTTCACACACACACACACTACTTTACTTACTTTTCCAATGAATTCCAAATTATTTTCAATGCTTTGTCTTCCTAACCATTCTCATTTTCAGAGTTGTTTTGGCACCATTGACTAGACAGAGATTCTACCACAATGCACCTCAACCCCATACAACTTTGTATTACTCTCAAAGGACTTCTCAAGGAGGTCTTCTCATAGCTGAATCTACTGGTGTCTCTGAAACCTCTCTAGGGTACATCTGCATGTTTCTAATTTATGTTTCTTCAACTCAAACTCCCATTATATTTGACATCATACAATAAATTAGACCGTTATTAAAACAAATTTAAAATCATATAATAAATATAATAAAGAAGACGGTTAACAAAATTTAGAGATATAATTAATCATAGTCTATTTTTATTTGATTTTTGGTCGTTAAGTTTCATAGTCTATTAACCATCTATGTCTATATCATGTACATTTGAACACTTGAAAATCATACATTAAACGATAATAAATTTAATAATTTTCAATAAAAAGAATCTAATACTTACTCGAATATTATGTGTCAAATACACATAATAATATATTTATATCAACAAATTTCTTCTTAGTATTTTACTAGGACCAATGAAATTTTGGTACCTGTAAAATAAAGTTGAAATATTGATATTATTTTAGCTAATAGTAACACATTGGGGCACCATTTATAAAGATTAAAGATATCTAACAAATATTGTATTTTATGTATAAAAAAATTAACTTACAAATTTGTAAATACATGGAGACACATTTTATATTTAGTTATATTTTGATGAGATAAAAAATATTTTCGAAGAGCACCATACAAGCTAGTTGTCTTTTTAAATTTTCCAAATGACAAAATACACTGCGGCACCTTATATCTGATAATTTTTTGTATGATTTCAAATACATTGTTATTTTTTAATTGTTCAAAACTATCTTTATTTATAAAGGTTAAGACCAAAATGTGATAAAAATCAAAATAAATTGTAGGGATCAAACAAAAAAAAAATTGATATTCTATAGGAACTAAAAATAAATTTAGGCAAATGTTAAGATGCGCTCCAAGGGCATATGCTAAGGAATTTAAAATAGAAATAATTGTCTTAAAAGTTGTGCATTCAACTTTATTTAACTTAAGTCAAAATTTTGTTTTTTTCTATGAAAAACTTCTAATTTAATCCATTATTATGTTATGATTATGATGTGAATGAAGGTATCCAAACACGCCAGGCATTTGGAGAAAAGATCAAGTTGAAACTTGGAAACCCATTGTAGATGCAGTTCATGCCAAAGAAGGTATATTCTTTTGTCAGATTTGGCATGGTGGAAGGGCTTCTAATTCAGGTATTTATTTCTTTGTTCCTCATCAAATCAAAATAGCTATTAAGTATTAGCTCATTTTATTTGCATTTAGGTCAAATATATCTTAACATGTTTCTGCAGACTAAAATAACATAAATGGGGATTCAAACCTATTGCGTTGTTGTTGTTATTAGACTTTATGTGAACATTATTATACTAGCAAGTTTAGTCAATTAATATAGTTTGGAGGGAATGCATTACTTGTATATGAAGTTATGAACAATGCTGTATGCCAGTTTATATGAATGAATCTGATTTAACCATTTCACATCTTGTAATATCTACAAGTCACCATTGATTCAATGGGCAGAAATTCTGATTTTTTAATGTAATATACATATATTCTGTCAAAAAAAAGTAATATACATGATACATATATGTTTATGCACATGATCTACCTGTCGAATCTTCCATATTATTTTGAACAGGTTATCAACCAAATGGGCAGGCACCAATATCTTCTACTAACAAGTCACTCAAACCACAAACTCGAAGCAATGGCATTGATATTGCTCGTTTCACACCACCAAGACGCCTAAGGACCCGTGAAATTCCTCATATTGTCAATGACTTCAGACTTGCTGCAAGGAATGCTATAGCAGCTGGTAACAATTTCTCCAAATTTAGAATTGTTCAATCATAATACAATGCTTTCAAAAACTAGAGTGTTTGTTCTTTAAGAGGCAATTTGCAAATCATGTAATGTACTAATATACTTGTGGTGGTGCGCAAATTGCAGGTTTTGATGGAGTTGAGATCCATGGAGCTCACGGTTACCTAATCGAGCAATTTATGAAAGATAAAGTGAATGACCGAACTGATAAATACGGTGGAAACCTTGAAAACCGTTGTCGATTCGCTTTGGAAATTGTTGAAGCTGTTGTGAATGAGATAGGTGCAGAAAGAGTTGGAATTAGATTATCGCCTTTCGCAGAATATGGAGAATGTGGAGACTCCAATCCTGAAGAATTAGGGCTTTATATGGTTAATGCCCTCAATAAATACAATATTCTTTACTGTCACATGGTGGAACCAAGAATGAAAACTATTACTGAAAAAGTTGAATGTCTTCACAGCTTGGTGCCAATGAGAAAGGCCTTCAATGGCACTTTTATAGTTGCCGGAGGCTATTCGCGACAAGATGGGATCGATGCCATAGTTGAAAATAGGACAGATCTTGTTGCTTATGGTCGCTTGTTTATATCTAATCCAGATTTACCAAAGAGATTCGCGCTCGATGCTCCTCTCAACAAGTATAACCGGGAGACGTTCTACACATCTGATCCGGTTCTTGGATATACAGACTACCCTTTTCTTGGTTAAACTATAGTTTTAGACATTAGTTAAGGCCTTACATTCCATGATCCAATATACTATAATGCTGCTTAATCATTGTAGCTTTAATCCTATTTACAAGTTTCTCAAACTCCAACTTTTGGTTTTAAAAATAAATTTGATAAATATTCATTACATACCCACTAGTACCGGTACAGGTATGACTTAAATTTTGGAGTACTCTATATGGTCCGAGTTTATAGTTTCTTTCTCCAAGTCCAAAATTGCAGGTTTTATTGTATTTGAGGATATGAAATTGATTTCAATAGCTTCCTTAATATAATTCTGAGAGAAACTCATCATTATATTCATCCTGTTTGATGATATTTCCCAAGTTTTCAGTTTATGTGTTCATAATACACCAACTTGAAACACAAATGAAAAACAGGTTTTTCAAAATTTAATTTCAACTTTCTAGATCATTGCCATGGATCCATCTTTGCCAAAAGACCTTCATAGACAAAAAAAATTGAATTCATTGAACTTGATGTGTTTTAATAAAATTAATTACTGAATAAACAAATAAATATAACATGACATAAATTGAAATGTTTATACGAGATTTTGTCTTGTATAAATTATACTTTTGCATATATACTTTTTTAATAGGCCTATATTAACATTTTTTTTCTTCCTTCTTTAATTGTTTCTAAGTAAAAAACTTATAAATGAGGGAAATTGAATAAAATTAAAAGATTTAATTTATATGCACCGTTGCCTTTTTTTGTCGATAGATAAAATGACAAACACCACGTAAAACTCACACGCATAAATGAAAGATCTCGAGAGTTCCATTAGTTCATGTCACAACTATATTCAACCTAACAATTTTACCATTTGTCAATTGAACTAAGACTTACCACACTATATGTAAAAGAGCCCTTTGTGGTAAATGAAAGGAAAAAGAGACCCTTTTTAGTAAATAGTGAAAAATATAAAGACCATATATATGAAACGAAACATTTCTTGCTTGGAAGAAAAGTTGTATTGTAAAGCGAAGAACAGAGATTAAAAGAATGAAGGTAGTTAGTGCATGTAGGTAGTTGGGCTGAACTTACTAGTGAAAGATTTAAATACATTGTGCTCTCTGTTGTGTCGTGTATGTAACTAAGTTAAGGATTGCTTATAGGGAAAATTTTGATTCATAAAACACCATGTTTGTCGGACTATGGAGTTAACTCAGAACTATATGAGTTTACGATTCTAGGTATCAAAGTTGAGTTATCTTGCTTTGAAAGTCGTTTCTATGTAAACTTGGGTTTACTCATGTAGTAGGCTGGTATAGACTCACATTAAATTATGAACCTGAGGATGATTGAATGAATCACAACATAATGGTTATTTTCTCTTATGTTCCTAAAATGACAGCAGTCGAGTGTTTTCTAAATAATCCTAAAATGCAATAGTTAAATGATAATGTGGCGTAGTGCACAAAAGTTAACCCCGATGTTGCAGAAACAAAACTCTGCAGATGTATCGAATGTTAACGATATTGTTGAGTCTCAATCCCTATAAACAAAATCATAGACTAGAATACATGAGCAAACTCTTTGTTGCAGGCTTGCAATGAACCCAACAGGTCACGTGGTAAATGATTCCAACTCTGATGAGCAGAAAACTATACTGAGCTAAAACTAGTTCCAACAAGAAGGACCCAGTCCTACAATCTTTCACTCTATAATAATTTGAACCCGATGTTTTGTTTTTGAAACTTGTTATGCTCTTTTTGTATACTGAGTTGTGACTCTCTTGTAATTTGTGGATTTGTCCATCAATTTTGAATTGTTATACTGTTTTTGCATATTCTGGCCTGGACTAGTCTTGTCTAATCCAGTCTGCAACTGTAACATATCTTAGTTTAATGGATTGATTGCTTTTATTGCTTGGTTAAAATGTTGAATGTTTACCATGCACGTAGGTATGTGATATTTTTATACAAGTATATTTTTATTGAGATTGTGATATTTTAACACTGAGTTTGGTCTGTTGATTAAGTTATTAGTGACAAAACAGGCTTCAATTGGTCTTCTTCACCCTTTAGGCTAGTCCAATTGAGCAACCAAACAAGCTTGTTGTAGGCTGTTTTGTAAATTTTAAACGCTGATGATCACAGGTCAATGGTCCAATTTTTACTTTTGCTTACCCCTGTGAGGCTGTTATTCCATTCCTTTTATTTGTTGGTGTTTTAAATTCTGAATGTTAGAAAATAACTGATATGTTTCTATATATTTGGGGATTGAATGAGAATTTTTAAACTTATTTATTATTTTTATTTGTCTTTAGAGATTTAAAGATTATATTCCATATTTGTTACCACAAGATAATTGTGAATCACAAATAGCTTAAAGTGAGCAAAGCAAAGGGAAAGAAGAACAAAGACCGATATACGTGGTTCGTCACGGGTGGTGTGTGACTACGTCCACGGGGCAAATCATGTGTTGTCTTTCACTATAATAACATGTTACAATGTACATAGGAGTCTCATAAAAAACAACTCCATCTTCTATCTACGCATTGCCTCATATGTACTTTACAGTGGAGTAAAGGGCAGAAAATAACTTGGCTTTTCAAACTGTTTTGAATGTTACTGCTCATCGAATACGGCTCACATGTGAAAATGGCTCAGCTCTCGCTTTTGGTGCAGCTTTGGCTACTACTTCTGGAGTGCCAAAAGCATTCCAAAACCTCAATGTTTCATCCGCCGCTGCTGTTGCCACTGTACAACCATCCGGACTCTGTGCCATATAAAGAACTCTTGAAGTATGACCATTGAGCTCTGCCATCTTGACCATTGAAGGATA
>Ga0099826_10002245_pt1 | contig 12338 bp, 11 predicted proteins | sample Mtrugardesep15_FD_76830 | JGI IMG/M metagenome (GOLD analysis project Ga0099826, IMG submission 76830) | Root nodule microbial communities of legume samples collected from California, USA - M. trunc garden sep15 | ecosystem: Host-associated > Plants > Roots > Nodule | place: USA: California...
AGTCTTTTTTTTTTCTTCTTCTTTCTTTCAACGTCGTTTTATAATATTCTTTAAACTCATTATAACGGTAAATTGTAACATTATTCTGCCTCATAATTTTTTCCCAATCATATGGTATGTTATATGCTGCTGATATCATTTGATAAAAAATAAATAAAAAATTCACCTGTAATCCAAATCTTCACAAACTTCTTTACCACAATATATAGGATTTCATCGAACTGATTATGGAGTCTTCTCGAGAAGAGCGCTTCAAGGTTTGTGTTTGTTTATTTGAAGGAGAGATAATAGTTTTATGTTGAGCATTTTAGATTTATTCAACAATTTTCAGGGAGAATTTACAACCTTTTGATACGCCGCAAGTGTACGGCTATTATCAGTCTGGGTATAAAAGGCTGTCGGATCATAAATTGGAAGCCTTGAAAAATTTCAAAATCAAGTAAAATAGAAAAACAATATTCTGTTACAATCCTATAGTTCACCAAAAATTATAGGATAAATGAGCATTTTCTGTAACATTCATAATGAACAAAGAAATCATGAAGATGATAAAGTCAAAGATCACACTGAAGAGCACAAGGCATATACAACAAATTAAACAAAAACAAAACAGCACCACTTTAAAAGACAAATTTCATAGACATTATACTTTGCGGTAAGTATTTACTTAAGAATCCGAATCATTCAAAAGAAATTGCAGCTTCTATAGGTTCATGCTCAAATAATTTGCGATAAACAATTGGAACCATAAATGAGAGCAAGGGAGATAAGGAGGGAGTCCCTGCAACCCTAGCCAGACATAGCAGCATCATCCACCACTACTGTTGTGCGAGAGTTCCTCCATCTCTCCACCATTTGTGTCATGTTCGGTCATCACTAGTGTAAGAGAAACCGGCATGTTGAAATATATATTATTTTCTTTTATTATTATTCTATTTTAATGGTAGTTTATTTTTCATTATATTATATCACTCCTTAAATTAAAGAGTTGATAAGTTGTATTCTCTCCTGTAAAAGGAGCACCATTTCCCTAGGAATTCCAATATATTCGAATAACACACTAGATAAACCAGGGTCTTTTCTATTTTACTCTGGTAATATTTATTAACAATTTGACCATTTTTGTTTATTTTTTGACTCCAGATCATTTTTCTTTATTAAATAACCGAAAATAGCTTCTTTTGGAGTAGTAAAACACTATACAGAATTTTATTTATAAATTAGTCCCAAAACACACTCATACATTACATATTTACATTCGGAATAATTGCGCAAGCCCCTCTCAAAATGGGGAAAAGAATTATTTAGGAACATCTAATTTCTGTTCTGAACAGGCAATTTGAGAACATCTAATGAGCTCTCCTTTTCTATAGATATCCTTCTTAGATACATTTAAAATTCCAGATTGCTCCTCAACTTTCTTTATCAGAAGCTTCAGTAATGGAACCTTCAATAGAGTTTTACGAGACCCCACCATTATCAACTTTCTCTGTAATCACGAAGCATGCATACAAATTACTTACAAGAGAGATCTTTTACTTTCTTTTTTTACTGAAGATACAACTCTAAAGAAACAAAATTTCGTATAAGCAATGACGTTAAAAACAAAATTGAAAGGAGTAAGAAAGGTTTCATGATACTAAAATCACTTTGGGCAACCAATTAGTAATATAACCAAAGAAATAAAAAGCACATGGATTAAGATACAAGGGTAATATTACAAGTGATGACCAAACTAATTCTTTTAAAAAACACTAATTTGAGGAGTTTTAATTACAAACGAAATTCCCTTTGATGATGAGAAGTAATAATATATATTTATGAATAAAAGCATAAAAAGAATTTATTAATAATATTTAATATATAAACTTTTTATAGACTTGTATGTAACTTTGGTTAGTACAGCTTATTTATTATCAAAGCACAAACCCAGTTTGGTAACTTTGTTTATGAGAACTTATCTAAGATAAATATTTAGCTCCTAACTTACTAAACAGCCTAAATTCAGACTAGTATGTAAACGCTATACGACAGAGCTTCTAAAAATGTTAATGCAAATAAAACAATGTGAATTTAAGTGACAAACTATTATTAAAGGCAGTGTTTTGTTCCAAAAAGTAGTGAAAGTTATCTGAGTGAAAAGTAGAAAGAGTTTGAGCATAACAAAACTACCTTAGCACGAGTAAGAGCCACATTTATCCTGTGCCAGTCTCCGAGTAGAGAAGCGACACAGCTTGTTGAGTTCTCACAAGAACGTACAAAAGATACTAATATGCAGTCTTTATCTCTACCCTGGACAAACAGATGACAAATTTATGAGGATCTACTAACCATTATGGTAAAAAAAACAAGGCACAAAAACTAAGGTATGCCTTCGATATTAGTGAAATGCTAACCACTCTGGACAATTTATGACATTTTTATTCGATTAATCTCTCTAAATGAAAAAATTTAAACAGGAATTAAAAAAAGCATAGTTCTAAGGATAAGAAAGATATTAAACCCTTCTAATTTTTGCTCCAGCCTTACCTGGTATTTGTCAATGGTATGTATCTCTAAGGATGTTATGCAAGTAGCATGCCGGATGAGGTTAGCTTGTGAATTATAGGGAGTAATAATGCCAATGTTCTCTCCTCCAATTCCATTTTTTACCAATTCCTTTGCAACCTGCATTATAAAATGAATGAGAACTGGACTACGTGCACGGGGAGGTCAAATGGCATGAATATTTAATCAGTAAAGGGAAAAGAACCAAGTCGGACATTTGAAAAAACTGTTACACTTTGGGATTGGGACTGTTTCTACTAACAGATAGGCACCAACATATTTACATGGGATGACTTCGGTCCCAAAATAATCAGGTGCATTGATGAATTAAGTTCAAAAAAGTAATGAAACGAGTTTTATATCGAACAATATTACCTCAAGGTATAATAATCACAATGATTTATTACAGTGATTTATCACAATGGTTAGTAGATCCATTCTGTTTTCAGTTTGTTAGTGTTGGCTCAGTCTGTAAATATAGATATGAAGACATTGTCTTGCATCAAGAATTCATTTTCATCATCAATGAATGTAATGATTGTTCAAAATCTCTCTAATAGACAATGATCCAGGAATGAAATGGCATTGTTTTGTAAAACAATGTGAAATAACAAAAATATATCAAATTTGAACCTCAATTCAAGATTGAAGTCATAAATAAAATGACCAAAGAGACATGTCTGGCTATACAAAGTTAGACAAAAAATTGGTTGGCTATACAAAATTGGAAAAAATGTGGCTGGCTACACTAAATTCAAGTTATGATTCAATAGAACGACTCGTCTATATTATAAAATATACTGATAACATGGTTAATACTCAATAGTATTGAAATTTCGGCTAGTCAGAATCATCAACTCAATCCGAAGGGTTAGATGTTTATAGAAGACAATAATCCTTCACAGTATCCAACAATCTCACAATGGTACATCTGAGAATCAATGGAACTTATTTATTTGATATTCTTCCTACAAGAAAATGTGTTGAAATGCAAATACAAATGACATACCTCAGCGATTATGTGAGCTTCAATAGGGTTATTTACAATTTTGTGATCCCTTTCCTCTAAAGCAGGCAGCATATCTAAGTGGCAAAATAAATATTCATATTAGTGATCCCATTTTCAATGTCCTTTAGGATAAATGATGAAAAAAGGATAATCTACAAACCAGTATCTATAAATATCACTGGCCTTCTGGGATTCAAAACCTGCATGTGTAAACAAAGAGGAATAAGATTCAACTAACTCTAGGAACATATGATTTTATATTAATATTGACCAAAACTATCCAATGTTTATGTTTATAATTAATATTGGTGAATTCTCTGTCCACATTTCAAGTTGATTCGTGATCTAAAATGAGTATAGATACTGTCACTTTTATTAATGATTGCCCTTGATGTAGTTGGTTTTTTAAAGGAAAGTTAACCTTGTGTGATTTGTATATCCTTGAGAATTGTTATAATGAAAAGGAAAAAAATAATTGTGAGCAGACTAATTGTCAGTTTAATTGTGAAGAAGTTAAAGCTAGGGAGATCATTACATTGTGAAGGCCAATGACCAGTTGCACAATATCTTCACCAAATTGCTTAACGGACCAAGAATATCTTATCTATGTAACAAGAAAGATGCATACACCATTGAGGGACAGAGTTGAGATATTTAAATTTGAAATATCATGTGATGATACTATCATTGTAGATATTTGGTTCTAACATAATATGATAGATTTATATCAGATTAGAGATTGTTTGTATCCTTATCTTTGGTTAGATACATATTAGTATAAATGAACATATTGACAGTAACTCTCAAGATACTTAGAACCAATTTCAGCCTTTTTCTAAAAATTGATTGAAGTGCAACAGATTCAGATCGCTTTAAAATTCAGAAAACAGTTTCAGTTTCAGAATAATCACTTTCTCTAACTTCTCAAAACTTGTAATGTAAACTGTTCTCTTAATTTCTCATTGGTCATCTGAGTCAAACACAGTACCAAGTACACATCCATTAACAATTGAGTAAAAAAATGAGGGAATAAAACTAACAAAGATATTAAGCTATATATAGACATAAAAAGCTATAAAGAAAAAACAAATCAAAATTGAGTAGAAGCTCCTCTAAACAAAACAAATTGAGCAATAAATACAAATTCCGCACAAATAAGATAATGCAAATATGGAAGAGAATATCCTTACATCTTCTAGCCAAGGCAAACAGCAGTTTAAGCCAGAAAACTCAAGTTTGGCATTAGCTATCTCAGATGTACCACACCTCAGTCTGTCACCATATATCAAGGCATTTGACAAGTCCATAATACCCTGACACATACGGTACTGCATATATTTTAGTCAGTAACCTGATGTAGAGAGAAACGGAAGGAAAAATAACCAAACCAGAGCTTGTAATATCAATATGTAGTAGCTACAACAGACCTGACTCTGTAAGGCTGAAATTGCCTGTGGATGAGCTTCTGAAAGCCTACAAAATAAACTCATCCCCATGCCATTCTCTCGGGCCTCTGTACTCTAAGAATGTTCAGATAAAAAAATTCAGTGTTATCGATGAATTTTGTACACAAAAGTGTTAATACTACAAGACTAAGGGCGCATACATGGACAAGTGGTGGCAGTTGATAATGATCCCCCACAAGAACAAACGTTGAAGCAAATCTTAGAGGGCCCAAGGACACCTACAGTGGAAAAATTTGCATTATAAGTTGTCATAAGTAATGTATATTTGCAGTTATTAATAATAAATGTACATTTAAACAAATTAGCGCATGTAGTTTATTAAAAAATTTGAAATATATCAGATAGTATTTTCCACAAGGTATCAGAGTCTCCAATATTTTTTAGACCATCTGATATCAGGTCACCTCTATTGGGGCACATTGGTCACGCTCCAGATGTCAGTCCTGGGCATTAGGGGATGTGTTAAGAGCCCCCCATTAGATGAGATAAGGCCTGAATATGACTTTATAAGTGGGGGGTAGTCCTCACCTAACAAGCCGGTTAAGTAAGGGTTGAGTTAGGCCCAACCTAAATTCTATGATGGTATCAGAGCTCCCGATTTTGGGGGCCTTACTTCCGTGTAAACCCTAGCCACCGTCTTTGCGGTTTCTTTTTGTTCTTTCCACCTTCATTGCGGTTTCTTTGCTGCCTTCTTTTCATCCCCTTAGAATTTCAGTGCCTCTTTATTGTCCGTTGGTCATTCTCCACCACAGTTGTGTGTGTGTGTGTGTGGACCCTACACCAAATGGGGGGACCCCTTCCCGGACCCTGCGTATGCAGAAGCTTCAGTGCACCGGGTTGCCCTTTTCTTATAATCTCATTGCAGATTACAAGTTGACCATTCTAAACTATTCAACTCACACAAGATCTGCTTTCCAAAAACATAAAACTCACCAGATCCTGCTTGTTTGTTTCTAGATTATATCCGCCATGGCAGATTTTGTTCCAGCCTCCATAGGCTGCACACCTATTATATCCGCCATGTTTCATCTATAGGTCGCAACAGTATGTTTATATGGCGGGTTTCTGGTTGGCTGCCATAATCTGCCATCCACCATGGCTAACACCAAGTTCAATTAAGGGTCTTTGGATAAAAGGAGGCAAGCCATCATAGAGGCTGCATTGCAAGTCGTCTCTTTTCATTCCAAATACATGCTTTCATTTTTTGTTTCAATTTATTTCAGCAGCAAAGAGATAATTTCGGCACTAATACAATCAATTTTGCAATGCTGATACAAATTACCACCTTCTTGTCGGTACATATACATGTCATTGATGTCACATATGCCCTGTAAAATTTATGAGCTAAGAAAGAAACGTACCGGCAGAGTGGTCTGCCCGGCTTCATCCATAATGCATACATCAAATCTCTTGTTGGCAAGCAGGGGGCTTGAAATGCCCAAACAAGTAACTGCAACAACTTTGACTTGTTCTAACCTTATTTTGATATCTTCAACACTCTGTACGTTTGTTTCTGTGATAGATACTTCTGTCAAAAAATTTTTATTCGAAAATTATGACAAATTAAAAGGAAGAGTCTAGTTAAAAATTGGCAAACCTGAGAGGCAGTGCCCTCTAACCTCTTCATGCACTGCTTCATGTCTTCCAACACGTACAAAATCAATGCCCTGGATCCATTTATATTGCAATAACATTATATGAATTATAAAGTTATAAATTTAAGAAATATAGAACCACATTATATTAGTCATTTGGACTATAGAAGGTCATACATCAGAAAAGAAAATTTAAGTACTCTGATATTTTCTGACAAATATCAAGAGAAACACAGTAAGAAAAAGTGCTTAATCCCCTGTGTTTTCTAGTTCCCACACCATTACCTCCAAGAAATTAAATGGCAAGAATTATTTGGATTATCATAATGCATGGATTTATGGTGTTTGACGGCCAAGAGCTGGCTGAACACCTCACTAAGGATACTGATATTTCTGCGTCTGAGAAAGAGGATGCTCACCAAAATCAACATATTTAGCTTGTGGTGCATATGGATGATATTATCATTGAAGGTGATGATCAAGAAAAAATTATAGATGCAATTCCAAACCAAAGACTTAGGTCAACTTAGTTTCTTGGGAACACGAGCAGAACAATCTCAGAGAAGATGAAATAGAAAAGAAAAAGATGCATTATGGAAACCATAATAAAGGACAAAGAACAATGTTTATATGAACAATGCTTTAGTCTTGGCCATGTCTTCTGTGTGCTTCATATAAAGTACGGAGTAAAGTCGCTCAGTGAGAAGAAGAAAAGATCAGATAGATTGATGGCTGCATTTAGGTTGCGTGTGTGCAGTTGATTTAAACAATCGGGAAGGTTGGAGTACATTTCAAAGACCAGAAGTCTAAGTGCCTAAAAATCATGTATTCTTTAATCCACGGTATTTTCATATTTTTCCAAGCAACCATATCTCATTCAGCATGCCCAATGCGGAGCTCTAAAGCACGGACATCTTAGGGATTAGGCGTGTCCCTGTGTCCAACATGTGTTGGTCCGACACCTGTATGTGTCCAACAACTCAGAAGTGTCCCAAATTATATTTTCTTTAGTTCAACACACCTTAGACACTCCATGGATACTTCTCAGACACATCTGTGGGGGTTAAAGATGTGTTGATTAAGTGATCATCAGTGAATGCGATAAAGACATTAAATTTGATTACATAATTTTTAGCTTTTCCATGGTAGATAAAAGAATGAAGTTAAAGACTATCATACCTTGTTTTAGAATTTATGTAATGAAACGGATTGCTTGATTTCAGTTCACAATTTAAATTTTTATAAATAATGTTCATATTTTGTTTAATTATAATAATTACAATAAATCAATTAATATATATTTATCTATCTGTTTCAGTGTCCTATGCTTTTGACATTAGCAATGTCAATGTGCTTGTGTCTTGTCAGTGTAAGAGTCTGTGCTTCATATCAATTTAAGAAAATGCCCTGCATGCTTTACATGCAACAAGCAGACATATTTAACGATAAGATGCAATCAATGGAGAAGTTATGAGACGCATGCATGGATACCTGTGCTTTTAATTTGATTAGTAAATTATCAACAGCAGAATTTGTATAGGCTGTTAGTAAAATGGATGTGCCTCTAATCAATAAGGCTTTCACAGCATGGACCATGGTGGATGTCTTTCCCGTTCCAGGCATCCCTAATATAAGTGCATAATCTTTTGCCACAAGTATCTGACAATCAGCAACAAAGCGGAACACCAAGAGATATTATTTTATTGATGACAAACTAAAACAACTTGAATAAATTAATGAAATGAATTCATGAAATTTCAACTTCATCAGAAACCTTGAGAATTGCTCTACGTTGATCATCATTCAAACTCTGCTCAGACCAAACGTAAGATATTGCTGGATCCTGGCTAACTATAGAGCTACTGTCAAATCTAGGAGCCTATAGGAAGCATGCCATCAGGAGGACAGAGAAAAGGAGCAATCAGTATTTAGTAAACATGGTGATCTTGGGAGAGGGGAATGCATTCGGAAATAGCAAGTTATTTACCTCAAGGTCAACAATCATCCTCCGGAGATGACCACTTTGATCATCTTGTAGAAAAAGTTGTACAAGATTAAACCTTCATATAAAATGACAAACAAATAATTATAACATCTAATTTGTCACATCTAGCGAATCAAAGTTTGTAAAAAGCATTAAACCGAAAAGCACCTCATAATTGCAAATGAAGTCACAGCTTCATCCTTGTCGATTCTCCAAACCTGCTGAAGGAGATCATGTTCCGTGGAAGACCTCCCAGGAATTCTCAAGAGCTTCGAAAAGGAAACCTAGGAGAATTTTAAAAGTGATAACAAGAACTGATCAACTCAGGAAAAAAAAATTGTTGAACCAAGGATTATGCTACGTTGTCTTTGGCTACAAGTGCTTGTCAAGAAGATAATAAGAAGTAAAATGGTAATTTTAGGTAAAAAGCAGAAAACAAAAAAAAATAAGAAAAGAAATAATTTTAAGACTCACAGATATATGATTGTGACTAATATCTGAAATCACCCCTTTTGCAATAGTTTGATGGCTTGATTCATTACTCAATATCTAAAAAGTAAATAAATATAAGTTACCAATTAAGAAGTTAAATAATCGATGATTAAATAAAATGCAAAAGACAACCATTTTAGCATAGGGTGCTATTAAAATGCCATGAATCCATTTTATGGGTAGGAAACAATATTCACTCTCGGTACTACTTTGTATCACAGAATTATTGGACACGGTCAGATTATAATTTGTATTTGAGTGTACTGTAAAAGGAAGGTTCTCAACACTCACATCATGCTGGATAATAAATGTTGATTAGTTAGTCATCGACTGGTTAATAAGACACCTAAACCCACTCCCACCAGGGGCAGTAGCAAAAGTATCAGATATCTGTTCTCTAATTTTAGCATTTACAGTTGTAGTAGGTTTTGTGGAGGTTTGGTGGTTGGTTGTTTGGTGTGTGTGGTTTTGTTTGTTGCTTTTGTGTTTTCTTGTAGTAGGTGTTGTGTTGTCATCTGTTTTAGTCGTTGTTGTGCTGGTTGTGTTGGGTATCTCTTGTGCCCTTCCTGCTTGTGTTTTGGCAGGCCCCTTTGTATGCTGTTTCCTTATATACATATATATATATATATATATATATATGCTTTTAAAAAAACAGCTGATAAAAGTCCCTCCTAAATATTTTCCTAAATAAAGTGGAAATTTGCTTGTGTTGGATTTATTTATGTGATAATAGTTTTGAGGAAATTTAGACAAAGGTTTGATCCTCTATGCTTCCATGGCCCTTTTAGTTCGTTGCAACTCAACACTATTCCAGAATTAACTAAATTCACACAATTCAAGAGTGAGAAAGTTATACACACCACATAGTCACCACTTCTCAGTGTGAGATCCAAATCATTTTTCAAAGATGCACTAGAAGGATCATCATCAGAAACTATAGAGGGATCAGAATTATCTTGTGGTACAAAACGATAAATGAAACGATTATCTTCGTGAGATGTTGAATAAGGTATTCCTAGTGAAGCATCAATAACAATAGAAGAAACACCACCGGCACTGCGACTCCTCAAATTATATGAACGCCACACGTCTTTCTTTATGAACTGAAATATTCAAGGAAATAAGAAATTGGAAAAAAGAAGGAATTTTTATAATATGACAAATAAGAATAAATCTTTGAGGACAAAAGGCAAACTAAAAAGATTTTAAACTTTTCACCTCAGTCCCTTTCGCTTCTAAGTCAATCAAATGATCCCAATGGCAGAGGAACTTAGAATGAGATGATCTCAGGTGATTAGTATTGGAACCGAAAATATCTCCCAATCCATTGTTCTCGACGCTTCCACCATGTGCCTAAGCATTTTATTGTTAAGGTACCATGAAAATATGAGAAAACATATTACCTAGACAACATTCTTACTTAAATTAAGTAATAACATTATGACATGCTCCATATGAAAATATAGTTTCACGTCTTTTAACATCTTCACTACTCCAATACATATTCCAAAATAGTGCTAGGCATATGTGTGATCAAGACCAGCCAGTGCTAGATTACAAAGGATTACACAGATATTACTTCCAATAATCATAATTCGAAGGGACAGAGTGCAGCAATAGATACTGGACAATGGTTAAATTAATTAAAATTGTACACTTTTAGGCCATGGTATTTTAACTTTGGAAGTATAAATGCAATTACTAAATATAAATTTTATTTATATATAGATAATCCACTAAAAAAAAACCCCAATCACTTGTGGTCTTTCAAAGCAGTCAATAGAATTATTATCTACAAGGTAAAGAAGTACCTTATGATAAATGCTACAGACATTAAGATGTCGACAACCTCTGCACATGCTAGTACTCTACAATCAGAAAATGAAGGCTTGTAATGAAATTCTGATAAAGTCATTAAAAGCACATTATTTAACATTATGGGAAACCACATACCTGTAACACTGGTGGAAGTTGTTGCAAGACTAATGCCTTGAGAATCTCGCTTGCAAGCTCATTACGCCGTATTATTAACCCAACTAAGTCAGATCTTTGAACCGTAATTCCCTTTTGTACATAAAAAATTCAACAATGTTACCTTCATTAACAGACAGAAACTGATTTTAAAGCAACAAAACTTTACCTGTGTCTGATCTGTTTGGAGATAATACAGAAGACCAGAATCAATGGTTTTCTGGTACCTATTAAAATAAGCAAGACAACATAAATAAAAGAAATCTTTTAGAATAATCCTTCGATGTATATGTATATATACATGTTCTCTAAGAAATAAATAGTTTGAACCTTTCAGACATCAGGAGAGTGTACAGAATTACTTGGGCATTATGTTCTACTGATGTCTGCAGATATAACAAGCAAAACATGTTAACTGGTGTATTTGTCTTATTTGAATTTTTATGGGTTGATTAGAAGTGAGGACCAGAATCTTGCCTGGCCACTAGGTGATTTTCCAGTTTTGAACTCTACTGGCATGATCTTCTCCTCTGGTCGATCTTTTCTAGAATGAACCTTCACTCTAACCGAAGCATCGATCATCCCCTTTAAACCATATTTTGGTGCCCATGCCATTTCTTCAATATCAATTACCTACTAATAACATAAGCTTCTAAAAGTGCATATATGTGCATTTTATGCAAAACATTTATTATCAAGGGCAATGTGACATGCATTTATGAGCATATCCTGGAAATAAGTGATACACATCTAATACCTACATTCACACTTTTACCTATCAAATACTTAAACCTTTAATTTGACAATAGGTAAAATTATATCAAGTAGAGGAAAGAAAATACACAACTATTACAAGGATAACATATCTTAAAAAATTATCGGACTGAAAAGGCATATAGATTGCGTATTTGTAGGACAAATAAGCCTCAAACGCATTAGAATCTAAAGTAACTCGCAGCCTGCTTAGTTATAAATGTACTTCTGCTAGATTTATATCTCTGTTTACACATTATGCATGAATGATCATTCAGTTATACACAAGAAAGAAAATTAGAGCTTGCCTCAGATATGCCAATATTCTTCATTCCATTAACACTTCCAAAATTAACGTAAGGATCTTCTCTTTCCTGCCAAAATACCCCATGTCATCAGTCAAAATATTTCAAAATAAAAAAATGGAATTTAAGCATTTTCCTAATAAAATATATATTTTAGAAAAGGGTGAAAAAGAACATGACCTTTTAACCTAGAAAGTTACATATGGCAATAACAAA
>Ga0099826_10002246_pt1 | contig 12337 bp, 6 predicted proteins | sample Mtrugardesep15_FD_76830 | JGI IMG/M metagenome (GOLD analysis project Ga0099826, IMG submission 76830) | Root nodule microbial communities of legume samples collected from California, USA - M. trunc garden sep15 | ecosystem: Host-associated > Plants > Roots > Nodule | place: USA: California...
AAAAATTAGTATGATTTTTATAAACAATGAAATGATATTTTTTCTAATGAAATGATATTTTCTAAATTTAAATATAAACAAATAGCTCTTTTTTTCATAAAAAATGATAGTTAATGTATAATTATTGAAACAAGAGTACCGGTACACCTTAATTGGCAGATGTACGTCCCAACTTATAAACAGTTCCTTAGATGCTGTTAGACTGTTCTCCAATAGAACTATGCCAAGTGGATTACTTAATCCACATCAGACATGTTATGAACTAATCTCCAGTTACATCTTTCTTCTCCTCTAATAAACTGTTAACGCAAACAAGTGAATCCCTCCACCGCTACTTGCTGATTAATATCTCAAAGTTGCAATCAGATTTAACACCCAATTTCTTCCGAAAAGTAAAACTATTACCCTCTTTTACCCATCAGAATTCTTCAACGTGTATAAAAAATTTGCTTCATATTTGATTTGGGTCATAGCCAAATCATTTGTATCTTGAATAAATTGATTTGGAAGAAATGCTTCTAGTTGTATATAGCATGTTGATCAGTAGAAACAAACACATTCATACAAGTAAAGGGTTCAACTATGCTTGATTCTCAAATTGAAATATCATCTACAAAATTTAATACCAAAATCATAACCAAAGTTAGATCTCATGAGACTAATTAATTAGTTAAATTAATGGATAGACGGTTAAAAAGTTAGATCTCATTCTCACGAGACTAATTACATGAAAAAAGATATTTTTTTTGCATGAATGAAATGAATATACACGTAAATGAAACGGTTGAAGTTTAAAGTCGAATGATATTATCCATCTTAACAATTTTAACATTTTCTATCGTTGAGCTATGACTTCACATCATATAAATTTTTTAGGAAAACATATTACTCCTATTTTTTGAATCAACTTTATTTTTTAACAGCTCTTTCAAAAAAAAATATTTTAAAAACTAAACTAGAGAGTAATAAAATAAAGGGTTAAATATGTATTTGATCCTTATAAATATGCCAATTTTTCGTTTTAGTCTCTTTAAAATTTTCCTTCAACTTTTAGTCCCTATAAAATTTTCAATAACTACTTTTGGTCCCTATTTTTAAGTTAATTTTTGTATTTTTTTTAATGAAATTGTGCAGAAATTTGTAAAAACAATTCCCCAAAAAAATTAAATTTTTTTAACAAAACATAAATTAAATATGAATTTTTAAACGTCAAAAATATAAAAATTCATATTAAATTAATGTTTTGTTAAAAAATTATAATTTTTTTTGGAGAGATTCTTATAATATTATGAATTTTTTTGCAAAATTTTATTAGAAAATAGGAATTCTACATATAAGTTTACTTTAAAAGAGGGACTAAAAATGAAGATGAATTTTTTTTAAAAGACTAAAAGATAAAGGAAAATTTTAAAGGAACTAAAATAAAAAGTTGGTATATTTACAGGGACCAAAAACATATTTACCATTAAAATAAAATATAATTTAGTAAATTATTTTGATTTTATAAATTAAGAAAAGAAAAGTAAAAACATGACATAAGAAGACGAAAGTGGAAAAGTTTGAATCCTGAATCCAATCCAAATCCATTGAAAAAGACAAAATAAATTTGGACCGTGATCCCTTGAAGAAGTTTTGCAATGCTGAGTTGATATGGAAGAAAACTCTCTATCTCTGGTAAACTCAATTTTCCTATAACCTTTCATAGATGCTTCAATTTCTGATTCATTACCGAGAAATTCAATCATCATCATCATTATTATTCTTGATTTCGATTTTTTCTTTATCATTCATTAGGGATCCAGGTTGACGATTGGAGAAACGCTGTGTATGGTGTTCATTCCATTGATAGGAATAGCTGAAGCTTTGTTTGGCAGCTTAGCGAGTTGCTTCGATTTTCGTAGTTCAGACCAGAAGAAGAAAGAAAAAGAGAAGAAGATGTTTTCTACCTTCGAAGAGATTCTCGCACTCGCTAACGATTCTCCTTGTTCGTTTCTTCATTCTCTTTCATCAGCTTTTCTTTGTTTTCGAAATGCTAATTACTACTATTTTTAATTACTTTGTTTTAATTTTGTACTAATTGTCAATTTTTGTTCAATGCAGTTAATGTGAATGAAATTGAAGCATTGCATGAGTTGTACAAGAAGTTGAGTTGTTCAATCATTGACGATGGTCTCATCCACAAAGTAACTAACTAACTCTACTTCTTTAATTTACCTCTCATTTTCAATTTGATTTATTCGAGTTTATCTACTGACACAAGCATTTGTGAGGTTGGTAGAGTTTATAAAAACAGCTTATGACTTTGTCCTAACACGTTTTCAACTTATTTTGTGAGCTTTCTAGGTTAGCTTATAGCTTATATGATAACAATATGACTTTGATGCTATTTTGATAAACAACTTATTTGCAGCTTAAGGAATAAGCAGTTATCACGATGACCACTTGTATATTAAGCTATTTTTATATTAAAGTATAAAATACGGTTATGTTGTTTTCGTATAAGCTATAAGCTGTTTTCGTAAGCTTTCTTGCAAAATAAGCTAAAAATAGTTTGTGAGCAATGCCATAAATTTTATTTTATTTTCTTTTTTTTTATAATTTCTCCTAAACAGTCTCACAAAACTTATGCTAGTAGATAAGCTCTAATAATCCAATGGAAATTTATGGTATGAGATAAAAAAGTAGAGGTTTCTCATTGGATATCAATGTAAAACTGAATTACACTGGTAGTGTATGCCTGTTAAACTTCTATTTCTTTGATGACTGAACAATCAATTCCGTCTTTTCATATTGTGGTCGCATTAATCGTCTAACAACTTTTTTGCACCATGTAATGTTCTAAAATATTTTGACATCAGTTTAGAATATCCTCCAAATTTATCTATTTGGTGAAAAATGAACCTCGATCCTTTGAAGTCAAAATGTTGCTAAAGCTGTCTCCATCTACAATGTTAGTTGTTGGATCAATCTATTGGTTGAGACATTAAGTCAAGTGTTAAATTAATCGAGTGATTGGCATTTACATTTTTGTTTTTGTGTCCTGCTGGAACATTTTGGCCACTGAGGATTCATGTTGTTGAAAAATCCTTTGAAGGACTATTTATTGCCGATGCTTTAATCTATGAGGAGCTAATTTGGGGAGACTAATCTTTAGAAGACTATCTTGGTGACACTCTGATCTTTAATCGACTGAATCATCTGTTTACTCCTTATTTATTATTATCAGTACAATGTATATTCTTATACCATGCTCTAAGTTGCTAACTTCAAAGAAATGATGTGAAAGTAACAACTTAGATTGTGATCTGGGATCGGGACTGTCATTTTCTATTCTAATGTTGTGCTTTTTTTTAAAGACAAAAAACTGTGTTTGGTGTTGACTCTGTTAGGTTTATCATTACCAGCACCAGTGTTGAATTTATGATCAGATAGCACTCTTAACTCTTTTTTCATTTTCCCTCTATGAAGGAAGAACTTACACTGGCACTATTGAAGACCTCAGTTGGCAAGAATCTTTTCCTTGATAGGGTATAAGCATTTTCATAATTGTTATTTTATTTATTCTCTTTTTGTTTTTTGTTTTCTTGATCTCATTTGTGAGGCTATATTGTATTAAGAAGTCAATTTTGATTTGCAAGGAAAACACCTGTTAGGAACCCAATTTTTGTATTCAATAGGACGAAATATATTCACACCCTACTTTCATTTTGTTCACACCACTCAATCTATTCCTACTGGTACTTTTCACCCTGGAAATCTGTAAAGTAAAACCCCAAAGCATATTCAATCTTAATTGTTGTATATTTTGAAGTCCTAATTGTTGCCTTGCCTCACAAACTTAGGCCTTAAATTGTTGTGATGGATTGATATAGCTTCCTAGCTTTTCGTTCTCTAAGTAGAACTGTCTAAAAGATCAAATACATATCTTTTCTTTTGTCAGAGATATTGCAAAATGTATCTTACGAATTGACAGATGTATTTCTAATGTTTTAATATCTAATTTTGCATTGTTTCCCATGTATTATATCCCAGTGATACGAGGAGATGATGTTCTATGTGTATTCTCTCCATTTTTCGTGCTTTTTATGCTTGTGTCCAAGGGTTTTAGAGAGAAAGAAAGGATAAAATTTTCATTTTTGAATCAAAAGTGATATAATATTTGTATAAAAGTATCCAAGGGAATGGGACATTAAGGTTGTGATAATCTATCATTTTAGAAAGATATACGTGTATACTTGATATGCGGAAAGATTTCTTGTGTTATGACTATTCTTCCTTTTCTTTTCTTTTTTGACGTTGACTATTCTTCCTTTATATGTATAATTGAGTATGTTTGATTGTTTGTAAAATTTCCCAGGTCTTTGATCTCTTTGATGAAAAAAAGAATGGCGTTATAGAATTTGAGGAGTTTGTGCATGCTCTCAGTGTCTTTCATCCTTATACTCCTTTGGAAAAGAAAATTGATTGTAAGACTTCAGTAAGCATTTTGCAGTTGTATTTTCATATTATCTGTTTTAGCACCATCAGTATGGATTAAAGATCGATTATATTTTCTTGGTTTGCTCGCAGTTGCTTTTAGATTGTATGACTTGAGACAGACTGGATATATTGAACGAGAAGAAGTAAGTATCTTGGCATATTTATCGTAGAATAATATTGCTTTAGAATTTTCTTAATGCAACATCGGTTTAAATTGACAAGTGTTGTAAATTGTGTATATTCCAAAAGTTTTAAATAATTTGGGTCTCATATATTTTAAGTGACAAATATGGGAAAATATTTCTTCCTCAATAAAATATGGGAAAATATTTGTATTGAAAATCGTTATTATTTTTGATGAATTTCGACTTAGTCTTTTATTAAAAATTCTACCTTCCCACATTTACTAAATTGTCACATGTTGACCAAGTTTTTAGGAACCACTATCTACATTAACAACCAACTAAGAGAAAAATAAGGCTGGCTTTGATGAACTAATTTTTCTGTTTTACCCATTCTCTGAAGCTCATCTATATAGTTGCAATATAGAGAATTACAGAAGTTGCAATTCTTTACTAAAAAATTTTTGAACAACTTTCTTTACTAAATTATCACCACACGACCATTTCTTAATTAAATCAAAATTATATTATTTCTTTTGGTGTAACCATATCCTATATACACTTTCATTTCATAAATGGCGTTAACATAAGCTTCATCATTTTTCCAAATAAGCTTTCATTTCATGTTGTATTCTGGGGGAGTTGCGCAATCTTGTGGATAATTCCTTAAGATTGTTGATGCTGATGACCGGAAGATGAAAAACCTGAAGCCAAAAATTTTCAGTCAATAACTCTGAAGAGTGAAATCCTCTTTTATATTCAAGAGATCTGTAAATACGATCCCCATACATAAATACAAATTTTATGTAGCGGGGAGAAGATGAAACAGCAGCACCCTAGATACTACGCTCAAGCTAACTGTGAACGTCATAAACCAAGCAGGCTGCTTCATTTCCCGATTTGAGATTTTTCTTGAGGCATTTGACAATGTCATAACTTAGAAAAATAATCCTATGGATATTTCCTTCAAAAGCGCTCAATGTTGGATTTGTCTTCGGCAGAAGGAGGAAAGAATGCAAGCAAAATTTGTAGCGTTGTCATGCCTCCTAAAAAATGAAACTCAAGTTAAGTTTCAATTTTTTTAGGAGGCATAACATCGCTACAAATTTTAATTGCATCTTTTCCTCCTTCTACCGAGGAAAAATCCAAAATCGAGCTTTTGAGGGAGATATCAACAGGCTTATTTTGGCTTATTTTGTCTACTTGGTTTGTGACGTTCACAGGTAGCTTGAGCGTAGTATCCAGATGCTGTTGTTTCATCTTCGTCCCGCTAAATAAAAATTGTATTTAATTACGGGGATCGTATTTATGGATCTCTTGAATATAAAAGAGCATTTCAATCTTCAAAGCTATTGACCGAAATATTTGGCTTCAGGTTTTTCATCTTCCGGTCATCCACATCAACAAGTGTAATGAAGAAAAGTGGTGGTGTTATGTCCATTGAAGATGTATTGAACTCGGTTCTTATAACCACCATGAGGGCTCTGCTTTTCTATATAGCTTATTTCTCCCAATACTTATATGTTTACTAATGCTTGGAACTATTTTGTTATCCTGCAACTTTTTCCAGGTTCGGGAAATGGTGGTTGCCATTTTGTCAGAATGTGGCATGGATGTGGAAAATGAAATCCTTGAATCCATTATTGATAAGGTAATTGTTTGCTGGAACATGTGTTTCTCTTATGTTGTTTAAGTCTAATCCCTTAGGTAACATTTAAAAAAAAAACAGACATTTCAAGATGCCGATGCTGACAAGGATGATAAGATCAGTAAAGAAGAGTGGAAAGCATTTGTCATCCGGAACCCATCACTTTTGAGGCACTTGACTCTTCCTAATCTGAAGTAAAATACTTCCCATGCCTTGCCTCTTTTAATTTTATTTATTTCTTCTTTGACACTTTTATTTCTGCCTTCGTCGTTCTCATCTTTACTTTTTTCTCCCATATCTAATTTGTAAAGTTTGTATTATAAGAGTTGATCATTATATGTCTTCACCTCATGGGATGAGTGAATGAGAACGACTAGTATCGAGAGTATTAGAAAGTGCTGTATTGTTCAATTCACTACTTGCATAAATAGTCAAAATAAATATTAACATATGTAGACTACAGAGAAAGTGTTGAAAAAAAAATTTATTTTAATTTTTTCATTTTGGGAAGAAAATCTTTGTCAGCTCTGCAAACATGTCAAATTAAAATAATGAAGTCATGTATAAATCTGTTGATAAGGCCAATTAATTGTAATACGTGAATTTTGATGCAATGCTAATATAAATTTTCTTTATACTCATTTCACCATCAATCCAATTAAAAGTCATTCTGGGCACCATTGCCAACATTTTTACAATATTATGATTCAATGGTTGGGTTGCATTGGTTTAGGACTGAATTCAAGCTTTAAGTTTTGTATGGTCACTTGCCAGGGATGTAACCACACTATTTACCAGTTTCATTTTCAACACTGGAGTTGATGATTTCCACCAGCAACTCATTGGCTAGTCAAAATCTGACATCAAGGAGTTGAAGCTTGTTCTGTTTTGATGCCTCTGCTGTTGCTTCCCTGAGAATTAGATTATGGTGATTCCATTCTCCCATTGATTTCAAGTTCAACCGGGGAATTTTTTTGAAAGTAGACAAATCCAACAAGCCTTGATTGAGTAAAGTGGTGCTCCAAAATCTTATCCAAACCAAGTCATCCGTTAAATGTATCAAATTGTGGTGCGGTGTATACCTTGGTTTGGCGCAGTGTACAACATTTGAATGATTAAAATGTGATTTAGTATTAAACAAACATTTTTTAAAATTTTATTGTATTTGAATTATACATAGTCTCCAGGTAGATGCATGACACCTGAGGAGTATGGAACTGACAACAGAGACCAAGGAACTGTCGTCACCCATCTGGCACAAAATTTCATCAGAATAATGTCTAGCTGCAGTGCGATTGGGTCATCAAACAGCTATAATCGTTTTTGCTTGTCATTACAATCCAGGTTTGTGACTGAAAAGGTAAAAACACATAGCGCAATTACAGTTACAATTGCATTACAACCAAATTGATCACTGATCAATGAAACCAATTACATGACAATTACATCAGCTTCAGTCTTAATTAGTAGTGTCTCTTAGGAGTCAGGACGGGGAAGCGAGTGAAAGACTTTTTACAAATTAATTTTGTTTTTAAGAGTATTATGAAAAGAGGTAACAAATTAATTAAATCTTTCTAAGTTTTCCAAAACTCTCCAAAGTCCTTCAATTCATTTTGAGTTCTTTATAGGATAAAACTTGGATGTCTTTTTTTAGGTGCTGTTCTTCACTTAAAATCTAATCTTATGGTAATAATAAACTTTGAGAAAATTATGGATAGTTATGAATGTTTTAAGTAAAGAACAACATTGATAGTATATAAGAAAATGCTTCTAAGTTTTGTCCTACATATTATAGAGTTTGTCTTATGAAGAAAAATAAACTTCCTGCAAAGTGAGAGACTATCATCTCTTCCTCTTCCCTTTCATCCTCCCTTATCCCCTCAACTCCTCCCAACTCCCAAACAAACACTTCTATTGAATTATGTTTCTCTCGTGTTTAGTTTGTATTGCATAAGTGAATGTTCAAGCTGACAAACTCAAACTTAAAGTATGTTCACCGCTAATTGCGTTAATGGTTGAATTCCCCCATCACATTAGATGGTTGATGGTTGATCAAAATAAAATTTAATGGTGCTCGTATGTTAAAACAAGTTGAAAGCTATTTCAATTACTTAAAGGAAGTTTTATTATTTATCATCTAGATTTATGAGATTATTCGCAACTTGTACAATTGAAATTATAAGATACTTTCGTATGTTTTTTTTGAGGAAAAGATACTTTCGTATGTTGTATTTAAAATTCCTTCTTTCTATTTTATTGCTATCGGTGTCATACTTTTAGTGATATGAAGCAAATTTCTACATGAAGAAACGCAGAAAACTGACTTATTAAACTGAAACCAATGACATATACGAGTCATGATTTTGTTTGTAATGTTTTTTTTCATGTTTTGTTAGTTATGTTAGAATTAGGTATTTTGATAAATAGATAAAATGTAAAAAAGACGAATACAAAGGAAAAAGTATTCAACTGACTTTACATGTTTTATTATTAATTTTCATTTTTTATTATATGTATTTTATTGAAGTTCAAATAAGTCATTCCACAAAACTAACTTGTAAAACAATTTTTTTAGAGTTGAATGCATTGTGTGGGTTCTTGCCTAGTTGTTCCATCAAAGATGAGTAGCATATTACACATTAGAATATTCAAAGGAGTTTAATAATTATGTACTATAAAAAAGGTTTTACACGTCCATATAATTATTTTATTTCATTATGATGCCATTTTATTATATTCAAAGTTATATGTACCAAAGAAGATAAATAAACGAAAGAATAAAAAGAAGCTTGATGAGTTTAAGAATCACAGTTAGAACTAGATTTTAGAAAATTGATGCAATCATAGTTAAGTTGAGTTCCATCCTATGGTTTCATATTGGATTCCATGTCAGATAATAACAACTGATTAAATAAACTGAAAAAATCATAATCGTAATCTATTAGTGCAGTTTTCTGTTTCATCAAGACACATTTTTCCCTCCCTAAGGTTTAAAAAAAGAACAAAGGGATAGGTTCAAAGTACAACTTTGTAGAAGAACGAATCAGAGTTAACGGGGAATCAAGAATCTGATACAGTTAGATTCATGATTGAAATGGCATAATTATATACTACTAAAGTTTCCCATTTCAATCATCCCTACCTAAAGTATGAATAAATGCATATTTAAAATAGACTATCAGCAACTTGTCCCATGAATATCATTGATTAATGGGACCCTTGAACTCAAACTACTATATTTCCAAGTCACCTATTCATCTAATCTAATTAAATCCTTCCCTCCCAAAGAGAGAAAAAGTAAAGAAAAGAAAAAACAAAGTGGAGAAGAGAGAAAGAAAAAAAAAGAGGAACTCTTGATTTTAAATTAAGATGAAAGTGTTGTTCTTTTACATGAGGTAGTAGCTCAATGGTAACTGATAAAAGTTTAATCTTGTAACTTCAATAGACAAAGTTCAAAATCTCTTTGAATACAGTTATAAAATGATTATTAGTATCATTTTAATTACTAATAATATAAAGTGTTGTCTCTTACAATAAACTTTTTCTTCCCTAGCATACCAGGTAAAATGGAAAAGCAAAATTGATGAAAAGTAAATACCTAATTCACGGGATCCTTCAAAAGACAAAACCTTTTCTATTGTCTTTACGTGCAAAAGACAAATACAAAGAAACAAAAATGCTAATGAAATTCTCCACACGTGTGTCTACATTAGCCAATTTTTCCTGGCCCTCCATTTATTCTCTTTTATTTTACCTTGTGTATTTTTCATATATTGTTTGTACTGTATCAATATGTAGAACTGGCTTCATACTTTATGGCTAAGGTTCCACTCTCCTTACTAAGATAGGCATCTTTCTTTTCATTCTTACTGTGGGGAAGTTCACTATTGTATCTTCTTCTGCATACCATCTGCATGTGAAACATTAAATTTAGAAGTCTAACAGTCATTGAATTATATATATTAAAAAATTTATTGAAAGTATGAAATTAGCTAAGTAGAGAAATTCTTCAAGTTCAGAGATGTTAGGAAAGAAAAGCATAAAAATGCATCATAGGATTGTATATTATGCAGAACTAACAAAGCCTTATTGTATAGTGTAAACAGTCCCAAGTGACAGTAGTCAAATGTACTTGTCCAATGAAACACACAAATCTTACAACAAAGGTTAGGATCAAATGGCTTTTCTGTGTTCTGATGCAGCATTTAAAGTCTTTATGGCCCCCACAAACTTTACTAGTTGGATACTTGGATTCCATATTTGTCCATATGCAATCAGAAATAGACATTTTTGCTATTATTCTATCTACTTGGACACATATGGAATCAGTGATTTCATTCTACTCAATTTAGTTTGAAAATAGAAAATCATGAGTGGAAATGTAAAACTAAAGAGAAAGCCTACATAAACTCCAATTTAATGTCTGCTCTTATGTAATAATTTTGCCTCTGCTCCTAAGTTTGAGCAATATAACATTTAATAAGTATAGAATGATTATTACCTGAATTGAGTAACAAGGTGATGCAGAAAGATGGAAGCTTCCAACCTTGCCAAGTCAAGACCAGGACACAGCCTTTGTCCTCCTCCAAAAGGAGTGAAATTGTAACTGTTCATGTCCTTATCCTGAAAACCCCCCATTACATTAATTAACCTATACATATAGTAACATGAAAATGAACTATAAAGAAACTAGATTTGAATTGTGTGCAATCGTCTAATCAAGATCGACATCTCAGATTTCAGTGTCGGTTTATTTTTTTTAAAACCAAAATACGAAGCTTGAAATCGGGATCGTCTTATTTTGATCATACGGTTCAAACGGGCCTAACTGCATGCAGTCACAAGGTTGTGACTGCACACAACATAGATCCATATAAACTATATCTAAAGTGTAGAGGACTTTTCTCTTACTTTCCACCTCCATGGATTGAATTGATATGGGCACTCATAGTTATTCTCATCTAGATGAACTGATCTAAAATTTGCAAACACACACCATCCTTGTGGTATTAAATACCCTTTTATTTCAACATCTTTTAAGGCCTTTCTCATAACACCATTTATAATATTTCCCATTCTCAAAGTTTCTGTGATTACCTGTATAAGTTGGGCATATAATAAGTCAGTTTAAAATCATGGATCACTTTTGTTTGTGTTTGATAAGGTGCTGTGATTGGCTTACTTTTTGAGTAAATGGCAATGATAAGTAATCATTCCAACACAAAGGCTCCCCAAGCTGATCTTTGAATTTCTTGAGCTTTATATTCTCCACCTGTGAATCACCAAAGTTCAGTTACCAAATCACATACCATAACCATTGAGATTATTAAAATACTTTGGTGAATGGGAGGAAAAATTGCACACGTTTCTACCACTGGAACTTTCAATTATTTATCTTTAGTTTCTATGAGTGTGATTGTGATGTTTCCCTTTTGATTGTTTATAGTCATATATAGCTAGTATAGAAAGGACATAACTCTTGACCAAAAAAAGAAAGGACATAACCTACCACTACCAGCCAATTTTGTCTAAGGAAATATTTCAAACTTCAATGACATAGATGAAAAGAAGCATAATGGTACTCACAAAATCTTGATTTTCTTTTATTAAAACAAAAAAAAAATGTTATTCTAACTTTAGACTAGGCCATTAGGAGCCCTCTGCATAACTTTTGACACGCAAATTTAGCATTAAATTCGACGACAATATAGAAGGTTAAACAATTCGTATGCGATTAATTATGTTCAGAAGATGGTTAATAAAAATGACTAGGTGCCACTACTCATTAATTATCCTCTAAACACTACTAACCATGATTTTCAAATATACATATACATTATACATATACGCACGTACATATATACATACATACATAACGTACCGTCAATTGTTGTAAAGCAAGAGGGCATTCTGATAGGTATTTTGTAGCTAGAGTCATAAGAACTGGAACTGAGTCCTCTCCAGGAATCATCATATCAATAATATTATCTGCTATTAAGTCATCTGTCAATTTCTCACTTGTATCATTAAGAAGCACATCCACTACATCTCTTGGAACTTCAAAGATGCCTTTATTTCTTTTAGCTTG
>Ga0099826_10002247_pt1 | contig 12337 bp, 4 predicted proteins | sample Mtrugardesep15_FD_76830 | JGI IMG/M metagenome (GOLD analysis project Ga0099826, IMG submission 76830) | Root nodule microbial communities of legume samples collected from California, USA - M. trunc garden sep15 | ecosystem: Host-associated > Plants > Roots > Nodule | place: USA: California...
AAAAAAAAAAAAAAAGAGCCAGGCACGTCAAAGACTTACATGCTAAAGTGAAGGTCAATATTGAAAAGTAAATGGAATGTTATACCAAAAGTGCCATGAAGACTAGAAAAAAAATATACGGTTGAACTCAGTTATATGGTTTGGGTTCACATAAGGAAGGAGATGTTTTTCACCATAATAAAATCCAAGCTTCAACAAAGAGTGATGACCCATTTAAGGTGCTAGAGTGAATAAATGATAATGTATATAAGACGCACATTTCGGTCACTATTATAATAAAAATTGTATATATATCATTAATTGAATAAATTTAAAATATATATTTTTGTTTATAATAATGAATCAAAAGATGTAGATCTTCACCATTAAATTAGTGCTACATTCTATGTCAGCGAAGGAAACCAATTTAAAGTCTAATAAAATGATAGACAAGACATGAAGACATTCTTCTTGTAAAAAAAAAAAAAGACATGAAGACATTCTTTAATCAGAGATGCAAGTATGTAAACCATGTTTGATTTGTACATACAAGTGTGACAAAATTGTCTAAGATTCTTCAATGCTGAAAGAAGAAAAAGACCAAAAATTTAAAATTAGTGTTAGAGACTAAAATGTAACTTTCTAATTTTTGACAGAGAACAAATCATCCCTTAAAACAATTCATATCACATGTTTTGCAAGATATGACTAACAATTCATATCGTACACACAAAATTATATCCTTTTCTGGGTAAAAGTTGAGGTAGGAGCTAAAGTACATTTCAGTTTTCTTTCATCACTAAGACGTAAGTTATTTTTTCAGACGCAATCTTCACGCTTTCTATAAAAATATTTATTTTTCATAGGTTTCACGCATCAAAATTAATCTTATTTGAGACGTGTCAAATTATAAAATGCAAGTACTTCTTTGAATTGAATAAAGTATATAGCCAAACTATGTCAATTAGTATAAGACGGAGAAAGTCATTTTTTTGGCCAATGACTAAGAAAAGAAGAACACTAGGAACATGGCTCAGTATGTGACATCAAGCCTCAACAAAATCTCCAACTCCAGCGGCCAAGCCTGCCGAAAGTTCACTCTTAACCTTGAAGAATGTTTGAGGTTAGCTAAAAAAATGTGCGTGGCAGTTGTCTTCTCTAAATACAGGTTGGAATAAAAATTTAGAATATGCTCATTTAAACAAAAAATCTTCACCAATAAAGAAACATACACATACATATGCGAGTGATTCAGATGTTAAAGATGATGCACATCGTTTTGTGATGAATAAAAGTTATGTATCCTTTCAAATAAATATCAATGCAAAAATAAATTTATATTATATATAAAGAGAATACATGATTTTAGAGCGGTTTTTCACTTTCAATTATACCCTTAAAAAAATTTACCTATAAGAATGTTATATTGTTGGTGTCATTAAAAATATAAGAATTTATATTATACTCTCTCCGTTTCTTTTCAACTGTCGTTTTAGAATATTAACACTAAAATAGCGAATTGTATTTTTGCACATTTTCTTTCTATTATACCTCATTTTAATCCACCAATATATTCTTTTTTTTTTTGCACACACTTTCTCTTTCCAATAAATTTAATATGATATATTTCTCTCGTAACAAACATTTGTTTGTTACTATCTTTTTCTCCAACAATTTTTTTTTTGCACACTCTCTCACTCATAACAAACAATTGTCTTCTATCTTGTCAAACGAGTCTTCAACTATTTCTCCCTCATCACCTTTCATCAGTCGTTCCAATTAGTCTTCCACTTTTTCGTCCTATTGAACATTCATGAAGTCTTTTATTTTATTTTTCTCTCAAATCTGTTCTTATATTTTGCACTTGAAATTTTTAACAATCACTACTCATCTTATTTATACAATTTTAAATATTGATGGAATCATTATTATAGGCAACAAAATTTGGTTTAAATTTTAAGATAACTAAAAACAAACTTTGTTTAAACAAAACAAACAAACTTTGTTTAAAAAAACAAACTTTCGTTTTCTAAATATATATCATTAATTAGTTTTATCGAAAAAGATAAGAGTAATTGACAAAGGGTGTAATTGATAAATCATACCTATAAAATACCAAAACGACAGTTAAATAAGAACGAAAAATTCATACTAAAAAGACACTTAAAAAGAACCGAAGGGAATATTTGTTATACAGTTAGTGTCATTGAAAAAGTTAAGTATAATTTGTATGTATACCTATAACCTTTTAAAGAAAAAGGTATAACTATAATTTTAGTCAAAATCAAATTAATTTAAATCAAAATTTCATAAAAATTGTCATTCTTAATTTATACTCCTTTAGTTTCAAAATATATGTTGCAGTCAACCAATTCACATATGTCAATGCACAACTTTGATCGTTAATATCTTTAATTATCTAAAGTAAAAAAAGTATAAAAATTTAATATTTTAAAAATATATATTGAAACAAATCGAAAACAACTTACATACTAATATTTGTATTTATTTATTAGTTAAAAAATATGATCAATATAAATATGTAAATAGTACACATTATAAAAGTATGGTATATATTTTAGAACGAAGAAAGTATACGTTAACGTAATAAAAAGTATGATGAAAGCGTGCACTTAACTTTTTTATTTTTTATTTTTGAGGGAAATTTGTTTGCACTTAACTTAGTTAACATAAATTTGATTAATTAATAAGTTAGAAAATGTGACTCCCCCTAACATAGATAATTGGTAAGTTAAGTTTGAAGTCCCTAAATAAATGGTACCACTTTGTCCAGTCTAACACGTACACATACGTACCTACAACAACAAGAAACTCCTTTCGGTTCTTTTAATATTTCTTATAACATGTTTTGTGTTGTTTTCAACTTTCTACATTAGAATTAAGACCTTTCTCTCTCCTATATTTCTATGCTCTTTTAGACGTGGACGCTTCCTCCATCACATAACAAACAGGTTTCAATTTCATCTCTCTACTAAATTCTTCATCATCATCACTATGATCTACTAGATATATATATGTTTTTTGTCACGTTAATTTTCACCTTATTAATCTTCTTCACATGCATGGTACTTTTCTTTCCTTTTTTATGTTATCAATGTTTTAACAAACATTCATTGTTTTCTCCTCTTTTTATGTTTGATTCTTTTCACGATCATTTTCTTTCCCTTTCAAGCGTTTTTGGTTGAATACATCTATCAATAATAACAGTTTCAACAATTAGATTTTATACACCAATTTGTTTCAGCTTATATTTTTGTTCTAGATCGTTGTTTTATTATTTTTTTCATTGTAGAGAAATATGTTCATGTTTTGTTTTTTTTTTTGACAAAAAACATGTTCTTGTTTAAGAGTTTAGAATAATAATAATATATTCATTGGTCAATTTCTTCGATTATTTTTATGCTAATGTTTGTCTGTATGGTTAGTTTTCATCATTTAATTATCAGTTTCTTTATTGATGCGTTACCGGTTTGATTTTGAAACTGCAATTTATTAGTATATAATTAATATCACTTCAAAAATCTTTGACTGCAATTTTATTGAATTTTAATTTTTGATGTTGATTCAACAGAAAAATATTCAGTGGCTTAAAGATTATTGAGAAGTGAGAAGATATATATGATAAGGGTCAATTTTGGAAGCTTGAAATTGTTAAATTGATGAAGAGTTATCAAATTATGTTTCAATGATTCATGGAATGTAGAATTTATCCATTATGAATATGAAAATGATGGGAATCTTAAACATGGAAAAGAAATGGTTATATCCTCTAATTGCTACTTCTGCTTTTTGTATGCTTTTTCTAGTAACATCCTTTAACATGGGACTTGTTTCATCAATTCATTCAATCAATTCACTTTTCTTTTTTCTACCATCATATACACATAGAAACCAAACATCTTCACTTGCTTTTGTTGAAAAAAAGATTTCTCCTTCTCCGACTCCCGCTAAGCCTTCAACCCCTCGTTTCGCTTATTTGATTTCGGGTTCTAAAGGCGATTTGGAAAAGCTTTGGAGAACTCTTCATGCACTGTATCATCCGTTAAATCATTACGTTGTTCATTTAGACCTCGAGGCGCCCTTGGAGGAAAGGTTGGAACTTGCTTCTAGAATTGAAAAACAGCATATCTTTAATGAGGTTGGGAATGTGTTTGTAATCTCAAAGGCTAATATGGTTACTTACCGTGGACCGACGATGGTTGCTAATACTCTTCATGCTTGTGCTATTTTGCTCAAGAGAAGTAAAGATTGGGATTGGTTTATTAATCTTAGTGCTTCTGATTATCCTCTTGTCACTCAAGATGGTTAGTTTTTTAATCTTGTATGATTCTTTCTATTAGTATTTTAATCTGGTTTATATTGATTCTTAGAATTATATGGTTATAAAATTGCGCAGATCTACTATATTCTTTCTCAAATTTGGATAGAAGCCTTAACTTCATCGAGCATACAAGTCGGTTAGGATGGAAGCTGTAAGTTTTTTCTTCTGTCCTTCTGTGTGGCATAAACAAAGATATGTAAAAAATGAATTATTTTGTCTCGATGATGAGATATGATACATGGATGTATACATAATGATGAACTGGACTATACCGTGCAGGGATAAACGAGCGATGCCCTTAATAGTAGATCCGGGGCTTTACCAGTCAACTAAGCAGGATGTATTTTGGGTCAATCCTAAGAGAGCTTTGCCAACTGCATTTAAACTATTCACTGGTTGGTTTCCCCCCTCACAACTTTATATTTCTTTGTCCATATAATAATGAGTTTAAATTTGCCATACTGTCAGTGTAAAAGTTTCAACCAATCGTATTTATGATTTCAAAAGTAGTTGCGATTACAGTTAAATGTTTTTAATGATCTAATAATTATGATTGATTGGAGTTGAAAAAGCCTTTACATTGACAGTGCATATGAATTCAATCATATAAATAGTTGAGTGATTGATCAACTTTCTCTAAAGGTTACTTATGCAAATTTGAATAACAATGATCCAAGAGTATCAAAATTGTTATATGCTATAGTTTGCAGATACTACTTTTCTGATAGTTCAAAAACAATTAGTTATCTGGTTCCTTTAATTCTCTTCTAGGAAACAGGTTCTTAAGACACAATTACAATATATGCATGTGTAATTTATAACACACAATGTTTTTACAATCTATGAAATGTGTTTGTTTTATGAAAGATTAATCAATCATTTTAGGATCTGTTTGGATTTGGGATGATTTATTCGAGATTATCTATTGGCATAAGACTTGTGTTACTGTTTGAAAGAGCTTACGCGAAAAACTTACGATATGTCCATAAGCTGCTTTCAGCTTATTTGTATAAGCTCCTCACGACAGCTTACGAAAAACAGCTTGTATGATGACACGTTTACTTTATTTTATCTTTTATTATAGAAATAGCCTATACATAAGCGCTTCTGATAAGTGTGTATGCCATAAGCACTTAATTAAGTTGATAATCCAAGCAGGGCTTAGTGTAACCTCGTTTACTTTTCAAAGTATTTTTTTGTTGAATTATTGTAGCTCCATTGTAGGTTCGGCATGGATGGTTTTATCCCGCGACTTTGTGGAATTTGTTGTATGGGGTTGGGATAATCTACCAAGAACCCTTCTCATGTACTATGCAAATTTTCTCTCATCCCCCGAAGGCTACTTTCAAACCGTAGCGTGCAATGTTCCCGAATTATCAAAAACCATTGTTAACACCGACTTACATTATATATCATGGGACATTCCTCCTAAACAACACCCTCACGTCCTAAACATAAACGACACAGACAAAATGATCGCGAGCGGTGCTGCCTTCGCTAGAAAATTCAAACAAGACGATCCAGCCATGGATTTGATCGATAAAAAATTTCTCAAAAAGAGACATGGACTATTCACTTTAGGTGGTTGGTGCTCTGGTAAACCGAAATGTACCGAGGTTGGAAACATGTATAAACTCAAACCTGGTCCGGGGGCTCAAAGGCTTCAAAAACTTATAGCTGGATTAACATTGAAGGCTAAATCGGGTCAGGATCAGTGTAAATAGATCCTGTTGGGAATTTTCATGGTTGGAGATTGGATAAAAGGTTATTTTGTATAGCCAAAGTGTTTGGAATGAGGTTGAAGTGCAATTGCATTTCATTGATAATATAAGCTTGATGGTCATGTAAATCCAAGGCATTGATTTAGCTATATGCTATATAGTTGCCTCTACATAAAAGGACCTAATATGGCATGACTCATGAGGATCATCTTTTATTTTTATAGGTCCTTTTTACGTAGAGGTTACATATGATTTTTTGGAAGCATCATGGTCAATGATGAATTTTATAAAAAAAATTTTACATCATTATTGTTACTTTATACTACATCATGTTTCATTAATCATGATCTTTTTGCTTTCCTACAGACAAGTGAATTTTGAAGCATTATATTTTAGCCTCAAATAGCCAGAAACTATATAAGACATTCCTTTAATTATCATTATTAGTTAAGGGTATTCATTCACTCTTCAGTTTTAATTTTTGAGTCAAAAAGTCTTTGTATTCAAAACACAAAATAGTACTATGGTTTGGCTCGATTTTATTGATTCCTTGGAAAAAAAATCCGAGTTGATTCCATTAAATGTGATTTTATTTATTGATATCCCATGTCAAAGTAACATATTAAATTTAAAGCTTCCTTCCTTCAATTTTTTTTTTAAAGCTTCTTTAAAAAAAAAATTAAAGCTAAACAACATTAACATAGGTGTATATGACATATAATTTTTTTTTGGGAAACATATAATACTATATAAATTAAAATTAGGAAATCATAATAATCAATTGTGATAAAAAAACAAATGAAATAGTAACAAAAATATTATATTAGATTCATCAATATTATTTAAAAATAACAAAAAAAATTAATAGATGAAATACTAATAATAAAATAAATATATATTAAAATGTATATATGCACAAAAATCTATTTGATTTGATTTGTGCTGTTTTCATAAAATGATGTTCAAACACATCAAATAAAATTTAATTTTATTCTCTTTTTTAGCTTTGAACCTTGCTATTTATTACGTAGGCTTTGGTATAAGAAAAGCAAGAATGCATCCATGTTCTTCTTCATAACACTAAGAAAAACGTAAGAAATGGTATTTTTCTTTCGCACTAATTATCACGATCAAGAATTGAGTGGATTTCACAAATCTGATTTTTTTTTTCTTCCTTACATAGTTTAGTGGCCATGATTGTCCATTATCAACAATTCAAGGAATCTCAATCAGTCTTGAGATTATGCGGTCGTTAAATAATGATGTATGACTAGTAATGCTCTTTCATTTATCTTGAACATAATTTCCATTGTTGAATAAATTTTGTGTGCTTTACTAAGTTGGTAAAAAAAATTACGTAAAAAATTATGTTGCCTTGTAAATATTTCTTTTGCTTTGGGTGTCTGGCATAGACAGTACTTTTTTATTATTCTTTTTTATATTGCTTTAACCCTCTAGTTTCTGAAAGAAAATGGTTAATTTATTTATATTTTTATCCTTCAGTTCCTCAAATGAAAGGGTTTGACTTATCTTGGAATCAACGTATATATACTAGTAACGGAAGTGATTTAAATTTGATAGTAAATGCAACTAGTTGTTCTTTGAGTAATTTGTATCTTCATTGCTTTCAAAAAGTCAAAATAGGTTCCAAGAAAAAACGGTACAGGAAAAAACCGTACAACACATGAACCGAATATTGCACTAACATTTCACATCCACAAGACCACAAACTCCTTCCCACGTATAAAAGTCAAAGAGAATAAACGTACTTTTTTATTGGTAGAAAACATAAGCCTACTTTGGAGGCCTTGAAAATAAAATACATATTTATTGAACAAATAAGCGTAGGCTAAATAGTAACTTTGATCCTTGATTTCGTGCCTCGTAGTTATTTAGTCTCCGGTTAAGGATAAAATATAAAATAACCCGTGTATGTGTACCTTCGTTATAGGTTTAGTTTGACGTCAAAAACGTTTGTTAACCGATAATTTGACAATTGATTTGGGCGGACTTTTTTTACTTTTAATTGGTCCATATGCCACGTCATTTATTTTGTCGGCCCACATCAATCGTCACCTCATCAGTTATTAGAAGTTTTTAACATCAAAGACTAAATTGATAATAGATGTACACATCCAATGACTATTTTGTATTTTATTCCGAGTCAAAGACTAAAGTGTCAGCGAGGTGCAAAGTAGGAACCAAGCATACACAGTAAGCGACGTCTACTTATTATGTCTATTGTGAAACATATTGATATTGTTCTGACACCACTGATATTGTTTGGAACAAATTTGTTCATTTGAAGGTTTCTTTGTTTGCTTGACGGTTGTTACGCAATCACATACCAACGAAGGATAATTTGATTGGACGTAGAATTATACCTTCTAAATCTAATCTATGTACGAGTGGTTGTAGGCCGGTGGAAAGCGTCGATCATTTGTTTTTATGTTGTAATTTTTATGGTAGCATTTGGTATCTCATTGGACAATGGTTAGGTATTCACCCAATAAGTCTGTTGTATCTCTGTGATCATCTCATTCAATTCAAAAGTTTAGGAAGTGAGTCTAGAAAATGTCGGTCTTCTGTTCAATTGATTTGGTTGTCTTGTGTTTTGAGTTATTTAGCAAAAGTAGTCGCCTCTGAATCAGTTAATTGATGAAGTGAAACTTCTATCTTTTTAGTGGTTGAAAGCTAAAAATGAAAATTTTAGCTTTTAATTTTCATCTATGGTGGACTAATCCTCTTTAGTGTTTGAGTTATGTTACTTATCTAGTGATCTTGTTCTGTTTTCTAGCTAGTGGTTTAGTTGTTCTCTATTTTGTTGGCGACCGGTTTGTAATTTTTCTTTGTGGGTACCGTTAAATCATCTCCTTGCACTCCTTGTGTATGTTAGGATCTTCGATTGGTTTAATATAATTTATTTTTGCTTTTAAAAAAAATGAAAATAACAATAAAATATCTTCCAAAAAATCACAATATTTTTTTTTATTAGATTCATATATTAGAGACGACAATAACTTTGATATTATTTGTCAAAAATAAATAAATTAATGTTATGTTTTCAGTTGGAGGAGTTGGAGGATTGTGAAGAGGATGAGACGAAGACTTGTTTTCTTTTTTTAATTAGGAAAGTTATAAAACACCCTTACAATAAATTAAGTGTGATTCCCTAAAAAAAAGAAAAATTAAGTATGATTGAAATCTTTTATATTTTTTGTGCGAATAAAACAGGGTTACGCAACAAAAATAGAAAGAAAAAAACTAAAAACTTAAAAGCTCCATGGGGAAAGGTTACGCAAGTGATACCACTATAAGCCAGTAAAGCCAAAGAAGTGAATTGAGGAGCAATCTTGAAGAGATGACTATGACAATTTAAAGTCCAAACTTCGTAAAAGAATCGGCAACTTGATTAGCTTCACGAAATGATGATTGCAGCGATGATGGTGTGGTGAGTATACCATGCGTATAAAGTTCTAAAACAAGTTGTTGAGATTAATTCATTTCTATTTTTTCAGGGATAAAAATTGATGTTTATGGATGAAAATTTGAGATTTAAGTGAATGATTCAATCAATTCTAGCATTTTATGGGTTTGTTTGTTAAAAAAATTCTAGGTTTATATGAATATAATGTTGAAGATGATGAAGATCAAGAATAAGAAGATTGAAGGAGATGAATAAAAGTAAAAACTTAGGTGTTGATGGTTACTCTTAGAAACAATAAACATGCAATCAAATGGTTAGAATCACGTCATGAATATTAGGCATTAAAAGACTAATGATGAGGACAACTTTGACAAACAGAGGTTAATTTGAAGGACTGAAAAGAAATTTTTTAAACTAATGGGACCAAAATAAAAACAACAAATAAGTTAGGGGACCAAAAGTTTATTAAAGAAAGTTAATTAACGCAAGACTACAAGAGATCCTCCACCCCAAACTACAACACACAATTCATACAATCAATTATTGGTCGTTATAATGATAGTAATATGAATCTAGAAGAAGGTTGAAAATATTCCTTTTTGAAAACTTTTGTGCGAGAGTGGTTTATTTTTTTTTTTCGAAATAGAATTTTATTATTGGAAATTATGTAGTTGTTTTTATGTAGCTAAGCAAACAATGATAAAAGATCGGCTAAATTAGTTATTTGTTCCCCTAAATAATTTATTAATTTTTATTTTGGTCTTATAACTCATAAAACGTTTGGTTTGGTTATTCAAAAATGATTCTTTCAATCAATTTGTTCATTTCCCAACAACTTTAACCCCTAATTTATAAGGTTGACCAACATTGTAGGTCCACCATAGACCTTATGATTCTGCGCCTATTAGCCCAATCACCTATTAGCTGATAACAGCTAACAATATAATTGTTTTTAGTGTAAACAATATGATAACAAAAAGAGGATCATGGAAGTATCATTAATTTGAATAGTACATGTTATATTTATGCACCTTTTGAGTTCAGGCCGAACCAAAAAAATAATATTATAAAATAAGTTTATCTTCCCTATAAATATCTCCAAAATTTATTTTAGTCATTCTAAATATTATTTTTTTTGCAAATTTTGGTTCCTCAATTTTTTTTATGTGTGTTTAGGTCTATTAAATTGTGTGTCCTTCATATTTTTGAATAATTTTTTTTATGTACATGTTTAGAATATTATAAAAGTCTCTCTCAAAATGTTCTCGTGAGCTTAACTCGGTTGGTATGGACAACGCATAAAATATGCAAGGTCCGAGGTTCAAACCTCGGCCACAACCAAAAAAAAGTCTCTCAAAACATGAATCAAATAAAAAAAATTCAAACGCTAAAAACTTAAAAGTAAATATTTAATTTATTCCTTGTTAAAATATTTAAACTTTTGCAAGATGATCCTAAAGTGGCATTTATCTGGTTGGTCTTTTAATTAATAATAATTTACTTTTAAAACTAATTTTCATGCAACCAGATTATTTTTATAAAATATTGGTCTTTTAATTATTTATCTTTTAAAATATTTAAACTAATTTTTATAAAAATTACATCCTAAAGTGGATTTGAATATGTTGGTCTTTTAATTATTTTATCTTTTTGTAACAAAATGATCGTATTTTTCATTAAACCATGTTAAAAAAAGTGTTTAATGTATCAAAGATTACTTACATTTATTTTTGGCTTAAATATGATTTTCGTCCATGTAAAAAAAAAAAATTGAAAAACATCCCTGTAATTTTTTTTTTGTTTGAAAAATGTCCTCGGCCCCACCAAAACGTTGAAGGGGCATGGTTTTTGCCACGCGGTGTTGACGTGGCATGCCACATAATATTAAAATTTTAAAAATATTTTTATAATTCTAAAAATTGTTTTTAAAATTTAAAAATATGAAAATAAATTTTAAAAAATCTGAAAAAATATAAAAAAAAATTAAAATTCTGAAAATAAATTTAAAATTTTTAAATAATTTCCCGAAATTATTTTTATTATATAATTTAAAATAATTATTTTTTTTTTTGAAAATTATAAAATCTGAAATTTCTGAAAATAAATTTTCGTAAAAAAAATGATATGATTTTTTCAATTTTTTTTAAAAATACGAAGAAAAAATATAATTTTCAAATTAAAAAAAAACTGATTGTTGAAAATTTGATTTTAACTGTTTTATTTTTTCGAATTTTTTTCTTCAGAAATGTCTTTTATATTATTTTTATGATTTTTAAATTTATTTTCAGATTTTTTGAATTTTAAAAAATAAATTTTAGAATTTTTTTAAAAAAATATTTTTTAATTACGTGGACTGCCACGTCAGTGCCAGTGGCAAAAGTTGCACAGTCAACAACTGCCACGTGGCAAAACCAATGCCATCTCATAAAAAATGTGGGTCCAGGGACTTTTTTCAAACAAAAAAATTGCAGGGATGTTTTTCAAACTTTTTTTGTACAGGGACGAAAATCATATTTAAGCCTTTATTATTTTTCTTACTGGTTCCCAATTCAATCATGATTTACCGATAAATATGTAAATCAATTTATAGATCAATTTTGTTTCATACTAAGATGGAGTAAAACACCTATGAACCCAAGTTCTAACAAGTGAATTTAAACATACCAACTGAACAGTAAACATACTACTATCATTATTCTTAATTGTGTACCACACTCGTTAATTTTTATATAAATAAATTAATATTGAAAATAGTTATTGCAAATTCCTAGAATTATCCAAGTACAATGTATCTAACAAGTGTTGAATATGCTAATATATATATATATATATATATATATATATATATATATATATATATATATATAT
>Ga0099826_10002248_pt1 | contig 12337 bp, 4 predicted proteins | sample Mtrugardesep15_FD_76830 | JGI IMG/M metagenome (GOLD analysis project Ga0099826, IMG submission 76830) | Root nodule microbial communities of legume samples collected from California, USA - M. trunc garden sep15 | ecosystem: Host-associated > Plants > Roots > Nodule | place: USA: California...
AAGATGCTTGAAGTTTTGAAATGTCACTGAAGTCAAAACCAAGAGATACACCAGATGTTATGGCGGACTGGATTCTTGCAATCAAATCTTCCACTTTAAACAATAAACCACTGCTTATCCCATGAACAGTGGTATCCAATTCAAATAAGCACCGTCCATCATCAAGTAGAGAACGTGCTTCACACTCCCATTTTTTGCAGTCATTCAAAACTAATTCAAGTGTCCTTCTTTCTTCCAAAGATACTTTAAGATGCTTTGATTGAGAAACCAACAACTAAAAGAAGAAAATCAAATTGTCATATTTACTGTATATAGTTGCAGCAAAGGAAAAAGTGTAAAACAAACAGGACAAAACATGAACCTGCAAGTCCTCAACTTTCCGCTCAGAGTTTGACACACAATTAGAAGAGGCTAAATATGGCTTTGAATTCCTTAACCAGGAATTAGCTTCCGATAACGCTTTGTTTACATCATCAAGTGAAGCAAGAATAACAAATATATTTTCTGAAGCTCTGCAAAACACCAGCATATGCATAAAATATCATCAGCCAAAATAAGCTTGTCAAAGTTACTAAAGATAAAATATCAAAAACTGTTGAACCTTATCATGTCTTCAAAGTCAGAAATAGAAGCCTCAACTGAAAGAATCTCTCCGGCCCTTTCCTCCCAACGCATGGCGACACCAAGCACACAAGATAGACTGATGAATTGTTTCTCTCCCTCAATTTCTAGCCTTAAGAATCAAAAACAAAAGCAAGAAGTTGAATAAAACAAAATATAAGAATAAGCCAATTAAAACAAGGAAAAATAAAAATTACATGGCGGCCTCCTTTAGCAGTTGCTGAATGGATTCGAGGGGCATCTTAGAATCATGTGCCTGTACCAATTTCACGTGATTTCATTCAGTTCTCAATGTTGTAAGAACTGCTTGAGCGTTTAATATTACAAAATAGGCTAGCCTCTATATTAGGAAGCCCTTATCTTTCAATAGCTTTTTTAAAAGAAATAAAGATAGATGTGAACGAAAAGCACCAGTAAGAACAATAATTTTACCTTCAAAGCTTTCTGTCGGCAACTAGCCTTCTTCAGCTCAATCTCAACTATAGGCAACTCATCAACTGTAAAGCATAAATGAAACCTTGGGAACTGTAAATTGACAAGAAAATAAAAAATTGCACGGGCCTTCGAAAGATCCAGACTAAAACAATCCACAATACCTTGAATTTTCAAAGATAAACCTTCTTCAAGAATGCTCTTCAATTCATCAACTGAATTTTGCTGATCTTCCTGTCTGTGAACTCTCCCTAAAACATCATTAGAGTGAGAAACCCATGACACAGCATCTGAATGGTAATTCCTTAGTAGCCTCAACTCCGGTACATCAACTGTAAAACTGTCCCATTCCTTAAGAAGCAAACCAACATTCTGCATATTTCCATAGTTAATCAAGCTATGTTTTTTAACCCTCACAGAAAATGAAACAAGATGAAGATACAGATGCAAACCTTGAGATTCATTGGACCTTCTAACATACAACGACATTGGGAACAACAAGATTCTGCCTGATTTAATAGATTCTGAAGTGCATCTATCTCTGGGAGTTGAACTTGAAGATCTGCAATCTATTGAAACAATAAATTTCATATTTTAATCCTTAGGTGACTCATTTGATGCATGATACTTGAGCATGTCTGAGAATCATGAACATTACACATAAAGTCTAATTATTCCATGAAATAAAAAGACAATAGGATTCAATGAATGTCAAATAGATTCAATAATGCATGATTTGTGCACATAATTATATTTATATTATGTCACTGTTAGAGTATATGAAAAGTATCTTAAAATATCTAGAATTGTATCCTAAGAGCAATTTAGTTTACCCCTAGGGAGTACAAATTGGCTTCCATATTTCCTTGTATATCATAAGAAATGAAATCTATTTATGGGGATTATATAGACATTGGAAGCAACCCAACCTTATATCATAGATAAGTCAGAGAGAGAAAAATTGTTGCAAGATCAAGTGCAGAAGCATAATATCAAGTCATGGTGTCAGCTATTGGTGTGCTCATCTAGCTCAACATACTTCAGGAGCCTATATTTGGGACAAATACGGAGAAGATACTTTTTTTCTTAATGGTGTTAGGGAGAAGACACTGATTTTTTATAATCAAACTACACTTCATGTTACATCAAATCAAGTCACAAGAGGATTAAGCACATACAGATAGAATACGCGACGTGTCAGATTTGAGAGAGATGTCGCCACTGACTTTATCAGTTCAAAAGATTATGGCCCAGCTTTGATTAGCTTCTAACTTATATAACAGCTTCTCAATTAAAATAAGTTTATAGCTCTCCATTAACAGAAGAGTACCAGTAGACATTTATGGAGAAGGAAATTTGCTCTTGACATCTAAGAAGAGAAAGACATGCTATGCTCGACCGTAAACCAAAAAACGAAATTAAATGAGAGCGTTTCTGAAAGAACTGAGATGCAAAAAATAATTTTGAATTAAACAAAAAAATATCGTTTGGAAACTCATATTTATTCTAACTTGTAAGATTCTTTTAATATTTCATTTTTCATAAGTGCTTCATGAAAAAGTTTACCCTAACTTGCTCTAATTTACAGGTGTTCGTTAAATATATAAGGGGTCCTCATATAAGCTATATATGTAACAAGCTTGGTGCATATAATTAAATGCTCCAGCTTGAGGGGAAGTTAGAAATAATGCAAAACAGCATAGCGATGGTTGCACAATATCTGGTAAATAAAGTTTATATAAATAAGATAACGGTAATCTTTGTATTTGTTGTGATACACACACAATATCTTGTTTTTCTCTTTCTCAACGAAATCATTTTATATTATTATTATATAAAAGACAAATGCAACTGCTAGCTGTCACACATGAACTTAAGCTTTTGTTGACATTTGTACCAACAACGATAAACATACAGCAAACTTTATATTAACAGGAACAAGTATTGTGAAATTAAAAAGGCCAGTTTAAATTAAATGTACCCGATTTTCAGAGTTTTTATTACCTCTGATTTTAACTTGTAAAGAACATCAACATCTAATTCAGCAGGATCTCTAGCTGAGATGCAATTTCTGACACTATCCATCCATGTCTGATTGATATAGAAAAAAGAAGAAGAAAAAATCATGTGAGTGATATAAGAAGTAATACAGTGAATTAATCAGCAAGCTTAGACCCTATAATAAGCAACCTCCCAAGTACAAAAACTGAGGCAGTTAAGAACATAATTCAAACCTTAAGATTGTACTATGCAATAGAGGTAAACTCATGCAAACAAAGATATATACAAATCAGATGAACTCTTTCTCAGTCACTTGTTCGACCCTCTCACCTTATGTAGGATAGAATGCACATTTGTATTTTTTCAATAGTTAGCCCATTTATGGGGAAAGGAAGCATTCCTGATATTATTGTTGCCTTACATTTATGGAGGTGATTTCTTGCTCTCCTATGAGCAATATTGTTTTGTTCTATTAATGAACTTCAAAGATAAAGAACAAAACACACACACACACACACACACACACACCTGTGTGTGTGTGTGTGTTAGGTTTTGATATGGGCCTGACTCGTCCTTACAAAACCAGCTTGTATGGTGAGGGGTGCCACTCTTTATAAATTCTTATCAAGAGTCGTATCCTTTCTATGTGCACTTGGTTTTTTCCTAATACACCCCCTCACACCAAGCATTGTTGGGCTTGATGCATTTATATAAATGGTGGGTGGCCCGATCGATAGGCTCTGATACCATATTAGGTTTTGGTATTGGGCCTAACTCGTCCTTACAAAATCGGCTTGTAAGGTGAGTCATGACACTCTTTATAAACTCTTATCAAGAGTTGTATCCTTTTTATGTGGGACTTGGGTTTTTCCCAATAATATAATTATGTAAAACAGGAGGATGACAGAAAAGCCTCCTCAACATGAACTCATGCCTTTCGGTGTCGTGATTTGAAAGGCAGTCTTATTATAAAAGATAAATAAAAATAAACCATTTTGAGAGAGAAATAAGTGATTCCATTTCCAAACATCAGCAAAAGAAATTGAACATTGATCATGGAATTATGAGGGTACAAAAAAAACCACCAAACTATTATGTCCGGCAACATCTACCTTGGTTGATGAAATTTTCCCTTTTAATTTTTTAGTCTCTTTAACATAGATGGGTAAGCCACGAGCTCTAGAGTATAGAAGTTCCAACTCAGATATCTGAAACAAATTATATCAATTAAATTGAATGGACCGGAAAGAAGAATCAAGATATCATATTATCAACATATTTCATAATGCTAGCAACATAAAATGCTTATCCGATATATTTACCAAAAAAAATATATATTCACAAATATAAGGACCAAATTCTTCTGCTTTTTTGTTTGAGAAAAATAGCTATTTGGTTAAAATAATCTTTTAAAAAATTTATAAGAATTTTGTGGGGGAAAAACCAAACAAAAGAAACATTATTCTGAAGTTTTTCTCATAGGCTAAAATTGTAGCCTCTATAAGAAGCTATAAAAACAATTTTACCAGAGTCACTTTCTACTAAAAAATAGTAATAAAAATTTCCTGTAGTTAATATAGCATCTAAAAAACAATTTGCAAGAACTACGCAAGACTTTTGAAGGGGGGAAATAAATAAAAGTAATAATAACAAACTATATTTGTGTAATGCTTTTATAATAGGCTAAAAAAGTAGCCTCTCAAAGAAGTTTTAGCAAAAATTATATCACAGAATCACTTTTTATATATATTATATTATAAAATAAAAAAGAAAGAAAAAAAAGTACGTTGGAGCACATTGACAAAGCTGTCTCAATCTCCTGAAGTAACGATCTTGCTTCTTCTGCATATTCCTGCATCAGAACAAGTTAACACGATAAATAAATGACAGTTAATTGCAAGTTGCAACCATAAAAAACAACATAACATATTATTGTCAAAGCACCTTCAGTTTATGATAATGGGGCTCATTGCATGGTACAGGGTTAAATCTCAGAAACTCTTCGATGTATTCTAAATTAACTTTCTTTAAACTTGAGCCCTGATGACTCAACCACAACTCAATTTTTGTCACACAATCTTTTATCCCTTCTGCCCATTTCTGAGCTACAGTCAAACTCTTTACCATATCCCGAACCTACATCCCAAAACAAAGTGGAATTTAGTACTGAAGTGCAGAATGTTTTTATTGACACGCATACAAAAGACATAACTAGAACTCACAGAATCCATCTCGGAACCAGCCCAAAGAAACTGTTCAGCTTTCCTTAGTGCGGTAATAGATGCATCAGTCACAAAAACATTCTGAAGAATAGTACTAGATTGCAGAAGCCATTCTGTAGCAAGTTGAGTGAAAGTAATGGAGCTACCATTCACCTGTACACAACTAGGAGTTTCAGAAGACTATAGTACCTTTTTTTAATAGATACATATATATCCATAACAATGCCAGCATTATATTATTATTCCATAAAATTTAACAGTGTCACCGTATAGCACTAACAGAAGAGCAGCACGGTCAAAGATATAGAAGCAGAAGGACATTGAATCTTTTGATTTCAGAAAGATAAACCTAAGTATAAACATTATTGTAATTTGGTGGGGGGATGTGCATAGATATATGACCTTTTTTGTCAAAGTACTCAGACATGAAGACTGCCTTTTTACAATTCTACTCTCAGCTTTTTCTTCAGAAGTATATTTGTCAATAGAAAATGCCAAGTCATACAATTCACCAAGTGAATGACGGTAGAGAAGACGAAGTTTAGCAGTTTTGCACTCACAAAGGTGTTCCCAATGCTGCACAAGAGAAAACTGAATTTAGTCTATATAATGGAAAACATGTGCAAGGGAACAAACCAAGATTATTCAAATCCTAGAAATCATGACCATAATTGTAGAAATTGACAAAGGGCAGTAGTTTCATTTTCTAGAGTATGCTGTATATAATTTTAGATCACACGCTCTTCTAATGAAACAATTGGAAAAAACTTATCCGACGATTTTCTATCTGCTTTAAATTCTTAGTCTTACTTGAAAAATTAATTAATTGGGAATTATAAACATACTTGTGTTTGTAAAGCTATATTAACAATCATAAGGTTCCTAATTATGCAAATCCAGAAAATAATAGGGATCCTCGTATCTGTCATAAAACAATTTTTCCCTGATTGACACCAGTTCAGCAACACCAACCAAGCATTTTCGTCCTAGGTGGGGTTGGTTATATTAAGCAATTGACTCCATGATTTGCTATGATATATTAGTCCTAATCAGCACTAGTACCAAATTTGTAAAAATACAAGCAGTGCATTCCCCTTATCTTTTTTGACATGAGATGTAAGCACACACTAGAACCTCATAAGGCGGAATATTAGGGAATACTGCAGTCGAGCACCCTCATAAAGGTGCTGAAATATCTATGTCATTCTTCCAATCACGAGTTGAAACTACTAATATGCATGCTTAACAGCAAAAATGGATACACATACATTTTCTATGTCAATTCGTATATAAAACTTTTGTCCAAAATCCTGACATTGATGGCAATAGAGAAAGATGAATGCTTCATGGTAATTAAACACAACTTCAATAACCTCAATCACACTCATTTACCTCCAGACACACAAAAGATGATGGCCTGCAACTGCATACAACTGCAGAGAGATAGAGATATTGCTGGCAAATAATGCATGCTGGATCCTACAAAAGACAACAGCGAATAAGACCAAAATAAAGAAATATCATTGCATGCTATGATATGAATCATGATAGGTTAAAAACAAACCGTACATCTTCAGTTCCTACATATTGGGGACATTTTCGAGGAGCTAAACGAGAAGATTTAATGATACCACTTCTCCAAAGTTTCTCCCTCCAAGATTTTTCTCTATCTGATATTTTCAGCAATTCCATTTTCAAATAAGAGGACCCTCTGCTATCAACATCACCATACTGAACATTGAAAATCAAGAAGTAAGAGAGTCTGCAACATTAATCAAAAAATAAGCTAGTAAACTATAATAATCATAATAGTAATAATACAAAAGCATTAGTGCACTCTGTTTAAGTATGAGTAGGATAAGAAATCCTCTTTAAAAGCATTTGCACAAAAGCACGCACAACATTGATTGCAGTGATCTGTCAGATACTCTTTTACATGTGAAAAGAGACATTAAAAACACTTATGTTGGAGCAGTTAAGTTCGCTAGTATGATTTCATTATAATTATAAAGAAAATTATAAAAACGGTATCAAGTTTTATGAATTGTAGAAGGAAATGGTGAAAACAAAAACTTCACAAAATACTGGACAGAAGAAAGAGAGCTATAGCAAGATGGCCTTTAGTGATCATGATGAATAAATAATACAGGCCATCTCCGTTTTTTAAATCTCATCAAGATATAATCATTTCAACAAATGCGATATCCTTAAAACAAGTGCAAACCTGGGCTACGACACAGAGAAGCTCCTCGTGAGACAAGACAGCTGTTTTGTGATACCGCTTATAGAGATCAGCTCCAAATGTACCGTGCGGTAGCCAGTCAGCTGGAGCAAAATTGACTGCCTCTGCACAATTAAGGCCTGAAAACACAAACAAAGAATACAAATGACATACCTTAGATTGTATTTAAGCTGGTAATTTTGGATGGAGACAGAATGTAACTTCATACCAAGATTGAAACCACCATGGTAAGCTCTGGGGAAAGTAATAACAAAATTTCCAGGCTCCTGGAGAACATTAACAATCAAAAGAAACATGCCAAAGACTTAATACATCGAAAGAGAAGATGACGAGAAATAAAAGCAGTAGTGCTGCAGTATAGATTTCCTGGAAAGCATGCAATGAAGTACAGTAAAAAGGAACTGTCATAAGTTTGAACCGCAAATGAATTTGTATTTAAACACGCAACGAAGTACAGAGAAAAGGAGCTATCATAAGTTTGGACCGTGAATGAAATTGTATTCAAACATGCAACGAAAGTGTACAGTGAAAAGGAGCTATCATAAGTTTGTGTTGAAATTGGGGCCTAACTCATCCTTACAGTAAAAAGGAACTATCATAAGTTTGAACCGCAAATGAATTTGTATTTAAACACGCAACGAAGTACAGAGAAAAGGAGCAATCATAAGTTTGGACCGTGAATGAATTTGTATTTAAACACGCAACGAAGTACAGAGAAAAGGAGCTATCATAAGTTTGGACCGTGAACGAATTTGTATTTAAACACGTAACGAAGTACAGAGAAAAGGAGCTATCATAAGTTTGGACCGTGAATGAATTTGTATTTAAACACGCAACGAAGTACAGAGAAAAGGAGCTATCATAAGTTTGGACCGTGAATGAAATTGTATTCAAACATGCAACGAAGTACAGTGAAAAGGAGCTATCATAAGTTTGGGTTGAAATTGGGGCCTAACTCATCCTTACAAAACCGGCTTATAAGGTGAGGAGTGTTTTCTCTTTATAAACTCTTATCAAGAGTCGTTTCTATTCGATGTGGGACTTGGGTATTTCCCAATACACCCCCTCACGCCAAGCACTATTGGGCTTTGTGCGTGTATATAAATGGTGGGCGGCCCAATCGATAGGCTCTGATACCATGTTGAAATTGGGGCCTAACTCATCCTTACAAAACTGACTTATAAGGTGAGGAGTGTCTCCTCTTTATAAACTCTTATCAATAGTCATATCTATCCGATGGGGGACTTTGGTTTTTTCCAATAGTTTGGAACGCAAATGAATTTGTAATTAAACTACAATAGCAGCCCGCAATATTCCTGCGAGTTAAATTATAAATGTCCACTACATGTGGAGTGCTTATTTCTATACCATATGGTATAATAACACCTCAGGTCTTTTTTCATGAGGAACAAAAGACAAAATGATCATGAGAAAGTAAGAGTGTCTAAAGGAGTTGATAATAAATGTTTTTACAAAAACACCCACAGTACTTATCAAATGCATCCACTTACACAAGAAATAAGTAGATTTCTAGTTAACATAACAAAGTGTATAAAATGAATTCCAATAATTAACACTCTAGAAAACTTGCCTGTGTTTCTTATAAGGGTTGTGTTAACGAGTGCCCTAAGGGGGTAAGAAAACCAAAAATGGTAAGTTTGCATTGAATTCAGCAATTTTTTTAACTTTTCAAAAGTCAAATCTATAACTTTTTACAATTTTCCAATACAACATTTTTAAATTTGTCATCTTAACCAAGGGCACTCTTTAACATTTCCCGTCTTATAATTAGGATTTAGGACCAAGTAAATTGCTCAATTGCTTCTTATAAAAAGGACCAATGGGGTATAATTTACATCGGTGTAATGCATTTTTCTTCTAATTATATGATTTTAATGTAATCTTGTATTTACAACTGCAAACTACAAATTCACCAATGATGAGCTAGATATATGAAACCTGAAGTGTGCTGTAGACAGGAACTCCATTTTCTTGCAAAACAGATGGGTTTAACATAGTAACAAGCTGAAAAAGCAGATCAGGCTGTGCATCGAAAAGGTCAGGAAGGCTGCTTCTCATCACCTACAAAGAAATGAATTATTTTATGACATGGTCAACAGACATTTGTCCAGTCAAACACTTACAAACTTCAACTATCAACACATCCTTCAGGGCCGGTTTGGTTTCAAAAATTGTTTTCTGCTTTTATTTTCTTTTTTAATTTAATTAGAAAACTGACTTTCACTTCGTTTTCTGTTTTAAAATTTTACAGAGAACAGCAAAAACAAAAATGGTTTCGCTACAGGAAACAAAATGAAAACAAAGTCAGATTTGTAATTAAAAGTGCAAACAGGAAATGGAAAGAGAAAATGTTTTCTTAAATCAAACTCACAAACCCACCAATATATGAGCATTATACGATCAAATATAGTCCCAAACATTTTTGTCCAGATATAATATATAACATGAAATAAAAGAACAAATTAGCATAGAATGAAATGTGGGCAGTACTACCAAAAAATTAAATCAAAACAAAATTTGGTTGTCCGTGTAGAATTGAACAATGATAATTAAAAGATTCATCAATAAGAAAAAAAGATCATTTTCTATAAACATGTAAGGTAAAATAGTTTCACAATCACATTTAGCATAACTATATCTTATTTTCTATAGAAATATTTTTTGCCAAAATGTAGCTGTCCAAGTTTAAATACTTTTGATTGTCTGTATTAGCTTGATTGTAATTGTACAACTGTAATTTTAATATCATTGTAAAATTATGTAAGATTTAAATGATGTATCGGCAAGGGATGGAATATTATGGCAGACGGCCAAAACTCCTCCATATAAATAGGGTGCTGCAACGTACGGCGGATAGAATAGGCGTTGTAGCCTGTGGTGGTTGGCACAGAATCTTCCAAGCCATGATGCCATGAAGGAAAATTGATAGCAAGGAGGCCAACCATGTCGTGGTTATTCCAACTCTTGTTTTGTTCTTCTAAATAAAAAAATAAAATGATTTCAATGGATGAGGAGAATCCATCAGATAATATTGCCTTTCTATCTTAATTACTTCACTTCCTTTGCTAGTCATGCAAATGCATCATGTGCACCCGCAGCTACCAAGTGAATATATATGTCTGTGCAAAAAGACACTAGCCGGGGTTCTATATAAAATAAATTTGGAAGGTTACTACATAAACCTTCAATACGACAAGTTTGAGGATGAAAGAAACAGACAAAATTTAAGTGAAAATTACATGCTTTTGGGTAGGAAAAAAAAAACGGTAGAAGTATTGGTGTACATATAGAACAAGAGCCCAAGACCTACCTTCTCAAATGCCCTGGCTTGACTACCAGGAACACTGTACCAGCATTTTGGCTCTCCCCTAGAACAAAAGAAATAAGAATCAACATTATAAAGCAGATAAAAAGAAGTGGCAGTAGTAACCTAGAATCCAAATATATTTTAGAAAAAATCCTAAAGACCAGAACACATTGCAAACGCTAGCAGTTGATTTCCACATTATGGGATCAGGGATAAGGAAATCCAGCGAAAAACAGAGTAAAAAGGAAGTTGAGAGCCACATATAAACCTTCGGTAAAATGAATCCCCAAGTTGAGTCTCCAGAAACTATTGAGCTTTCCGATGGGGAAAAAATATCAGTGTCTCTTTGTTTAAAATGTGCTTTGGAAAACTAAATTTTCTCATTGGCGGAGGCCGGAATCTTAACCAAATGGTCATTAAATAATTAAAATTTGCCATCAAAATGTAGAACAGTAGAAGCAACACAAAAGTAAACCAGAATGGTATATTTCTGAGGGAGGAGAAAACCTCCCAAGTTCTACAAAAAATTTGAAATTAAAGGGGATATAAGGATGTCATAAAAAATCATTTGCTTCTTTTTTCTATTTTGGCTACTCAGAAACTAGACATTAATGTAACTTCAATAAAAGTTTCAGTTGATGATTAGATGATTCACCTTCTTGTTGCCATATAAATTTGGCAGATTGTATTTTCCATGTGTAATTAGTCATGTTCAAAAGAGTAACTGTTACAACGTTGTTACAAAACCAAGAACGAGAGGAAGGGGTTCGGATAAAAAAATTGGAGAACTGCTACTACCTTTTCAATTTCATACAAGACATCAGATTTTAAAGAGAGAAAAATGGGATGAGAGAGAAATTGATAGAAAGAAAAACTTAGGGTGAAAAGTGCACTTTAACCTAATTTTTATTATTTATTAAGTTTTTGTCTCTTCTTGCAGTCTCTCTCCTTTTTCTTTTTTCACATTTTTTTCACAACTCAAGATTTAAACTTATACAACTAATAGTCTAAATATAACATTAATATACAATTGCTGCATAATGTTTAAGCAATATGATATAAACTTCTTATTTTGATTTTCTTAAAATGTGCAAGTTTGCACATAAGAAAAAAATAGTTAGAAAATTCCCTCGTTAGAAAAGTAGGTACATTTCCTACTTAATTCTAATACTTGCTAGAATTGAAAGTCCAAGAAAGAATCTTGTGTGTTTCAACAAATCCTCCTGTGGCACCAGAAAACCCAACGATAACCCAATCCGGTAGAAATGCCCTCAAATCAATCACCTCTGATAGGCTAATTGTAGTTCTATTCACCGAATTTACGACAACGCTTAACTTATGTAAAAGAGCATCATAATTAATTGTAGCAACCACCGTTGTTAAAACGTTATCATCACTCTCAATTGCCCATCTTACCGTTTGTAGCGAACGAATGGAATTTACATTAATACCCACATGCGCATATGGTGGGTCCCACTGATTTGCAAACGT
>Ga0099826_10002249_pt1 | contig 12336 bp, 3 predicted proteins | sample Mtrugardesep15_FD_76830 | JGI IMG/M metagenome (GOLD analysis project Ga0099826, IMG submission 76830) | Root nodule microbial communities of legume samples collected from California, USA - M. trunc garden sep15 | ecosystem: Host-associated > Plants > Roots > Nodule | place: USA: California...
CAAATCTATTTTGATTTAGAATAATCAAATACTTTGTTCTTACTAAAATTACTTTTGAATGATAGAAATAAAATACTACCTCCGTCCCTAATTATAAGACCCTTTAAAGAAAAAAAAAATTGTCTCTTTATATAAGACCTCTTTGTTATTTTCAAGTACATTAATTAATTCTTTACCAATATACCCCTATTCATTTTATATCTTTTTCTTCAATCAACATTAAATATTACAATGAAAACATATACTAACTCTTTCTCTTAAAGGACAATTTTGTAAAAACAATAGTAATTACAAACAAATTTATTACCGCTTTTAATTTTATTAATTCCCGTTATTTTTTTAAAAGGGTCCTATAATTAAGGACAAAGGTAGTAATAAATTTTAAAAGTCGATGTGGTGAACTCAAACATGCCATGCAGTTGCTATCACGAAATATGTAAGACACTAAATGAGTGAACACCTTTAAACCGGATTTTTAACCTCGCTCATCATATTATGGGATTATATAACTCTTCTCCTAAACTCAACTCCAATTGATTATTGGAATCTCTAATTTAATCATCATGTTGTTGCATCCTAGATATGCATATGAATTCCAAATTTTCAAATGAGTAATTGTTTCTCGATTTCTCTTTACCGCCCTATATGGCTTAATTGCTATTTTCTAGCATATGCTTTATTTACATCCCGCTTTTTCATACAAATATTTTGAGCCTACAAATTGTTTACATGTTAATCAATTGTGAGTTTGAACTTTGTTTATGAATAGACCGTGATAAATTGAGTCATTATATTATGTTGAATGAGATATTTCTGCTCTTATCCATGCCTTATTAGACGGTTAACCTATCACTGAAAATCTAGAGGCGAAGAGTCTAATTTGTTCTTGTATAATCTCCTTCGGTCGATCTTTCTCATGTACACAATTTCTTGATTTTCTCTCCATATGTAATATTGATTATCATAGCGTGATAGATACATTGTATAACTATAGCGTAAATCATATGTACCAAAAACTTATTTAACCATGGAAAAAAAGCTATAGCGTAAATCATCTTTTTTTGGGGTTATATATATATATATATATATATATATATATATATATATATATAGTGTTTAGTGTTGCATATGCCAAAATAGATATAGGGTTTATATTTCATTGAAGAGTGGGATTATGAAGTGTGTTTATGGGTTTATATTTCATTGTGTGTTTATGTGCACGATGTAAAACATTAGCAAAAAGTAAAGAACTAATTATTGTATTAAATTTATTTAACATTTCTTTTTCAATTGATATATGAAGTGTGTTTATGTGTTTCAACTTTCAAATTTTATAGTCTAAAAGGAGTAAACTTGAAAATTTAATATTGATACATGAAGTGTGTTTATGTATTTCAAATTTTATAATCTAAAAGGGATAAACTTGGAAATTAAAAGAGCGGTACAAAGATTGAGGGTGAAAAGTGAAATTCACTTGATCAATTCCTTTGAATTAAAGAAGTCTCTCACAATTACACAAGAGGTTAGTATATATGTATTTTCTTTTAATTAATTCACATCTCATTTAAGGGAATTATTTGTTCTATTAATTGGAATTATTTTGGAACTGATTTTATTCCATGCAAAAAAAAGAAGGAAAATGCTAGTTATCGTGAAGCCTGGCTTCACGAAATCTTTACGAACAAGCATTTTCATCTTAATTAATCAAATAAAGAAAAGGACTTCCGTGTACTAGTAATATATTATTCTGCAAACTTCTCCATGTTGCATCTATGATTCAATCTCATTATCAAATCTCTCCATTTGCGTTTCTTTCTTCTATCAACTTGAAAACCCATTAAAGGTGGATGTAAAGGCGGTTCTTGACAGTGTCGGCCTCGACGACAGCATCATTGTCAATGGCATGTACCACACCTGATAGAATTCACAGTCGATTGAAGGCTTACTGCATGCTACACTTGAGTATATGTTAACAACATAGTTCACCATAGCTCTAGAAACTTTTTATAACATATTTGTCAAAGCTTTTCATTGCAACAAGGAAAACCTTGTGGCTAAGTTTCTCATTGTCGGCAAACGGTTACCATACTTGTTTTACTTTAATAAAATAAAAAAATGAGCATGCTAAAGTAAGATGCTGTATTTTAAAACCAGGTTCGTGATATATTCGTGAGGATATACCTAGCGATATATAAAAATAAAACAAGTATAAAAGAGTAATCCAATAGAAAGACAATGGCCAAATCAACAACTTCATTTCTTTTAGTTCTCCTTATTCTGGCATTTGCCAATGGCCACGGTATTGAGGTTGTAGGAATAGTTAACCAACAAAAGGGAAAGACGATAGTGTTTACAAATCACAATCAATACAACATTTCTTTTATGAATACATCCAAATCACAGTTTCTACGGTACAACAAACAGTTTTTGTGCAGATTTTGCACAAAAACTAGTGCTTTATCGTAGAGATTGCGATTTATATGTAATGGTTTGTGTTTTATAACCTTCATATGAAAGTAACCTCCTCTTCTTATGCAATGTTAGGTAGAGGATAGATATATAACCTCCTCCTCCTACTATGACATTGTTCCTAAAACCTGGTGCTTCTTGTTGTTACCACTACGAAGTTTTGGTTGACGTTTTTCTTTCTTTCTTTTCTTTATTTGTTGTGAACAGGAAATGGAGGAAGAGAGTGTATGTGAAAATTTCAAACTCATAGTTGAAAGGCTTGACATGCATATTGTTATTTTGCCTTTATTTTTTTTTGTTTTCGTTTAGGGGGGATTAGAAATTTTTAAAAAGAAAAAGAAAGGTACAAGAAGATGGCAAAATACAAAATGGAATTTCAATTTCTTTATTTTTTTAAAGAGCATTTCATTAGTAATTTAGCACTGCTATAACTACAATTAAGCTACATGTCAAACTTGGTGTACAAAAACACCATAAAATGAAATCTCACTTACTTCAAGTGAAGTGATTGTAAAGAGGGTGCCAAGATATTAGGGTTCACTGTCAACAACACTTGGAATTGGTTCCGGTTGGACAGAATTTAGTACAAGTTTTGCCTTCACATTATTTTGCTCCACCTCTTTGGAAGAGCTCAGCAGATTCCAACCATTTTTTTGAGTGTGACACATTATTATGTCTTTGGCAGCAACAAGAGGTTTATAGAATTGATCTTGATCATGTGGCTTCCGGAACACCAGTAGCTCATCTATTTTTCCTAAGCAGGGAGAGTCCTGCACCTTCCTTTTGTTCATCTCTTCCTTAACCACCTGAAATTTGGCATAGTAAAAAGTGAGGGAAATTGAGATCAACAGGCATACACAGGCAGACACTTTTCAATGTAAATCAATTTTACCGTGGAACCCAATATGAATTCATTATTTTGCCACTTCATATCATTCATTTTTAGATTTAGCTAAAATAGTAGATTGACATAATTATGAATTCTTATGCACGTGTAAAATTAGCATAAACTGACAATGCGTAAACTCATTTGAATTTTAATGCGTATAGAAGCATTCTACTGAAGGGAGTGATCGATCGTAACACGACTTACTCGTAAGATCCCTCATCCTACCGAAGGGCTAATTGTAATATACAAACACGCAAGCATAAAAACTATTATACATGAATAAAATAACCTCTAAATCACAGCAATAAACTATGTTTTTTATTTTGTTTGTTAAAAACTCAGTATCCGGCTCAAGGACATACTTATTCGAAGGGTCCAATCCCACTGTCTACTTGTGGGGGGGCATTTAAAGCCAGAGCTTCCTTTTGCTCCAAATAGACTAACCCACCGAAATTAGGGCTGGGGGGAATTGAACCTAAGACCTTGAGAGAAGCACACTTGAAGGTCCTAAGCCAAACACATTCTTAAACAATGTTAATTAGAAGATGATAAATAACTCAAACCTAAGTTCAGATATTACAGGGACAGGGTGAGACCCACTTGAAGCCATTACAGGTTACTACACCACACAGTTCAGACAGGGAAAGGCAGAAACAAAAAAAAAAGAGTGCACGATAATACCAGAAACAGAGGAAGTAAGGGCCATGTGAAAGAAAACAGGGGAAGGCAGGGAAAGGTCAAGAACGTGTCGCAGGTGGTGGCACACAGACGAGAACGGCAGCGCAAGGAGGAACGGTGTTACGAGGAATGGTATCGCACAGAGGAACTGCATTGCAGGAAAGGAGACAAGACAGTGAGACAAACTAAGGTTTTTTGTTAATTCCTTCTTTTAGCTTTTAGAGCCCGCATTTCAGCAAAGAAGTGTTTAAAACACGGTTTTTTTCACAATACCAGACCCACATTTCAGCAAGGCCTGTTATAAAACGGTTGGCCCAACGCACATAATCCTACGTTCCCACTTCAAAATCACGAGTTTGATCATGCCGCACACCTCCAGCAATCCTGGCCGTATCACAGCTCAGAACCATGGACGTGGATCGTAGAATCATACGATCCTATGTGGCAGCTCGCGAACTTGGCTACATTTCTCTCAAGTCTCAACTTCTTATGATGCTGCACCGAAACTGAACAGAGACACCTCTTCAGAAAACAAAAAGAAGAAGGATACATGACCAAGTGAGTGAGAAATAGACAAGTGATCTGCTAACAAAATTTACTCCACTGCACATGCTCATTATCTGTATATTTATTGCAACAGATTGCAGATATTTTCCTCAATCTTATAATATCGGTCTTATTTCCAATACAACTCTTAATAATTACAATTTATCATTGTGATTTGCTTCCATAAGATTGACAAAGATCATGAACAGAGTTTTCACTTTCTATAAAATGATACCAAGAAAAAAACAAGCAAAGTTGGAACAGTGAAATGACAAAACTGGCTTAATCACTATAATAGCATATCCTAGGTTACAAACAAACTCTGATTCTGCTTTTAACAGTCACATATGGAAAGCTCTGAATCTGATTAAAGGTTAATCTCCCTCATAGAAAATCTCAAACTAAACCACACCATTTAGAACATTCAAAATATCCCACTCAATTCACGCCCAATGCACAAATCAACAAATGTTCTTCCGAAACTATGTTTACCATTTCAGAAAAGGCATGCGCCTAGTTCCTCTTACCGGCTACCACTAAACATCTAGGGGCCAAATGGCGCAATTGTTAACAATATGCAACATAAACAAATATGCCAACAAAGTGAGAATCCATATATCAGTCTCATTATCCTTTTTTTTGACAGATGTAATTTTTTAAAAATAAAAATCCTTAATACAATTGGTATTCTCGTCACAAATTTAGGCTAATCATATATACATCCACCTGTACCAAGTTATGGACTTCCCATCTCGCTAATTCTACGGAAAAAGTTGAAAAGGAGTGAAAATGAAAGACTCCGATAATTTAAGATAATAAACTCACATTCAGCGGATTTCCTGATTATTTTTATGTTATCCAGAACATATTTTGAATCCGGCTCGAGGATCGCTTTGGTTAGAACCTAGGTAGTCGCTCCCAGACTATGAAGCCCGGATACTTGACACGATACTGATACGGAAATTTTTTCAAAATTCCCGATATGATACGGTGTCGGTACGTTAATAAAAAATTAAATTTAAAGTTAAATATATAAATTCACAATATGAAAAATTGAAAATATAACTAAAATTGATAAGGATAATAAATTAACATTCACATTACTCAAAATGAGCAACAAAGTGACAATTGGAGCAACAAAAAGCACAATATTTTAGGTTTGTTTATGAACTGAAGCTTTGATGAGCTGCTACTGATTGTAGCTTTTGACAGTGATTGGTAAAACGTGATGCAACAACTAACCGCTAATTGAAACATAAGATAGAATCATCAGATGAACCAGTCATTATCTTTTGTTAATCTCAAAACAAACAATTGTTTCCCAAAACAGAAGCCAATCATTAAAACAAACAATCTTATTAAGAGACTAATTTTTTTTTTCATGAAACAGAAGAAGAGATTAAAGAGAGAAGAAGATATTAAAGGGAGAAGAACAGAGCATTAGAGAGAAGAATAGAAGAAATAGCAAAATTGTAAGAAAGAAGATGTGGACAAAAAAAAAAGAGCAAAAATCCTCAATCAGTATCGCGACCACGTATTGGATCATCCAGCAGTATCAGAGTACCAAGTAAGCCGTAACGCAAACGTATCGGTCAGTTTTTTTTCTAAATATTAATTGCTCGATACTTCCTCGATACGTATCGGGACGTTTCGGACGCGTATCAATGTCGGATACGCATCGGACACCGATTCTTCGCCATTTTTGGAGTATCGGGGCTTCTCAGCTCCCGGCCAATCCCAGGGGAGCGGCACATGACAGTGAAAAACCGCAACGGGAATGCGAATCCCAGACCACTTCTGGTTCACGGCTGCTCCATGTGGGAGAGCGAGTTCCCGGTTCGTGTGCTCCGGTTCACAGGTTCTCGTTCCAGGAAAATCATGATTCTGCCCCAACCCTTTTCTCTGTTCTCCTTTGCATTCTTTCTCTGTATACGCCGTTTTCAACCCTAAACCCTTTCATTCATTACATGTTCTCTGGTTTTTTTATCATATGGTTTTCTTGGAATCAGCTACTACTTGAATAGACATTAAAAGACACATTGAATCTCTAACTAATAATTGCTTAATCATATGTATTTTTTGTACTCTTCTGTTTTTTATACAATCTCTCCTCTGTTCTTATACAGTCTATCCTTCGTGATCCCACTACTCGGGATCCCGCTACCCCACTTTTGGGGTCGGCCGCTCCGCACCACTATCTGGGATTTGACTACCTAGGTTAGAACAAGCTCTACTGCCCGAGTGCCCATTCAATTAATCATTATTATTCCAGTTAAATGAATAATCTTAATAACTAGTACACATAAGGTAGCTTGACTGTTGGCTAAGCAAGAGATACAAGGCAAGACCTACAAACTAACATTAACCACTAACTCATTAACATTTGTCTATTACTATAAAACACAACGGCATACAATTCCCCTACCCTTAAACCTAAGTGCTAAGTTATTCTTACAATTCATGTACATGTTTGGTTTCTCTTTTGAAGGAATCAAAATTGATTATAGTGGTGTAATATTGATTTTGACATGTTTGGATGTTCCCGTAGAGAATACATTTTGCCTCTAGAATTGATTCTAACTTGAGCGACAATTTGGAGCTTTTGCCTCTACAATTGTGATTTTTACCCTCAAATTTATCGTTCCACTCTACATTATTGTATCGAAACATAAATCAGTAAACATTCAACTCACTATACAGAATCATTTCATTCAAAATCAATATTTGTTACCACAAAACCAAAAACACAGACATGACGATAATCATCGTTCACATGCTAACAAACAAAGGAAAAATGGATCCGAGAAACAAACCTGAACCAAGTTCAAATCAATCTTAGGTGGCCCAACTTGTGCAACAGCCAAAGAACCAAAAAAGTTCCCCAACAAAGCAGCATCATACACACCCAAACCCTTTACAATCCCAGCAGCAAACCCACCAAGAAAACAATCCCCCGCCCCAGTTGGATCAACCTGACAAGCTTCAAAAGGATCAACCTTCAAACACCCATCTCTCCAAAAAACCTCACACCCATCTTTCCCATGCGTGACCACCACGCAACACCATTTCCTCACTTCCTCCAAATCAATAAACTCAGCCTCATCTTCAGAAGCTTTCAAAAACGCAACCTTTGGTAAAAGATGAAAAAACCCACTCTCCTTTAACCCCACATGCCTTACACACCCATCTTCATCTTCAAATCTTCGAATCAAACCCTGAACATCGACGAAAACATAATCACAAATCTCAAGCATTTTTTCCAATGTCTCCGGGAGAATCTCTCCCGCAACACCAACAGCCATTCCGAATAAAAACCTCGCCCCGGCCGGGATATCAGACGTGGTTATTGGATCACATGATCTGACCCGTCTGAGAATCCGGTCGGGGTGATTTGATCCGAAATGGGCATGGAAGAGGGTGGTTTGAGAAGTGGGGACCACAAGAGGAAGGTGGGGTGTTTTGTGGGAGAAATCTGGGCCGACTTTGGAGATGAGATGGAAAGGGAGAGAGAGGGAGTCGAGAACGGTGGAAATGAAGGAGGCGGCGCCGCCGAGGGATTGGGCGATTATGTGGTTGTTGTGGAGGAGGATGTCGTGGGTGTAGTTTCCGACAATGAGACCACGGTGGTGGGAAATGGGTTTGGAATCTGTGACCATGATGATGACGGTGTTTTATGGGTCATGGAATGTTTTGTTTTATGATGTTGAGAGAATCCATGTAAGAAGAAGAAAAGTTGATGAAGATTTGTATGATGATGATGGTGATGGTTTAGAAGGGAATATGGACGCGCGCCAGAATTAGATTTAGGTGTCAATTTGGAATGGCTGCTTAGAAGACACCAAGCACGGAGGCACCAAAGTTAAAATATGCCTAGAGCAGGTTATTTATTTGAATGAACCAAAAATGACGACATTTCAATATAGAGCAAAATGAATTGATTCAAATAAACTCTTCAATCACAAAGTAATCATTTGATTATTAATGAAGATCGTTTGGTATGAAGTTGACTCAGTTATAAAATTGTATTCTTGTTCAATATTTATTTGGTTAATGATTTTCTTTCTATAAATACATATATTAAGTTTGTTGATCTTTAAGATCTATTTTGACTTTGGTAAAAATCTTACATAGTCAAACACATTTTTTTAATCCAATAAAAAAAGTAACCTCGTGATTAATGTTTCAAAAATAGAAATGTTGATCAAATTGGTGACATTTTTGAATTATAGTTTAATCGACTAAAACAAAGTTGTATCAGATGACTAATAAACAAATAAAAGGTATTAAAAATTATATTTTTTTGAAAAGATTGTTTAGATCGAACCAATTATGGTTCAATCTCATTCAACCAGATTAGATATGATTTTATATAACTAAGAAATAAATAATGGTTAAACCAATCGATAAACTGACCAATTTTCCGTTCAACCGATTGGCCGATCCAATTCTACCGGTGTTACTCTTAATAGCAGCTAACAAGTTCCCAAATTGATGGTGTGAACGTTCAAAGGCTCTTCAACAAGCTGAGTGATATGAAGAGAGTCCAAAGCACAAATAACATGCGGAAAACCCAACCTTTCGAAGGATGATAGCATAGACCAACCTCTCCATACTAGATGACTAAGACAAGTATGTCAGAGATGAAGGTGAGTGATCGAATGTGCAAAGAAGGGGTGAATGGGAAAAACTTCAAAATGGCTTACTAGAAAATCACTCCGTGCTAATATCATATACCTCAAAATGCCAAAAAAAAACCTTCAACAGAAACATGGTTAGATTCACATGATTGTGAAATTTAAACTAAATTTTGTTGTCTTTGGGAACACAACACATTTGATAATATAATATTTAATGTTTAGTAAGAATGGTGGCAAGTCCAACTTAAGGATAAGGTTACTAAAGCTCTCGTCTTAAGTTTAACAACATAAAATTTATTTTTCATTTAATTTTATAAGCAAAAAAGTCTTAGGTCTCGCTTACTTTTAAAAATTATTGGGCCGATTTTGGTAGTGCACAATCAAAATAAGAAATAGAAAGTTTTTTTTATCGTTAACAACTTTAAGGTGATCTGAACTAGTGTATTAATTGAGATACTTTTTGAATCAATTGTTGTAATATGGTTGGAAAATCATGAGTCAAAGAAGCCATATTGAGGAAGAATAACTTCAGTTTGGACAACATTGACAATTGGTTGTGTTGGCTTGCGCATATTTTTCTCTAGCGTATAACATTGCATGACATTCTGTCCTATTATTGTTGCTATATCTACATCTTATATATATAGGCATTTTAGTACGGTTGTTCAATGACTCTTAGAAGCATTACTTTTGTCACCGGAGTTGTGACAATTGGCATAATTAGCAGTCACAAAAGCAGATAATTAGGAATGATCTTCACGTTGGTAAAAAATTTCAGTCAACTAATTTGTTATGATCATCAATGAAATGGCCAATCAGGGCAAGTTTATATGCAATTGAGAGGATAACTTGAATATATGTAGTGAGTGATGAAGAACATTTGGATGCACAACATAACCTTTTAAAGACATGATTTTGGAGTAAAAACGGTTGGAAAATGCACATTGTAGCTAGTGCAAGCCATGCATCACAGGATGTGTCTGCAACAGCCATGCCAACGCAAGCTTCAACATCACATGTAAGATAATATACTCCACCACAACCATCTATTAAGATAAGTCAGACCGATCAATATTAGACATAATGAGTCTACAATCTAATTTACATAGATCTAGATCGTACCAATTTTTTTTAAATAGACAAGTCTAATTTTTTTTAGAAATCTATTTACCCAAAAAGGCCAACTTCAAGTCACAAAAGAAAAAACATCATAGGCCTACTATTTCAACCTAGTTAAGTAAATATGGATAATCTTTTTTATCAACTATTATATCTTTTGGTTCTATAGAGTCAGCCACAAAGCAAAACTCACACACATTAAATGCTCATAAGTGAGAAATTATGGATTCACCATATACCCCCAACATAACATATGTCTTTGCGATCTTGTACTATATGAACTATATATATAAATTGTTTTTTGCGTTCAAATATTTTCATTAATTTAAGCATATTAGCTTGCATGAAGTTTTTTTTTCTTTATATATATATATATATATATATATATATATATATATATTACTATAAAATATAATTGAAATAAATTGTCATATAAAGTCATACTTTATAATTATTAATTTGTTAAATCTCAATTTATAATTTAATCTCATTGAACTTCCCTATTTTTTTTAATCTCATTAACTTATTTGCATGCTATCCTATTTAAATATAGGTCATAAGATAATATGGAAGGCATAATTAGCTGCTTTAAGCTCGACATTAACGGATGTACGTAGCAGTTCATATTGTACACTCATCACAAAGACAACGTTAATGGCATAGGAAACTTCATTTTTATCCCGTGATTAAATTAAATTTTTCTGTGGAAGTACTGGATTTGGCGAAGTGTGTTACCTTAAGATCATGTACACCGCACCACTATTACAAATAAAAAATCACTTTGTTAAGTTCATTGATATCATTTTAATATATCTATACGAAAATGGAAGACAAACAGGTTGCAATTTACATCGCTAATCCTTCCCAAATTTATAAGTCAGATATATCAATTATCCAATAAATATAAAAATTGATTTTTTTACTTATAACAATCATCGAGTGAATGTTCTAATATTATTTAAATATTGATATGTAGTGATGATACGTAATGATTACAATGATAACTTTTGTGGAACAGCAACCATCAAAATGCGATGTAAAAGGGTACTTACACATATCCTCACACTCAAGTAAGCATGAGAGTAAAGAGTGAAAAGGTAAACATTGGATATATAGTGTGTACTTTCAATGGTGGTCTAAGGACTTTTTATACATTCAATGGTATAGTTGACGAAGTAGTCGTTGGTGAGCTGTTATGAACGACAAGTTTTGTAATCGTTGAATGTTAGGGAGAATTGATGGTCAAAAGCGTTGTAGATCTTAAAAAAAGGTTAAGCTTATGAACGTTGAGGCACTAGGCCAATGGTGTACTGTTGTGGTTGTAACATATGTGATGCTTAAACCCTATCAGTGGCGGAGCCAGAAATTTTATAGAGCCCGGGCAAAATAAAACAATGATAAGTTTTAGCGACAGACGCAACCGTAGCTAGAGTTCCATAATATTTTTAAAATGGTTTCCTTAGAATTACCTACGGTTTTTTCGTAGGTAAAGGTGGAAAACATGAAGTTACAGCCATTTGGCAATGATAGATAGATTTAGCTACAATTTTTTTCCCTATAGTGACGGATTTTGGTCGTCACTAAAAGTCAAATTTCTTGTAGCGATACAAAGAAAGTATGAGAAGTCACGGATCTTGATTAAATTTGTTGGGGGTGCCAAGATTGTATGTAATATATATTAAACCGTTTCAATTGTAATAAGAAGTGGTTAGTAGATGAGGTGTAATAAGAAGTGGTTAGTAGATGAGGAGGTTTGTTTCATTTGATTTTAGTGTAGGGGAGCTGGTTCAAGTCCCCACATGAACACTTTTTTTAATAAAATATTTAAAATACAGGAGAAATACTAAAAAACAGAGGTGATGAGACTCAAACCAAAGACATTATGTTGAAAGAATGCTCGCCTTTCCACTACAACCAAGGGAAAAATGTTGCTCAATTACGCCTAATATGATATATATATATATATATATATATATATATATATATATAAAACTTGTA
>Ga0099826_10002250_pt1 | contig 12332 bp, 8 predicted proteins | sample Mtrugardesep15_FD_76830 | JGI IMG/M metagenome (GOLD analysis project Ga0099826, IMG submission 76830) | Root nodule microbial communities of legume samples collected from California, USA - M. trunc garden sep15 | ecosystem: Host-associated > Plants > Roots > Nodule | place: USA: California...
ATTAAAAATGCATGGAATATATATTGAGAATTAAACTACTTCCAACCAAATTCATAATTGCATTGGATAATCTCTGTCCTTTGCTATCACCATTGTTGAATACATCTATGGATTTAGGTGTATATTTAATAGCAGGGATCCCTGGGGCAGACGATAACGACATCACTGTGTTCAGTCAAATGATAGCTTGATATAGAAAACCTAGTGGTACTCCTAGTATAAGTTTACATTTTTCATTGTTTCATTTATTTATATTAAGTCAAACCCTTTTAAAAAAGAATCGCTATGAATGGTTAAACCATACTATTCTTTCTTTTTAAAAGACGATTGGAATAAAGGAAAGTATTATTAGAATTAATCTCGTATTTCATATTAACCCTATGGCGTAAGCGTTTTGGTGATTAATTTCATCTCACTTTCAAGTCTGACATTCTTTGGTTTCTTCTTTGATACTTCCTCTTCATCATTGTGCTTTGTCCTTAAGGCTGAAGGTATATATACAATTTGATGCCTTTGTCTCTCAACGCAGATGATTGGAATTAAATTAGTTAAGTGGTCGCAATGAGCATCCAATGTTATATATTTTAATCTAACTTATGTCTAGAAGAGTATTTGTAAACTTTTGTTTTTCGGAGAAGAGTATTTCTACACTTTTTTTGAAAGAAGTATTTCTACACTTATATTTTATACCATGGTTTTATTAAATAAATAAATAAAGATCAAGTAAATTATATATCCCCTAAAAAATAATATATGATATTTTTGAATACATGTAAATATAAAGTACCCTTTTAAAACTAATATTTGCTTTATAATCAACAATTAGTGTTACATTTTCTTGCTTCTAACCTATTTTAACAACGCTTGTACTAACAAAGCTATTAATTACATAAAATATAAATGAATGTTCACTATAGATATAGTATAGTGCAAACCAGTTACAATGCTATTCGTATTATTTCTTGGTCATGTTATATTTCTTTCACCGTCGAACTTGAAATTACTAAATTCATTATCTTTAAAAGTCAAAGGGTTAAAATAAAATAGTATGTCATCGTTCCTACCTACATCACTAACTTTATCTTTTAATTCACGATATTTCCACACGTCCTGACATATTAATATAATGTACTTGTCTAAACTTTCTTTCTGGTTTTGTGATGTTACTTATACTTATTATATATATTTTTCATTTGCAAATATTTGTCACTCACAAATTTTGTTTTGCTTTAATTTATTTAAGACTTTAAAAGCAAATAAAATATTTAAACTTGTCTTTATCTATCATTATCTTTATAATTGAAATGAAAGCAACCTAATTCAATGTTTTCATGAAGAATAATTTAATTAATTTGATATTGAGTAAACCACCAAATTAATCTCTGACTTTGTAGTTCACTCTCAAATAAGATCAATGACTTTATGAATATTTCAAAAATGTTTTATCTTAGAGACTAAATTGATAGTAAGTGAATAAACTTAAAAAATATATTGACAGTAACTTGTTAAAAAATGATACTAAATTGATGGTAAATGATTAAATACATGGACCGATTTAAGAGTTTAATAGAGTCAGAGATCTTTTTAAAATGTTTATAAAATCATCGACCTATTTGATAGTACTCTACAAATTCAAGTAATAATTTTGAGATTTTCTCAATTTGATATCACTTTATAAAATCATCGACCTATTTGACTTCTACAATTGATTTTAGACTAATTTTCTTAATGATTAAGACTTTAAATTTATTGTTAAATCCACTTTTACATAAATAACATCTAAACATAAATCATTTTACTTTCGATTCACTTTTATCCATAGTCGATTTTACAAAATCAATTCATTAAAAATAGAATTATGTTATGGCATAATCAAACACACCTTGAATCACTTTTCCATTCCATGTTAAGTAAAGTTGTAATCAACTAAACTGTGGAGTCAAAAGTATTAAAATTCTTGATTGAATTTATAAATGCGAGAAATATATTGAAAAGTGAAATGAAAACAATATTGATTATGAGATAATTATTACATCAAGTAGTAGTACATTAAGATTTATATAACCAATTTGATCAACTCTTAAAAAAAAAATTCGATAAATTAAATCCTAACTAATCTAACTAACACGTTACTAAATTTTACATCTCCAAGGTTCACCAATCAAAGAGAAAGAAAAGTAGGTTTTAGTTAATGCAAAAACGTGATGTGGGTTGCTGGTGTAAATGTGAAAAAAAGAAAGAAAACGACATAGAGAAGAAATTAAAATTGATTTGAGGCCCCAAAAAATGCACCGGTTATGTTGAAGTGTTGGGACCTAAATCTAAATTCACTCGTAACTGTTGTTTGTGCGTACTATATCATGTCACAACTGTGATTAGCACATGGATGATTGATCACATGTTGCGTTCACATTCAACGAATTTTAATTTTAACTTTTAACTAATGCTACTGATTGGAAATGTTTATTTGTTTGTGCATCACCAGACAGACATGATATGGCCAGCAGCTTTTATTTTCTTTAAGAATATGATTACTAGTCTGAAATTAATCTAACTATGCATGCTAATGCAAGAAATAATACTTGTCTCATGGGTGATACTTCTAAAATTAAAATTTCTCTACCATATAAATGAATATTTTCTAAGATCGTAATAAATTGTCACCATACCAATGTTTTTTACAATATCATTGTTGTTTACATCTTAAATGAGGCTAAAAAATACCATATAATGACAAATTTAACCTCAATTTTCATCAGTAGTTAACTACCGCTGATTAAAATTCATTGACAGTTAACTGTCAATGAAGTTATTTTAGTATTTTCATGGTGTTTCTTAAACTCATTTGATGTGGGAACAACAATTTTCTTTTTATGATTAATAAAAACAAAAAAATGCAACAAAGTCTCATATGTTGAGGGAGGAACTTTTTCACCCCAAAGTCAAATCAAAAGTAATTAAAAAAAAAAAAAAACCAATCTAAAAATACACTTCTGAAATCATGTGCAGTTTTTTTAAAAATGTGTGACACTAGAACTTTATTTTAGAGATTTGTTGAAACTTGAAAAAAGTGAGTACGCAACTACGCATGGCATTTAAATTGAATCTCTTCAATTATAGTCATTGTGTTATTTATATGTATATAATTGCTGATAGAAAGCCTATATATAATTGTTGATAAGGTGTTCACCGATTCATGTACTTATAGTGCAGCAAATTATTTCCTGGTCAAGCTAGCCTTAGCTCAATTCTTCAAGGATTGCATTGTCAACATATGCTTTGGCATTATAGTTCTAGTAGAATTGGTCTAAGTAGCAGTGTGTGGTTTGTTCCGTAAAAATGTTGGCTTAAATTTAACGGAGATGGCGCTGTTACCGATTTTGGAGGTCGTGCAACGTGTGGTGGGGGTTATCTGTGATCAAGACGGAGATTACTTGTGATTTGTCATCTAATTCTGGTGCTTGTTCTATCACAGTGGCTGAACTTTGGGCTATTCATTTTGGCTTTAAGCGCTCTGGAGTATAAATTTAGAAAGGTAGTGTTTGAATCAGATTCTCAAGCTGCTCTTTCGCTCATTTTGAAGGGGTGTGGAAGAAGTCGTCCTTGCTTGTTGGTTTCTAAAAATCGCCCGGTTGCGTTAGAGATTTGTCGAGTTATAAGATGCAACATATTTTTCACAAGGCTAACCAAGTTGCAGATGCCTTTGCAAAATTTGATTAGAGGTCGTCTAGAAATTTTAGAAAATTTCCCATTGTTCCTAGCATCTTGTCGCAAGCCATGTTGGCTGATCGTAGTTTTGTAACCTTTCCTATAGTGTTCTATTTTTTCGTTTTTCTTTTTGTTGAGACTTGTCTTTCATTCACAAAAAAAAAAAAAAGGCCATACATGAATTGCATGCATAAATTGTCTAGTTTTCTATGCTTCTCTGTCTGAAAAAACAAGTTGGTCTGCATCACCTTGGCCTAACAACAACGTGCTGTCCAAATAAAAACAAGGAAAAAAGTTAGTCTAATCAATTATAAAAAAAAATGCACGCCAGCATCTTTTACAGAATGATGCTAATGCCATCAAAAGAAGAAAGTGTAACTGCCATATGTATAATATATATACCTTAATTTGAGTTCTGTTATATGTATAGGTGACATGGACTCTCCCATCACTTGCTTGGATAACAGCAGGATATGAAAATTCCATTCCCACCGTATCCTCCAATGTAAGTGCCTCGTGCCATGAATCACCATCATCCTCAGAGAGAGCAAGTTTAAGCACACCCCTTGAAATTGTATTATATGCAATCAATAGACGGCCATCTTTAAGCTTAATCCCATCAATACCTAATGCAATAAAAGGAAATTTTTAGTATAAGCTATTAATGCAAGTCGGTCCAGTAGCAACAACGAGCGAGTCACCCTCCTATATATCTTTCATTTAGGTTATTCTTAGTTAATGTGGGACTAACTACGTCATCGGACGCCAACGTCAAACAAACCTTAAGACACCAAGTATATGAATCGCATCTACTTTGTTATTTGTAAATCACCGCTCTTATATATCATTCGTTTAGTCAATTCTTAGTCGACTATGTAAGACTGACGGTTCACGACTGACTATTCACATTTCCAACACACCAGGAATATAAAAAATACACATCTAGCTGTAGCAGATTACCGATAGGAAAACTCAGTTAAAAAACTTACCCTGTCATATGATAACTTTCGAGATATAGTACAACTGTACAAGCAACATAAATATATTGGGAAAAACTTAACCTGAGTTTGGGTTGGGGAGCTGTGTAGGTTCTGCATACTCCCAAGTTTTGCCTCCATCAAAGGATTCTGAAATATAAACTTTACCAATTCCAGTAAAGGATCGAAGCAAGAAGCGCAGCGTCCCCTTTGCAGTCTGGTATGGTACAGGTTGAATCACACCTAGAGGATTATTCTCAATATAAATTGGACCATACTTTCTCCATGTCTTTCCAGAATCTGCTGTCACCTGTTATAATGCAACTACTAGTGAATATAATTATATTACGAGCTTATATCAGTATTAATTAAATGATTAAGATCAGTTCTATTAGGAACCTCTGCCCATGATCCCCATGAGTTCCAGCTTTCAACAGAAGATCCACAAAGTAAGTCACCATTTTCCAGCAAGATAGGCTAAACAAAAACAAATTGAATTCACTACTAATATCATAAATTTTTTCATGACAGTGAATTCAATACTCCTAGCTAAAAATTACTATTCAGAGTGTGGTTTTTGTTATACCTTATTCTTTATAGGTCCTAATATACCAGGTGGAAGTTGTTCTCTTTCTGTCCAGGTAATTCCTTTATCATATGAGCGTTTTATGAATCCACTCCATCTAAAATAAAATAAGCCAATTTCTTAGTTCATATTGAATCCTCAATTGCTTTAATTCAAACGAACCTCCCTAACATAAATTGCAAAATACACACAAGCACACACATGCATACATATATGAAGAATGTAAGGATAGAAACATTACTTTTGAAAATCTTGTCCTATTTTGTAGAACAAGAGTAACACATTTGATGGAAGTTTGAACAGTACAGGATTCCACATAGGAACATTTGGTTCTTCATCACCAATTACAGGTGCTTGCCATATTCCATTCTGCCACCAAATTTCCATTCACAATATTGAAACAAGCAGTCAAAAACCTAGATTCAAGTAACAATTTCTCCCTCCAATGTTCTAAACTCCAAAGACAGGAACATCAAACAAATATGATACAGAGAGGAGATGATATTGGGCCTGCTCGAATTGTCAAATCTCTATCGGGGAATTTGTTGAGCACACACTGAGAGTCCTCCCCTCTCAACCAAGTTTTTTCGACACACACAGTCAGAATTCGAATCTATGACTAATTGCTTAAGATGCTCAAGTCCGTTACCACTTTGACCAACCAAATGTTGGTTAATTATACGCGTATATACGTGCAGAGACACAATCATGTAAATTTAACTGTTTATATGTACCTTGTAAGTCTGCAACCATATTTTCACATCAGGTGCACCCTCTGATGTGCCTCCAAAATAGGCAACCAAAAAATGACCCTTCCCAACCTAGTGAAATAAAAAAACAAATAGGTATTTTATATTATATACCTTAAAAGTGATTGAAAATGGAAGGAAAAAAATACACGTTGTAATGTATGACCTCAACAATGGTCGAAGCATGACAATTATTGAAGGGAACTGATTTTGCAGGAAAAGTGAATTCTTCCACAACAAACCCTTGTATGTAGCCTTTACCATGAGCTTCTGATGCTGTAGAGTTTAGCCTGCAGAAATTTGCAACTTAATTCAGAGGAGTTTAATTGCTTCTTATAAACAAAAAAAATGAATATGAAGAAGAAAAATTTATATATATATATATATAATAATGGATCAGCAATGTGAAATATATACCCAGAAAATGAGTAAGCAGTGTGAATGATAGAAGAGATTAAGAAGGCTATATGGACAACAAAGGAAAGAAACAGAGACATGGTTGATGATTGGTTTGGTTTCACAGTTCAGCTCACTGAAAAACTATGTACCCGTGAGACAAACATGTGCAACGTGTACAACACGGGAGTGAAATATAGTCAAATAACTCATTTGTTCGTTTCGTATGCGTATAAAGACACATTTCTGGAAAATATAACATATAGGGTGGGGTTTACTAAGGGAAAGGGAAGTTTTTTCCCACCATAGTAAAGTAAATTGTAACCATTAGATAAATGAGCAACATTGATCTTATCATAGTCTCTTTACATTAGATTGTTTTATTTTTGTCACTTTATCTTCAACCTCTACAATTCATCTTCCTCATTGTCCATCACTAGCAAACTACGAGATTCACGCTATCCATCTTCAACAACGTGTATCCTCCAATTTCATTCCAAAATTTGGGCATCCTTTTTGTTTTGCTTCCACCTCTTTCTTTTGTTTAACAACGTGGTGCACAATTCTAATTGAATGTTAGGTTTCAAATTGATTCATTTATTTCAGATCCAATTACCATTTATGGTGATATGATTAAACATGAAGGAAAACAAAAACCCAAAATATGTAAAAAAATCCAAAGCTAAAGATATACAGATTTTTAAAAACTAACCATGATAACAAATAAACCATTAATTCGTGAAGAAAAAAAAAACCAATTGAAATAAAGGCTTCAGTGAAACAGAAGCCCAAAATGTGTTAATGGAAGAGTTGCATGGTTTTGATTCTTGTGTTGCTTGAATTGAATGTTAATTTTTTCTTGTGATTCATGGAAGAAATAAAGTTTTTTGGTTGTTTCATGGTTGAAAATAAAGTGACTAAAATTAAAAATTATAGTGTAATATGATGTTTCTCATTTATCTATCTAATGGTTGAAATTTACTTTCACATGGTGGGAAACCCCACCAATACAAAACTAGATCCCTCGTAAAAATATACAAAACTAAGTACCTTTTCTTCATTGTATTTATTTGCGTTATTCTTTTTTTATATTGAAGTACTTTTTGGGTGCCCCTAATATGGACCCTTTTAAAAGTGGTTCATCCATGAACCCTTGCTTTTTATCGGTCATAACATGTTATTAAAATAAAAAATAAAAAATTCATGCCACCAACTGTCTTCCTGCAGTTTTCCTGAAATATCCAACATTTCAATCATTAGCTCCAACGCACCACCGTCATCAATGACCTCTGCGACTCTTCACCCATTTCTATTTGCATTAGTAAGTTGTCATTCCTAAAGTTTGCACTATCAATTCACCTTCAACTATGTCACTTTTTAATTATTTTTTTTGCCTACACATGTTGGTTGAATCCAACCAAAGTCATATCTTGATCTTCCATTGACCACCGCTTTCTCCGTGCATTAGCAACAACCTTCATAAATTCCCCCTTGGCCCTCACAATTTTCTTACATTATTTGACATTTAATTTTCAGTTTTCTTCACTTCTTCATCCAAATTGATTTTCTCATGACTTCAAAAATAAATTTCAACAATAATAGACCTTCTGTAAAGTTAGCAAATTGCATTTCTCAACCATCCCATCGTTAGGCAAAGATATATTAATGCAATCCAAACAAAATTTTGCTCAAAACTTTTTGTTAAAACTATTTGGTATTTGTCCATAATCGACATTCAAGGAACTCAAAACTGGGGATTTAGAAAATTGATTTCAAGTTGCACAACTCACTGAACTTTGGTATTCAGTACGGGTCTCAAAGAAACTTCCAAAGCCTCGCCTTTGAACTGTGGCGTGGAAGCATGTGAAGAAAAAGGAACACAACTTTCTTTCTTTGCTTATTTTTAGTTTTTTTAAAGAAAATGAAAACAACCGGTAATGTCAGGTAAAACTAAGGGTCTATGGGTGAACCACATTTTAGAGGGTCCATACTAGAGAGAACCGTACTTTTTTAGGAGATACAAACATTATTTCTTGGAAAAAGACTTTCTATGCCTTTGAGTGTACTACTTTTTCTATAAACCCTCGTCAAAGGATTAACCAAAACAAAATACACCGTATTTTACATCAAAATTTTGATCTCAAAGTATCATTTCTCAAAATATACCCTATGTCACAATGATTAAATTGATCTACCACAAACAATTCTCCCGTGCAATTGAGAAAATACACACTCCAATACGAAGAAGGTTCAAATAAATGGATTCTACTGACATGTTGCTGAATTTATTTCCTTTTGATACAATTTTTTATTTTTTTTTTAATAAATTGATAGAAGACAATACATGTTGATTGCTGCTGAATTTCATTACCATAAAGCTACTTCAAGTTGATAGTTATAATATAGGCCAATTATGGGTACTCTTATACCCTTATAAAACTATACAACAGCGTAGAGAAACATATATGTAACTGGTATTAATTGTAGGCCGAAAATTCAGTCATATACTATCACGGCGACACTGCAATCAAATGAAGCATTCGGACGAACAATTCTTTGCAACATAGCACAATTAGCCAAAATATAAAGGATATGCTTAAGATCAGTGAATTATTATTTTTGGGTTGAAGTACAAATGAGTTATACCCACAAGAAAATAGATATTGTATTTTGATTTTTCAGCAACACTTGAGTAGTAAATCCCGACTTAAACCTTAAAATCTAGGATTTTGCAACTTTATTCACCTTCAACGACTCAAATACATAGCAAAATCTTAAAATAGACAAAATCCCAGTAAAAATGCATCACAATCGTGAAATCCATACAAAATCGTAGGATTTTAAAAGGGTTTTAAAGGATTTTGTCTATGTTTTTGAGTCATTTATGTATAAGTATTTTGTGGACTTTTAAAGTGAGTCATTTATGACTATATACAATTTATAACATATTTAACATTATTTTTGTTTTGGTAAAATCCATCGATTTTGATTGCGATTTTACGATTTCTTATATCGATTCTACAAAAAAATTGAGTAAAATCCTTTGATTATGATTGCGATTTTACAATTTTTAATTTTGCTCTTCTTTTTCAACCCGAAGCAAAATCTCGATTTTGACAAACTTGCTCCAAACACTACCACTGCTATGCTATAGTGCGTTATTGATAACATAGCTTTATGAGGAGTCTTGTCTAGTTTGCTTTGCTTGCCAATTATACAAGAGCTGCTACTGTTTTTATTTTTTTTATGCTCTGGATGTGAAACCATTGAGTTATATTTTAAAAATGATAATATCTGTAGTTCTATTTATAAGAAAGACATAATACAAATGTATAATTATTGAAATCCTTTTTATATTACTTTATTTTGAGCCTATTTTACTTTTGTCAAAAAGAAAAATGAAAAAAAAATCCACATTCTTATACAAGTGAGTTCCATTTAATGAGTGTTAAGGATATATCGGTGAAAAACTAATTAGCATTAACTCGTTTGAAAGTACTCTTTTGGTCTTTGTGAATTTGCAAATAGGAATTGAGGGAGTACTATTTTATCATTTAACCAGAATCAGCTCTTCTAATATCACTTACAGTAAAAAAAACTCTTCTAAACTCACTTTAAATTATTCTCAAACACAATAGTTTTTCAATCACAACTCTTTCAGAATTTAAATAAAGTTAATAGTTAGGGGAAAAAAATCCACTTTTGCAACTGTATCCATGTCTATAGCTGTGTTCTGTGTAAGGATAAATTTTTGCTTCCGTATGAAATATTAGAAACAAAAAAATATGTGAAGACTGATGCACAAATGTTCTGCAAATATAACATAAATTTAAGAGTTTGTAGTAAACAAACAGTACCAGTAGGATAGTTTTGATAATGAATTAAAATACTAAAGAAATAAAAAGCCATGTAATTAGAGACAGACAACATTAATTGTCTCTGCTTACTTGAGGAAATTTACTCCACATCAATTTGGCTGAAGAATAACATGCTGCCAAAGAAAAGATTAGGGGGTTAATATTATCAGGAAATACATGAAAGGAATCTCACATTAATTTATAGAAAAACACTCAGCTATCTCCAAACTGAAACCTACAATTTAAAGACAGCTACTGCATAAATTTTAAGCGTGTACCTTAATTTGTGTCCTTTTATATGTATAGGTGATATGTATTAGCCCATCACTAGCTTGGATAACAGCAGGATATGAGAATTCCATCCCAGAAGAATCCTCCAATGTGAGAGCCTCATACCAAGAATCACCATCATCATTAGAAAGTGCAACTTTAAGTACGCCCCTCGATGTAGTATTATAAACAAGCAATATACGGCCATCTCGAAGCTTAACCCCATCAATACCTAGTAAACGAGAGTAGGTGGATGCACCATTAATACTCGAAACAGATTAAGTAGCAAAGAATTATAAACGGATACATATGGTGAAGTAAAGAACGTCAAAATTAATCAAATCCATGATCAACCTAGTTCTTATAGTTATAGTTAAATACAACTGTCATAATTATGCAGCAAAAATAGCATGTAATATACAGCTACCAAAACTTACCTGAATTTGGGTTAGGAAGCTGAGTGGGTTTCGCATGTCCCCAAGACTGGCCACCATCTGATGATTCTGAAATACATACTCTACCAATGCCATCAAAGGATCGTAGTAAGACGCGTAGTTTCCCGTCTGCAGTCTGATAAGGTACTGGTTGAATCACACTTAGAGGTTCATTTTCAATGTAAATCGGGCCATGCTTGCTCCATGACCTGCCAAAATCTGAAGTGACCTATAGCACACCAAAACAAAAAATGTTACCCCGCTAACATTTCAGTGCATCTTTGGAACAAACCGTTCAATTAGGATCAGTAAAGTTACAACCTCAACCCAGGCGCCCCAAGAGTTCCAGCTTTCAACAGACGATCCACAAATTAAATGGCCATTTTCTAACAAAATGGGCTGAGAAATAGTAATTAAATTCAGAACTAGTAAGTATTGCTATAAATTCCAAAACTCTTGCTATATATAAAATAGAAGGAAATAGATTCTGGTGTACCTTATTCTTTATAGGTCCTAATATACCAGGAGGAAGTTGCTCTCTTTCGGTCCAAGTATTTCCTTTATCATACGAGCGTTTGACGAATCCACTCCATCTGAAATTGAACAAACTAGGTATGCTGATGCGAAAGGGAGACAAATAACAAACTCAAAATAACATGGTGCTATTACAGCGGGTGTGGGGAGGGAGGTAAGGAGGCTTTTATTTAGAGATAAACAACTTCATTCTAGCCAAAGCCCTTATTCAAATTGAGGTGTATTTTACTTACAAATATGAAATTACGTGCCGAAACTGTTCTGATATCAGTATTCTATGAATGTTATCATTCTAACTACTCAGTTAACCACATTTCGGAAAGTAGAAGTAATAAGAGGCAAGTAACCGTGAACTGAGAAAGCTAATAAGATACAGTATTGCAGAGTTTTATCTAGAGCCAAAGTCAGTATCATTAATAATCTCACTCAGGTGACCAAATTATCTTTGTCATATCACAAGATTTGCTAGCTGATTCATAATTTATAAATATGGATGTTTTCATGAAATCTCAAATAAACATAAAAATATTTGGAAGAAAATGGTCTAATGAAGAAAGCTACAAATAGAAATCTCACGTATGCATTTAAGTCTATAATCCAATGCAGGATAATGAAATTGAAGTATTGAACAAAAAATATCATAAATGTATGACAAAGGAAATAGAGCAAACCCAGCCCAGTTGTCTCAACTACCATACATAAAAGCATTGGAACATAAAATTCTTGCACAAGAGAAAAATAGATGTAATAAGAGGACAAAAAATGTAAACTTTACTTCTGAACTTCTTGGCCTATCTTGTAAAATAGAAGTAGCTCATCTG
>Ga0099826_10002251_pt1 | contig 12330 bp, 12 predicted proteins | sample Mtrugardesep15_FD_76830 | JGI IMG/M metagenome (GOLD analysis project Ga0099826, IMG submission 76830) | Root nodule microbial communities of legume samples collected from California, USA - M. trunc garden sep15 | ecosystem: Host-associated > Plants > Roots > Nodule | place: USA: California...
AGACGCGCCAGCGTATCGGCCTGCAGCACGGAATTGTCACGGTTATAGACCATGACGCCGATGCCAACCGACTGACACACCTTCTTGATATGGGCGTAAAGCCCTTCCTGCGGTGCATCGATGAGGTAATGCGGCAGAAGCAGGATACCGTCAGCTCCGACCTTTTCGACAGAGCGGGCGATATCGACGGCGATCTCGGTGCCATAACCGCAGCCGGAAACAATGGCGGTTTCGCCGGCAACTTCCTTGGCGGCGGAAACGATGGTGGGGATCTCATCCGGCTTCAGCGAAAAGAACTCACCCGTGCCGCCGGCAGCAAACAGCACCGGCGCCTTGTATCCGGCGAGCCATTCGACATGCGCCCTGTAGCTATCGGCGGCGAAACGGCCTTCGGAATCGAAATGGGTAACGGGGAAGGACAACAGGCCGGAGCCAAGCGCCGTCTTGATTTGTTCAGGGTTCATATTGGGTATTCCTCTGCAAATTCACTGACTGAAAGCCACCTAAACCACTTGCCGTATATTTGTCAACAATTCATCATACAAGTTATATGATGAATTTTCGAAACCGGCGCAGATCAGCGCGCCAGCCAGCCGCCATCCACATTCAAAATCGCGCCATGCACATAATCCGCCGCGGGCGAAGCCAGAAACACGGCAGCACCGGCAATATCTTCGGAATGGCCCCATCGCCCTGCCGGAATACGCTCGAGAATGGCCTTGTTGCGGGCGGCATCCGCACGCAGCGCCTCGGTATTGTTGGTTTCGATGTAACCGGGCGCGATGGCATTCACATTGATGCCCTTCGCAGCCCACTCATTCGCCAGAAGCTTGGTGAGACCGGCGACGCCATGTTTCGCCGCCGTGTAGGATGGGACGCGAATGCCGCCCTGGAACGACAGGAGCGAGGCGATGTTGACCACCTTGCCAGGCCGGCCTTTTGCCAGCAGCTCTTTCGCAAAGGCCTGCGTGGTAAAAAACAGCGCCTTGAGATTGACGTCCATGACCTCGTCCCAGTCGAGCTCCGAAAACTCGACGGAATCGGCGCGACGGATGATGCCGGCATTGTTGACGAGAATATCGAAGCCGGCATCGACAAAACTGTCCTTCGCCGCCAGTGGATCGGCGAAATCGATCGACAGGGCGCTCGCCTTGCCGCCATCCTTGGCGATGATTTCGAGCGTTTCATCCGGCGCACGACGCGCGGCGCAGACCACCTCCGCACCGGCTGCGGCGAGCCCCACCGCAATCGCCTGGCCAAGACCGGTATTCGCGCCCGTCACGAGCGCCTTACGCCCTTGAAGCGAAAACGGATTTCTCATTTCAGATCCCCCGGCTGGATGAAGTCCATGTCGGTATAGTCGACATTGTCGCCCGCCATGGCCCAGATGAAGGTGTAAGAGCCGATGCCGGCACCGGAATGGATGGACCAGGGCGGTGAAATCGCGCCTTCTTCGTTCGAAATAAACAGATGGCGGGTCTCCTGCGGCTCGCCCATCAGATGCAGGACGCGCGACTTTTCATCCATGCCGAAATAGAGATAGGCTTCCATGCGGCGGTCATGAATATGCGAGGGAATCGTGTTCCAGACGGAGCCGTCCTCCAGCGTTGTATAACCCAGCACCAGCTGGCAGCTTTCCATGACAAGCGGATGGATGAACTGGTTGATGGTGCGCTTGTTGGAGGTTTCGGTCGCGCCGAGCTTGACCTCCTTGCTGTCGGCAAGGCTGACGAGCTTTGCCGGCAGGCTGCGATGCGCCGGGCAAGACGTGATGTAGAATCGGCCGGCGCCATCAAACGTCACCGCGCCGCTGCCCACACCGAGGTAAAGCACGTCACCACGATTGAGCGTGTAGGTCTCGCCGCCGGCGCTGACGGTGCCCGCCTCGCCGATATTGACGATGCCCATTTCACGCCGGTCGAGGAAGGACGGTGTCTTGGTTTCTTCCACCTTGTCCAGCGTCAGCGGTGCGCCATTTGGCACCGCACCGCCCATGACGAAACGGTCGTAGTGGGTATAGATCAGTCTGATTTCACCGGAACGGAACATGTCGTTGGCGAGGAAATGCCGGCGGAGCCCTTCGGTATCCAGCGTTTTTGCATATTCCGGGTTCACGGCCTGCCTTGTTTCGACGGTCAGCATCAAACTCATCCTTCATGATTGTTGCGTATGGCACATAATATATGTTATCCGCTTTTTGTACGATCTGTATGACAAGGTCAAGAGGCGCCGGCATATCTCGACCACGCTGCGGACGTGGAACAGGCTTGGGAGAATTGCAATGAAACGGCTTCTTGTTACCGGTGCGGCGGGCCAGCTTGGCCGCGTGATGCGTGAACGCCTTGCACCGATGGCCGAGATATTGCGTCTTGCCGATCTCGCCCCGCTCGACCCGGCGGGGCCGAACGAGGAATGTGTGCAATGCGACCTTGCGGATGAAGATGCCGTGGATGCGATGGTCGCCGGTTGCGACGGCATCGTTCATCTGGGCGGCATTTCGGTGGAGAAGCCCTTCGAACAAATCCTCCAGGGCAATATCATCGGGCTTTATAATCTCTACGAGGCCGCCCGCGCCCATGGCCGGCCGCGCATTGTCTTTGCCAGTTCGAACCATACAATTGGCTATTATTCCCAGACCGAGAGGCTCGGTCCCGACGTGCCCGTCCGGCCGGACGGGCTTTACGGTGTTTCCAAATGTTTCGGCGAAAGCCTTGCCCGCATGTATTTCGAGAAGTTCGGGCAGGAGACGGCGCTGGTGCGCATCGGCTCCTGCACGCCGGAACCGACCAATTACCGTATGTTGTCCACCTGGTTCTCATACGATGACTTCGTATCGCTGATCGAAGCGGTGTTTCGTGCGCCGGTGCTCGGCTGCCCGGTCGTCTGGGGCGCATCGGCCAATGATGCCAGCTGGTGGGACAATTCGCACCTCGGCTATCTCGGCTGGAAACCGAAGGACAATGCCGAGACCTTCCGGCAGCATATATCAGCGACAACGCAAAAGCCCGCCCCGGAAGATGCGCTGGTGCGGTTTCAGGGCGGCGTGTTCGTCGACAATCCCATTTTCAGGGAAAGCTGAGATGCCGCATGAAACCTCGCCTGCACAAGTGACGGGATTGCAAGCCGGGCAGCGAATGACGTATCGAGGACCGGTGCACGCAACCGACATTTTTTAGAACGGCGACCAAGATGACAAAAGCGACAACCTCCGAACCGGCCGCTTCACAGGGCAGAACGCTTGTGGTGAAAGTTTCGGAGGAACTCCGCAGCCAGATCGCCAAGGGCCGTTACAAGACGGGCGACCGCCTGCCCTCCGAAGCGCAGATGACGCAGGAATTTGGCGTCAGCCGCACGGTGGTGCGCGAGGCGATCGCTTCGCTGCGCTCAGACGGTCTGGTTGAACCCCGTCAGGGCGCCGGCGTCTTCGTGCTGGAGCCCGCGCCCGCAGAGCGGCGGCCCTTCCATAATGTCGATCTCGCACGCGTCTCCTCGCTGATCGAGATGCTGGAACTGCGCACGGCCGTTGAAGGCGATGCCGCCGGCCTTGCCGCCATTCGCCGTTCGCCGGCGCAGGAAGAAAAGATCATCGAGGCCTTTGATGCCTTCCGCGCCAGCGCCGCCAAGGGCAGCCCGACCGCCGAAGCCGATTTCGCCTTTCATCTCGCCGTGGCAGAGGCGACCAACAATCCCCGCTTCAGCGAGTTCCTGCAGGTGCTGGGGCCGACCGTCATTCCACGCCGCGCCGTTGCCGAAAACGGCTCGGAAACCGTGCTTTCACCTGCCGATCTCAGCCGTCTCGTCGGTGAACACGAAGCGATCCTGATCGCTATACAGGACGGCAACGAGGATGCGGCGCGAAGCGCCATGCGCAACCACCTGAAAAGCAGCCAGACGCGCTATCGCGCCATGCTGCGCGCGCCGCGCTGACCGCCGGCTTAAATCGCATTACATGATTGAGGAGAACGACATGCAGCAGCTACCGACATTCCCCACCGTTTCACCCGACGATGGTGTCGAACGCACCGTGCTTTCCGAAGCGCCGGAGCTGATGGTGGTTTCGTTCCGTTTCAAGACCGGTGCCGAAGGCAAGCTGCACAGCCATCCGCATGTGCAATCCACCTATGTCGCCAGCGGCAGTTTCCGTTTTTACCGCGATGGTGAAGCCTATGACCTGCAGAAGGGCGACAGCCTTGTTGTGCCCGGCCATATCGAGCATGGTTGCCTGTGCCTGGAAGAGGGCGAGCTGATCGACTGCTTCACCCCGCGCCGCGACGACTTTCTCTGAGGCGGAGCCCGCGGCAGGTCGTCACTCCAGTGACAAATCCCGCAGGGTGCGTGGCAGGCTGTTCATGCACTCCACCCCTGAAGGTGTGACCAGAAACTGGTCCTCGATCATCAAAGCCCCCAGCCCTTCGCCATAAAAAGGTGCTTCGAGCGCAACCACCATGCCCGGAAGAATGATTTCCGGGTTGTCGTGGGAAAAGAAGGGCCATTCCTCGATACCCACACCGCCGCCGACGGAATGGCCGAAATGGCCGCGATAATATTCGCTGAAACCATCCTTGCGCATCGAGGCGAGCATGGCGGCGTGCACCGCACCGAAGCTGTTGCCGGGGCGAAGCGCTTCCAGCCCGCAGGCGAAGGCCGCTTCAAGCGCTTTGAAGATATCGGACGCCAAAGGCGAGACCGGTCCCCACGAGAAACTCCGCGCGCCATCCGATGAATAACCGTCGACCAGCGTGCCGACATCGGCTTTGATGAGCGCACCCGGCGTCACAGCCGCCGCCATATCCGACAAGGCAGGCCCCACGGATATGTAATCCCAATGCCCGCTCAGCGAAAAACCGGATTTCGCGGCATATGCCTGCACGCCGGATTTCCAGGCGTCGGAGAGTTGGCCAAGCATCGCGCCCGGTCGAACGGCGGCTGCCATCTCGACCAAGCCTGCCTCGGCGGCGGCGGCGGCCTGCCTGAGAAGTTTTATCTCGCGTTCGGATTTCACTGCCCTCAGACGTTTCAGCGCCGTCGAACCATCAATCCATTTCACGTCGGGCAGCGCCTGCCTTAGCGCTGAAAAATCGGCGGCGGGCATGAATTCAAGGTCCGCACCGATGCGCGCCGCAGACAGCCCGCGCTCTCGCAGCAGATCGGAGAGCAGGCCGAAACAGGCGGCGCGGTCGAATGTCTCCGGCCTCGGCCCGCCGCAATTGTTGCGGCGATAGGCATCGTCCACCTGCGCGATGGTTTCGGCGCCCGACAGATCGACTATGTCGATCCAGATGCGATGGCAGCGCAGATCGACATCAGGCGCGGCCTTCCTGACAAGCGGGGCGGCATGATCGCTGACGACAGCGGCAAGCCGCGCATCGGCATCGGCCGGCACCAGCCCAATTGCCGAACCCGCCCTGCCCCACATGGTCGCGACACCGGCATGGGCACCGACCGCATAACGGAAGGCTTCGGGCTGGAAAAGCACCAGCGCATCCATGCCCGCTTCCCGCATCAGCTGCTGGGCACGGCTTCGGTCGATATCGCTCATGGGAACCCCGGTGACTGTTTAGCTGCGGTGTTTCGCTGCAGGTTTATGAACCTACGCTTTAGCAGTCACCGTGAGAGGAAAGAAGCTGGAAGATGATGTCTCCACCCCGAAGATCGTCAGTTGGAGCGAGCGGATGCCCCTTGTTTCTTCTCCCCGCCGGGGAGAAGTCCGCGGCAGCGGGATGAGGGGCAAGCGTCGAGATATGCGGAAAGCTTGCCCCCTCATCCGACCCTTCGGGCCACCTTCTCCCCGGCGGGGAGAAGAAATATGCCGCGATGCCTTGCCCTATCCGAACGAGCGGCGGATAAATCCGCCGTCCCATGCTCTCACGCCTCCAGCCATTTCACCTGCTCAGCCGTAAGCGCAATATCCAGCGCCGAAAGACTATCCTCCAGCTCCGCAATCGTGCGCGGTCCGATCAGCGGGATGACCGGGAAAGGCTGGGCGATGACATAAGCGAGCGCGATATGGATCGGGTGCCGCCCAAGTTTCTGCGCAAGCTCGATCGCCCTGTCGCGGCGGACGAAATTGCGGTCGGAATACCAGACGCGGACGATTTCCTCATCATCCTGCTTGTCGCGCCCTGCCCGGTCGGTGAAGAAACCGCGCCCCTGGCTGGACCAGGCAAAATTGGGGATCTGGCGGGATTTCAGCCATTCCTTCCACTCATCGTCCGATGCCGCCACACATCCCGCCCAGATTGGATCGAGCATCTCAGCAAGCGAGAAATTGTTGGAAAGCGCGCCCGGGGCCTGTTTGCCGTTCTTCTGCGCATAGGCGGCCGCCTCGTCCATGCGCTCGCGCGTCCAGTTCGAACCGCCGAAAATGCCGCGAATGCGGCCGCGCCGAACTTCGGCATCCATGGCATCGACGAACTCACCGACCGGAATATCCAGATTATCGCGATGCATGAAATAGGCATCGACATAATCCGTCTTCAGACGTTCCAGCGACTGATCGAGTTGTTTGGCGATCATATCAGGGTAGCAGAGCGGCGAATGCGCACCCTTGCCGATCAAAACGATCTCCTCGCGCGGCACATTGCGGCTAGTGTGCCAGTCACCGAAAATCGCCTCGGTCCTGCCTGCGCCATAGACATAAGCCGTATCGAACAGATTGCCGCCCGCCTCGTAAAAGGCATCGAGCGTCAGGGATGCAGAAGCAAAATTGGGGAAAAATTCGAAACCGAGCGCGACCACGGAAGCGGGCTTGGCAAGGCCCGGCACCTGCCGCTTCGGAACCGCGTTTCCGGCCACGACCTTGCCGCCGGTAATATTGGCAACGCGCGAGGTTGCCTTTTCGACGCTGTATTCAAGGCCGACCGAGGCGCGCCATTGATCCATGACACGCAGATTGCCGAGACTGTCACCCCAGCCCATGCCCGGTGCGTCGAATTCCTTTTTGCCCTCACGGATCGCCTCACCCGCTGCATCGACCTCAAAGGAATAAAGCCAGCGATCCTCCGGCAGTTCGACGGTTTCCACCTTGTCGCCCCTGAAGATATCAATCCGGCCGGTGCCGCCCTTGTGGCCGGCGGCGAACCAGAAATCCTTGACCTCGATCCGCCCTTCCGAACCGATGATGCGCAGCACATTGTCCTGCCCCGCCATGATCGAGCAGGACACTTCGGCGACGATGCCGTTTGAAAACTTCAGCACGGCCGAGGCCCATTCATCGACACCCGACTGGCCGAGATGGGCGGCGCCCGCCACTTTTTCTGGCTCGGCAAAGGGTTTGCCATCCACCGCGCCGGCAATCAGCCGCACCATGGAAACCGGATAACCGCCGACATCCAGAATGCCGCCGCCCGCCATCTCATTGGCGAAGAGCCGGTGATCGGCCCGGAACGAACCCATGTTGAAACCGAAGCTGGAACGGATGATGCGGATATCGCCAACCGCGCGGCTCTTGACCAGTTCGAGCAATTTCGCCGTCTGCGGATGCAGGCGATACATATAGGCCTCGCCGGCAAAGACGCCTGCCTTTCTCGCCTCATGGAAAATGGCGTCGGGATCATAGGCGGAAAGCGCAATCGGTTTCTCCACCAATACATTCTTGCCGGCGCGAATGGCCTTGATCGCCCATTCGGCATGGCCGGTATGGGGTGTGGCGATATAGACGGCATCGATATCGGGATCGGAAAGCAGCGCATCGTACCCATGAATGATGCGCGCACCGGCGAAGGCCTCGACGAGGCCGGGCTTGTCCGGGTTGCGGGTGGCGATGGCCTCTAACCTGCCGGTGCGGGAATGGGCGATGCCGTCAGCGAATGTTTTCGCGATAGTACCCGGGCCGATGATGCCCCAGCGGATCGGTTGTTCGGTCGTCATGAAATCCTCGTCCTTCATATCAGTCTTGGGTGCTTGGGAAAGGGTTCAGCGCAGGCGTTCGCCCTTGCTGTCAAAAAGGAAGGCCCGGCGGGCGGAAAGGCCGACCGTCAACCGGTCACGATTGCCGACATCGCGCGATTCCGGCCTCTCGATGATGAGCTGCTCGCCGCCTTCGGTACGGGCATAAACATAGCTGGTATTGCCGAGATGTTCGGCGACATCGACATGCACGGTGAGATCGGCATCGCCCTGCCCCGCATCGGAAAAATGTTCGGGCCGGATGCCGAGCGAAACACGGGCTCCGTCGTTCAAGCGGGCCTTTGTCGGCAGGGTCAGCCGCACCGCAGGATCGCTGTCGAGCGAGAGCGTCACGCTCTCAGCGCCGCTGCCGATGATGGTGACGTCGAGGAAATTCATTTTCGGCGAGCCGACGAAACCGGCGACAAAACGATTGGCGGGGTCGTCATAGAGATCGAGCGGCGCGCCGACCTGTTCGATATTGCCCGCGCGCAGCACGACAATCTTGTCGGCCAGCGTCATCGCCTCGGTCTGGTCATGGGTCACATAGATCATCGTTGTCCCGAGTTGCTTGTGCAGCCGCGATATCTCGACGCGCATCTGCACCCGCAGCTCCGCATCGAGGTTGGACAGCGGCTCGTCGAATAAAAACACCTGCGGTTCACGCACTATGGCGCGGCCGATGGCGACACGCTGCCTCTGGCCGCCGGAAAGCTGCTTCGGCCGGCGCTCCATCAACTCGTTTATCTGCAGGATTTCGGCGGCGCGGTTGACCCGCTTTTGCGTATCGGCCTTTGGGTTGCCATTCATTCGAAGGCCGAAGGACAGGTTTTCGGCAACCGTCATATGCGGATAAAGCGCATAGGACTGGAACACCATGGCGATGCCGCGGTCTGCCGGATCGGCATCGTTGACCGTCCTGCCGCCGATGCTGACATCGCCATCCGATATGTCTTCCAACCCTGCAATCATGCGCAGCAACGTGGATTTGCCGCATCCGGAGGGGCCGACGAAGACGACGAATTCGCCGTCGGCAATATCGAGGTCGGCGCCATGGATGACTTCGAGCGCGCCGTAACGCTTGACGACGTTCTTGAGCGAAAGTTCCGCCATGCGGCCTCCCCTTACTTGACTGCCCCGGCGGAAATGCCGGCGATGAAGTGACGCTGCAATGCCACGAAAACCACGAGGATGGGTGCGGTGAGCAGCACCGCGCCGGCCATGATGCCGCCCCATGACACTTTGGTGAGCCCGATGAGGGTGCCAAGCGCCACGGGTGCGGTCATCATTCCTGGGCGGGAATTGATGAGAAGCGGCCAGAGATAGTTGTTCCACGAGGCCAGAAACAGGATGATCGACAGCGCCGCCATGGTGGGCCGCGCCAGCGGCAGGGCGATGCGCAGGAATATCTGCCACTCCTTCACGCCCTCCACCCGTGCAGCATCGAAGAGTTCCGTTGGCATCATCGAGAAGGATTGCCGCATGAACAGCACGCCGAGCGAATTGAAGAGCGGCGGCACGATCAGCGCCACCCAGGTGTTGGCGAGCTTGAATTCGCGCGCCACCATGATGAACTGCGGAATAACGACGACCGCAAATGGCAGGGTGATGGTGCCGAGAATGATGGCGATAACCACCCCGCGTCCCGCAAAACGGTAGCGCGCCAGCGCCCAGCCCGCCATCGAGGTCAGGAACACCGAAAGTACAGTGTAGATGACGGCGACGGTGATCGAGATGAACATGGCCCGCAGGAAGTTGGTATCCGCCTGAAGGTTTTCGAAATTCTCGATGAAGTTGGTGGACGGCACCAGAACAATATCAGGGCTGAAAATGCCGTAATCCGGCATGGTCGAGAACACGAACATCATCCACAGCGGAAACAGCCAGATGATGGCGAGCGGCGTCAGCGCCGCATGCAGCGCGATCTTCTGCCAGAAAAGCGATCTTGATTTCGATCTCATTTCGGCTCCCTCCCGACCCATAGATTAAGCAGTGAAATGGCGATGGCGAGCGCCGCCATGGTGTAGGCAATGGCCGAGGCGTAACCGAAATTGAGTGAGGTGAAGCCCTGCCGATAAAGGAACAGCCCCAGCGTCTCCGTGCCGCCACCCGGCCCGCCCCTGTTGGTGATGAGGAAGGGTTCGGCGAAAAGCTGCATGGTGCCGATGACCGAGAGCACAACGCAGAAGAGGATGATGGGTTTGAGAAGCGGCAGGGTGATGTAAAAGAACTGCTGCCGCTTGCTCACCTTGTCCAGTGTCGCCGCTTCATAGACATCGCCGGGGATGGATTGCAGGCCGGCCAAGATGATGATGGCGTTATACCCCGCCCAGCGCCAGGTAACCGCAATGATAACGAGCGCCATGGCCGCATTGGCATTGTCGAACCATGAAATGGGCGAAAGGCCGACGGAGGTGATGAGCTTGTTGATGATGCCGAAGTCGGCACTGAACATCAGCCGGAAAACGGCGGCATAGGCAACCTCGCCGACAACAACAGGCGCGAAAAAGGCAAAGCGGTAGAGTGGCCGCGCCTTTAGGAGCGGCGAATTCAGGAGCACCGCCATGACGGTGGCGAGCGCGATCATGACGGGCACCTGAATGACGAGGATGATCAGCGTATTGTAGAGCGCATTATAAAAAGCCGGGTCGGAGACGAGCCGCCCCCAGTTCATGGAGGGTGCGAACCGCCATGGGTTGATGCGGGTATTCTGGAACGACAGCATGAACGAACTGATGATCGGCCAGACCCAGAAGGTGGCGAAAATCAGGAGATAGGGCGCAAGGAACGCATAAGCGATCCTGTTCCTAGACGGCATGGTGACCTCCAGATGCCGGCGGTTTTGCCGGATAAATGGAAAAGTTTGAAAGAGGCCTGCCCCCGTTTGAGGGCGAGACCATTGCAAGGCGGTGCGGCGCGTTTCTTCTCCCCGAGGGGGAGAAGGTGGCCCGAAGGGTCGGATGAGGGGGCTAGCTATCGGTAGATATCTACCCTCGCCCCCTCATCCCGCTGCCGCGGACTTCTCCCCCTCGGGGAGAAGAAACTCGTGGCACCCTCTCGGTTCATAAACAGTCGCCGGCTTACTCCGCGACCGGCAAACCGGTGGCCGTTTCGATCTGCTTGGCCGCATCGTCAAGCGCCGCTTTCGCATCGGGATATCCGCCGGCGAAATATTTCGTCTGCGTCGCCTTGTAGATCGCATCCGCATCCGACTGGAAAGCCGTGCCACGGCTCGGCACGATCTTCGGCAGGGTGGCCAGAATATCGGTCCACACCGCCTGCCCGCCCCAATAGGCCTGCTTTTCCTTGACGAAAGGATCGTCGATGGCGGAGAGCAGCGAGGGAACGAGGCCGAAGGATTTCAGCATCGTCACCTGCCCTTCATTGGTGGTCAGCGCGTAGTCGATATATTTCCACGCGGCTTCCTTGTGCTGGGATGTCGAGCTGATCGCCAGCGAAGAACCGCCGAGATTGGCGGCGTGCGGGCCATCCGCCGTCAGGCTCGGCATCAGATAGACGCCCCATTTGCCGGAAAGATCGGGAGAGCCAGAACGCACCGTGCCTTCATACCAGGCGCCATACATCTGGCTGGCGGCCTTGCCGGCCGTATTGGCCTGGATTTTCTCATCCCAGATCGCCGCCGTGATGATGCCGGCGTCCTTCATTTCCTTGACCTTTTCAAGGGTCGCGACACAGGCGGGCTGATTGATGGTGATGTTCTGGCCATCGGTCGAAAAGTAACCGCATCCCTGCTCATTGGCGATCATGCGGAACCATTCGCTGTCGCCGTTGAAATCGGCCTGCGCCATGACGGTGCCGGGATTGGTGGCCATGACCTTCTTGCCGGCGGCGATGAAATCGTCCCAGCTTTTGATGGCGGCCGGATCGACGCCTGCCTTCTCATAGAAGTCGCGGCGATAGAACACCGCCACCGGACCGGAATCCCACGGAACCGCATAGGCGACGCCGTCAACTTCCAGCTCAGTGCGTTTGAAATCCGGGAAAAGCGCCTGTTTCTCAGGCGTATAGCCAAGCTCGGTCAGATTGGCGAAACAATCGGGAAAGCGGCTCCAGAATAGCTCCGCCTCGAAATTCTCGATGGTGACGATATCCGGAAGACCATCGCCGCCGGCTGCGCAGGCGGCCAGCGTCTTGTCAAAAACCTGATTGTTTCCAAGGTCTTCAACGACGATCTTGATATCCGGATTCTGCTTGTTGAAACCTTCGACCGTGGATTTCAGCGCGGAAGCCGCGACATTCCAACTCCAGATGGTGACGGTTTCCGTTTGCGCGAAAGCCGGGGCTGCGAGAAGCAGCATGGCCGTAGACGCGCCAAGAAATTTCAAGCACATTGAAAACCTCCCTTTTTCAATTGCCGTTCTTCAGCGAACATGGGCACATTAGCGGCGGCAGGAAATCTGTCTCGTAAAAAGGGAACATCGA
>Ga0099826_10002252_pt1 | contig 12330 bp, 10 predicted proteins | sample Mtrugardesep15_FD_76830 | JGI IMG/M metagenome (GOLD analysis project Ga0099826, IMG submission 76830) | Root nodule microbial communities of legume samples collected from California, USA - M. trunc garden sep15 | ecosystem: Host-associated > Plants > Roots > Nodule | place: USA: California...
AAAAACCATGAAGCCTACCCCAAATGTGATTCAAGCTGTCCTAAAGCACACATGGCTTGCATCATTAAACCCTCCATGCTCATGTTACCACCTCCTAAGTATACATTGCCCCTCTCTTTAAGTTCAGCGGCTCCATCTAAAACATTCTGGTAAATCTCTTTTGCCATTGAGTAGTTCTGCCTAGTTTGTTGGAACTCTGCATACGAAAGAGCAGCAGTGCCTACATTACAATTTACAAAACATCAATCCACGGTCGAAGAATGACTGATACAGTACCACAGAAAGAAAGTTACCCTCGCATAGTTTGGTGCGGAGAGATTTGTCAAAGAAAGGTTCAGCTGCAACAGGAGCATACATAATAAGCATTTGTCACAAATCAGCAATAAATTGAAAACAAATAGGCAATTAGCATTTAGCACTACCTGACTTAATATCTCCCTTCACAAGTTCAACCAGCCCTTTAATTGCTCTAGCACGAATATTTAGAGCTTCAAAATCTTCTGTTTTCTCGTTCTCCACAAGCTCAATGCATTTATCAGCCACCGCATATGCCATATCATCCTATGTTTGAAAAAAATATCTAAATAAACACAATGATTCTGTAAAAAAGCGGCCAAATAATTTACATTGACTAGCAGATATCAAACCTGCTCCAACTCTAGATGAAGTCCAGCCTGAGCTTCATAGGCAGCAACTGCAACAAGAAACCAAGATACAACTTAAAAATCACCAACAAAAATGCACATTAAAACAAAAACCGTCGAAAATGCAGTAAACAACTAAACAAAAGAGGTTCAAAAGAATTTACCTCTAATACCCAAGTAAGAATTACTCAATTCTTGAACACCATTGAGCTGCTCAATTGCATCATCATAATCTCCTCTAACAAAATTAAATGGAAAACATACATCTAATGAATTTTAACAACCAACCACAAAATTTAGCACAAAAATGAAAATTAAGAGACCAATTTCAAAGAAATAACCTCTCACTAAACAATGTAGACATAGTAAGCAAAGCAATTCCTTTGGAATTCTCATGTTTTGGATCATTTCCTTCAGTTAACTCAGTTGTAAGACAATGCTTCAACACCAAATAACCCATACCATACGATCCAACTATTCACACAAAAACAAACAAACCAAAAAGATGTTAGCTTTGAACAAAACACACAAAAGGGTCATCAATAAAACGAACAAAAAACGTTAACTTTGAATAAAACACACAAAAGGGTCATCAGAAAACCAAAAGGATGTTAATTTTGAACAAAACAGACAAAAGGGTCATCAAAAAACCAAATTTTGATTAAAAAAATTGAATTTTTTTCTGACCTGATTTTTCAGACCTAGCTTGTCTCAAAGCATATTCACTCATCCGAACAACATCATCAACAGCTAAGCTTTTGTCCAAGGCCAAACCAGTGTTGAATGATCTGAATGAAATGGGAGAGGGTTTTGATGAGAGAGAAACAAGAGCTCTTGGAGAGACTCTTGACGAGAGTTTTGAAGCTATGCGAAACATTGTTGGTTGAAGGAGTGAGTGGTTTGAGAGAAGAATGGTGGTGTTAGGAATGTGATGCGATTGAGATGGGTTTAGAGTGAGGGTTTAGAAGAAGACGAGTTTTTTCCCCAAGGTTTAGGATTGATTCAAATGAGTTTGTTACTTTGTTTAGGTGTAATTTGTGGCAAATTCTTAGGGCAAGTGTTTAAGTACAATACAACAAAGACCAATTCATTTATGTAAAGAAATTGAATATGTAAATTTTTTAATATACCTTCACTTTTTAAAATCACGATTTATAATTTATTTTTTTTGTCAAGTAGCTTAGCGGTTAGAGAAATTCACCTTAAAGATGAATAAGTGGGATGTCTGAGGTTCGAACCTCGGCCTCTGCATATACATGCATTATCCTTTACCAAGTGAGCTAAGCTCACGGGGACTATAATCTCATTTTTAATTAGGGGTGTTTATGGTGTAGCTAGTTAACTTATAATCTAACGTTATTTTGTGTGAGTTTAACTTAGTTGGTAGAGATAATGTATATTATATACAATATAAGGTTTGTGGTTCGAATCCAGACACCACAACAACAAAAATCTAACTCTTTTTTCAAAAAAAAAAAAAAAAACTTGATAATCTAACTCAAATTGAGTTGTTTTGTTTTGGTTTTTAATTTTATATATTTGTGGGTCGAATCTAAACCAATTCGATCAAAGTTTGTACTATTTACTTTGATGACAAGTGTATGATTTTAAGAATGAGCCCGTCAACACAATCACTCTAAACCTACCCGACACCCACGTCTTTTCTCTTCTCTTTGTCCTTCAATTAGATGGGTGATTAAGTCCTTTTTTTTTGGTATAAAATCATCTTTCTCAATTGTTTTTTTCCTCCTTATATCAAAATAAGTGTTTTTTCAAAAAGTTTTAGTTTTTCTTTTGTGTTTTCTCTATGGTTTCGACGTCTAAATATTGTGATGTATTTTTGTTCGTTGTAGGGTGAGAAAAGAAATTTCAAAAAAAAAAAGAGAAGAGTTGTTAGGGCCTTTTTGTATGTTTTACTATATACACCCCCAAAAAATGAAGCTTTACTTTATACACCTCATTCATACAAATTATTTTATGGGACCCTTACAGGGTTGGGCCCTAGCCAGTCACACCCCTGGTCTATGCCTATGACCGACCATGATATATATACGAATATATAAATGAAATCATTATTCTGCGATGGACTTTTTCTTCTATTTTCTTATCTTTCATTTAAACTAGTTATCATTTTTATTATATAATTTAAATTATCATTAAAAATTTGTAAACCATTTTTTTGTTAAATCCCTTTAAAGTATGAATTAGCCACAACAATAGGATGAACATTTCACAACAATAGTAACAATATTGCAACTATGAAAAACATGTTATTTTGACATTATATAAAAAAAATTTGTGTTTTTATGTAACATTTTCTATTTCAATTTTATCCTTCATTTATTTATTTTTTTTACCCATTTTATCGATTTTTTCCAATAAAAACATAAAGATAGACATGTTACGTGCCTCTCTTGATGCTAGATTTTTATAATATATCACAAAAAAATAGAGTATAACACGAAAAAATAATTTTATATACTTCGCACGAAATAGAATAGTAAAGCTAAAAAGAATGGACTTTTTATAATATTATTAAAGAGAATTCAAATAATCATTGATATCAAACGATTAAATGAACCCCTTAACAATTTTATGAAAAATCTCTTCCAATTATTCTTTTTTATAAACCATTATTGGACATTAGAATATAAAGAATCAAAGGCACACAAAATTGTTCAATATGGGACTTCTAACTTTTTAAATATATTTAATTCTCTCACTTTTATATCTTTTTACACGGTCATCTCTCAAGTTCTATTCTTAACTCATGGGGTAGTAGCTTCTTCAAAATTGGATTCTTTAGGCTTCAAAATCTTTTCTTGGATCATAATTTTTTGACCGGAAGCATTCCTGCTTCTTAGGTAATTTACTAATTTAAGGAAATCGAGAGATTTCTTATAGTCATCAACAACTTAGTGGTCACATTTCTTAAAAAATTGAAAACATTTCAAATCTTCAACAACTTGATTTCTCAATAAATAATCTTTGTGGTCCTTCAACTCCTTATCTCTCTCCGGCTCCTCTTGAGCTACTTCTAAAGGAAGGAGTGTCGAAGTGCACCTTTTGAAGCATCCAAACACCGCCATCACAAGAAAATAGGTACCAAAGGCATAATCACCATAGTAGCAGCAGGATTGCTTCTCTCCCTATAGCCTTTCCATTTTGATCTAGAAGCTAGCTTCTTTTCATATTTTGATGTTATCTTCATTACGCATTCTAATAGATGTCTTTCTTTAAAATCCATCTAGCATGAAGGATACTTCTCCATAAATAGCTCATGGTATTTTCATATTTAGCATTAAAAAAGTCATGAATGAATACCAAGAAATTCTTTTATTATCATATTCTCTTTTAAAATCTATTAAAATTCCAATTCAATAGTACACCCTTAAGAGCATAAATATCGTGCAAAATATTGATTAGCTTAAGAGCATAAATATTGTGCAAAATATTGTTTGGCTTCATGGTTACCAATACCATTTTGTCACAATTTTGCAACAAATTTGCCTTTTTTAATGATCATGTTCACAAATTTGCAACAAAATCAGACGAGAAATGGAAATAGTTCAACAGTATAGACTTTTTTCAACGTAAATGACTAATTTGATACAAAATTATATTAAAAAAAACTACATTAAGACAGCTAAGAAAACTTAACTTAATTTCTTTGGTTATAGACATATCCAATACTATTGTAACAAAAGTACATATGCAATACTACTGTTTACACATCAAGCTTCATCGGTCACTATATACAAGTTGCAACCTACTTTGTTTAGTTTTTAAATTATACTCATAAGTGTCATTAAGAATAAAAGAAAATCTTAAGCTACAAGGCTTAAAAAGTAGAAGGCATAATATCTTGTAACGTGTGCTATGTGCCTTTCCATTTTTATATAGAAGCAGATATTGCTGACGTCATAAACCAAAAATTGTATAATATTAATTAATTTTCTATTGAAAATTAATACTATATATTATTGAAGTTTATGATAAGAACATTCCCTAATCCAAATAAAGTTCATATCACATGGTACATACTTCTTTATTGCTTTATTTTTCTAGCAAGTTGTCTAAAAAAATCCAAATTATTTAAGTAGCTTAGAGCTATGTTAACTATTTTATTATTTTAATCAAATATTTACTTGAAAAAGAAATCTCCAGGAAGAAGCAATGCATATATGCTCCTATGTTATAATGAAAGAGAAAGGTGAAAGTAAGGCTAGAAAATAAAGGGAAAAGCTTAGTGATGGTCACAGATTGAAGTTACAAAACCGTCTTGTGCTTTTTTATATAGAAAAAGTTAGCACTTGTCACACACTGTCACTTATGCACTATATAATAGGTAGCACTACCTCTTTATCTTTTACTAGATCAGATTGAAAATTGAGCTGAAACAATGTCAAGAACTTCCACTCTTTACTACCTTATTGCCTTTTGCTCCATCATACTCATAGGTAACGCATTTTTTGCTTAATCTTCCTCATTGATTATTTTTCTATTTGTAATTAATGTCCTAACAAAAAAATTCTAATATACTTAGCATAGCAAAAACAATAAAACAAAATACTTGTAGTACACTTGGTATTGCAAAATTGTATCTTTTTTAGATTATCCAAACCCTCTCTCATGTAACAGTGCAGTTCGGTTCGGTCTAGCTCAATGTTAGGCATTAGATTGAGCCGACAACTAAAAATCTTTTATGTTTGTTTGTTATGCATTTCCAGTAGTCAAAATAGTGTTTGAGAAAACGAGTTTCTCACGTGTTTTGGTCAAAAGTGTCTCGAAACACTCATATTTTAACGTTAGTTTTGTCATCTTTCAACAAAATTTTCAATGTGGAAGTCTGTTTTTTCTTGAGAATCATATGGTTAAAATAAAAATTTTTGTTTGTGTTGAATAAAAGTTTAATCAAATACATTGTTGGTCATTTGCATTGATCTAAAGTGAACAACCGACCGGCCTAATTAGAATTAATTAAAATGAGACTTCTCTAAAGCGAATGATTCACTTCAAAGAGTAAAGTAAGTAAAATCAACGGTTATTAAACAAATCAATGCTTGATATTACATGTCCGCGCTTAACAAACCATGGATGGTTAAAATATCAACCATTGATTTTCTCACTTTGCTAACTACTTTAGCAAAATCATGCTCATAAATCGTATTATATGATGTTGTCTAAGAATCTTTAGTATGAAATGTTAGTATCTTTCTAAACATTTATCTATTTTTCAATGCAGATGGTGCTCAACTAATTCTAGTGAACAATTGTGGAGAAAGTGTATGGCCAGGGATACTAGGAGGATCAGGGCAACAAACACCAAAAGATGGTGGATTTCATCTAGGTAGCGGCGACGAAGTAGTATTAGATGTACAAGAAAAATGGTCAGGAAGAATTTGGGGAAGACAAGGTTGCACTTTCGACAACGACGGAAACGGCCACTGTCTAACAGGTGATTGCTTTGGTAAACTACAATGTGGAGGACTAGGAGGAATTCCACCAGCAACAGTTGTTGAAATGACACTAGGATCCTCATCTTCACCATTACATTTCTATGATGTGAGTTTAGTTGATGGTTTCAATTTACCTGTTTCAATGAAACCTGTTGGTGGTGGAATTGGTTGTGGAATAGCTTCTTGTGAAGTTGATTTGAATGTTTGTTGTCCATCAGCACTTGAAGTGAAGAGAAATGGGAAAGTGGTTGGTTGTAAAAGTGCTTGTTTGGCTATGCAATCTGCTAAATATTGTTGCACTGGAAATTATTCCGATCCTAAAACTTGTAAACCTACACTTTTTGCTAACCTCTTTAAGGCTATTTGCCCTAAGGCTTATAGTTATGCTTATGATGATACTAGTAGTCTTAATAGATGCAGGGCTCCAAGATATGTTATCACTTTCTGTCCTCCCCCGCAGTAACCGGAATTCGGATGCCGAAATGAAGTTGAAGCTGCTGTCAAAAAATTGCAAAGATTATGTTTTTATTTTAGTCATAGTGAAGAACTAAATATTTTAGTATTACTTCTGTTTTTAATTTGCATAGTTATGTTTTTAAGTTTTTTTCATGTTCTTGAATAGTTATTGTTCTTGATTATAGCTTAAAACAAGAATAGATTGACAATAAATAGAATTTTACTCTTTTCTCTATATACTTATGAAGATTTGGTATTCGTGCAGTTACATTTTGTTTTCTAACTAATATATTGACCCGTGCCAAACACAGAGATATAAAAAAAAATTGGTCAAATGTATAGATTTTATACTATGTTATCTTAAAGTTATAAGTGTGGTTATAATTTAAATTTGACATGAAAAAAAATATCATCTTAATTTTGTATATATTTTAAAATATCTAAACATTGCATATAACGATTAAATTATTTGGATTTATACTTATACTAATTATTTGTAGTATAAGATGTACTTATTGTAGTATAAGATGTACTTATACTAATTATTTGTAGCATATGTAATATTTTTGCAAAAATACGCCGACGTACTGTATATTATTATTTGTTGACATAATTATTTTATTAATCATAAAAACTAAAAAAAATATTTTTTTTATATAATAGTCGGTGTGAGATGTATACACCTAACATGTGAATGCAAACGTTAAATTGTTTACGGGTGTGTATAAATATAGTTTGGGCTACATAAACGCCGATTGTTATTTGTTTTTATTTTTTACAAATCTAATGGTCTAATGTAAGGGTAACAACGATGTAAAAAAAAAAGTTCCGCGTATTGATATGCGCATCAATTAAAAGTCAATGGCAGGAGGATATGCTTATATAGAAATTGCATGTCCTGTAATGACCAACACACTTTACAAAGAAATTAATAAAAAAACGACTTTCAAACAATACGCAACTTTAGTTTTCTAAAGGCTTAATAGGTCATTTGGTCATCTAATTAATTTCCAAATTTTATTTTGGTCTCATAACTAATAAAACTCTTATTTTGGTCCCTCAGGTTTGCCTCTGTCGGTCATATAAATCCCTGACTGTTAAGTTTAACCCCAACTGTCTATGGTAGACCAATCTTAAAAGTGGTCCATCATAGACCTTATTAATTTTTTTTATTTAAACCGTTTGATTTGGTTTTTTTTAAAAAGATGGTCATTGAATTATACGTGTCTATTGTAACTTACGGTGTACCAACATCAACTAATTTTTTTTTCTTTCTTCATCTTCTACCTTACTAATTTTCATCATCTTAACCTTACATTCATCAACATTCATGAGAAAAATTTAACAAAAAACAAATTCAATAAAACAACAACATCAACATCATCAATTCTGCACAAATTAATCATCAATTTTTCCATAATCAAAAAGGGGAATTTTTTACTTGTTCCAAAAGGGGATTTTTTTTTTTCCGGTATCAAAACAAATTCCAGAATCAATTTTTCCAAAATTAAAAGGGGATTCTTTTTTTTCCAGTATCAAAACAAATTTCATCTTCCAGTTAACTGATCCAACCCTATTCCATCTTCTTCATCTGAAACACAAAATCAAATTAACCCAAAACCCCAACAAACCCTAAATTCAATAATTTCTTCTAATTAACCAAACCCCATTAAACCACAAACACAACCACAAATCAGAACCATACAATAAAAAAAATCAATTTTTTCCCACAACCGCCACTTCTCTCCCTCCATTGCTCTCATCTCTTCGTCTCTTTCTTTGTCACCGTGTCATTTCCGTTGTTGTTCTTGCGGTAACCATCACCGTCGTTGCAATAACCGTCGCCGTTGAGTTCGTCTTCATTGTTGTTGTTGCGTTCCCCATTTACCGTCAAAATCCAGAAAGATGCACAAAAAAACAAAATCAGAAGTTGTAAAGAGGACGAAGAGGTTGCGAACCAGAAGTTATGAGCAATTTGGGATTTGGTGTTATGAGCAATTAGGTGTTACGAACCAAATCAGAAGTTGCAATTTGGTGTTACGAGCAATTTGGGATCAAACCAAATTTAGTGTTTTGAGTGAACTGGATTTGGGTCAGAAAACCAGTTTCAATAAAAGGGTAACCAAACTCTATGTGTTTTGGTTTAATAGATTGGTTTGGTTAGTGATAAAAATGATTAATGTTTTTTTATTTGGTTCACCGTAATGGAATTTTGAAGAACAAATTCTTAGAGAGAAAATTGGAATTTTTGGGAGAAGAAGGTGATGAAATCCAGACTTGAAGTGTCTTGTGTGTTTGTTGTTTTTTTAATTTTTCTGGCTTTTTGTTTTAGTGATGAATTTGGATTTGGGTTGGTAAAAAAATATATATTTTGGTAAATTATATTATTCTGAAAGTAAAAAATGAGTTGTTTATGAGTGAGTGATGAAGATGATGTTGAATATATGAAGAAGAAGAAGGAAGAAGATGAAGAAAGGGAAATATAATCCAATGGTAACCTTTTTTTTTAATCCAATGGTAGTTGTTGTTGGATCATTGTAAGATAAACTAGTCATTCATAATCCAAGGGTAGCTTTTTATAAAAAAGATCAAACGATTAAAATTTAAAAAATTAATGCAGTCTATGGTGGACCACCCTTAAGGTTGGTCTACCATAGACAATTGGGGTTAAACTTAACTGCCAGAGATTTATTTGACTGACGGAGGCAAACCTGGGGGACCAAAACACGAGTTTTATTAGTTATGGGACCAAAATAAAAACTGGAAATTAATTAGGGGACCAAATGACCTATTAAGCCTTTTCTAAATTATAGCAACAACAATTCTAAAACATAACCAATGATCGTACTTTTTGAAAAACTTTACGATACACAACATTTGTGGTCTCCTTGCAAACATTATTATCTTCATCCAAGATGACCAACTTCAAACCTTTTCTAGAAGTAACTCAAGAGACAACGACATAGAGTTGTCCATGCGTGAACACAGGCTTAGAAAGATAAACTCCCACTCGAGATAAAGATTGACCCTGACTTTTATTTATTGTCATTGCAAAACAAGGCGTCAATGGAAATTGGCTGCGTCTGAATTTGAAGGGTGGTTCTGGATCACTCGGAATAAGATTCATCCTGGGAATGAATACCCTGGTACCTGCCCTTTTTTCTGTAATTACGGTAGCAACTATCGTGCTTTTACATATATGTGTAACTGTCAGCCTCGTACCATTACACAGTCCATTGGCCTGATCGATGTTTCTCATCAGCATAATTGGACATCCTACCCTTAGTTTCAACCAGTGATTTGGAATTCCAGAGCTCTTAATACCATTATGAAATTCGTTGTAAACCACCCGCTCTAGACATCCGAATTTTCGCCCGATCGACAAACAGAATCAGAGCTTAAATACTCTTTCTCTGATCACCTAGAATCAGTGACATCATATATTTGTTAACATGCTCAACTGAATCAAGCGTTGGTGCGAGTATTCCCCTTTCTTGGAAAAATAGCGGGTCACCGAGTTTATCATTCAAATCGGGATACACAAAGTCTATAAGTAACATCAACGGATTTGTTGTGTCCGATATGAGTAAATCTTCAAGAAATTGGATGCTTAGCACGGATTTGTTTCTCTAGTGTGATACCCGTGGTAAGAGCGGGAAATTAAACATACTTTTTTCACTCAAGGAATTAACGTACTTATTAATGTTTAATAAAATATTATTTTAAATTGAAAATTAATTTACACAAAGTTATTGAGTATTGAAGTTATTTGATGTATAAATCAGTATAAATTTAAAGTAACTTTAGTATAAATTATAAAGTTTTTTTTGACAAAAATATAACTTGTAATATTGGTAGTTTTTGTAAAAAAATATTATATAGTTGTATTAAGATATTTGCTTTTAAAAATATAAAGTATATATATGTAGTTTACAACTATATTTTATTTTAAATTAGTACTTTTATCCTAACTAATAAATTGTTTTGGGGGTTGTGTAGTTCAAATTATTTGAGTTGAAAATTAAGGAGTTGGAGGTATTGGGTCAAACCCAAAATTACTAACATTTATCATTAAAAATACAATTGTTTCGATCTCTCCAACATGATAATATTTGCCCCAAGAATATATTACATTGACATTTTAAAAAAAACTTATATTTACTATTGTCAAATTCACTTTTTGAAAATGGTTTTTTGATAAGATCTATGGTTGCTCGTGTTCCTATTATGATTGGCAAGTCTTTAAATATATAGATACTCACTTTGAACATGTACCATATGTAGAAATATATTAATATGTAACATGCAAGTCTCTAAATATTATCTCTACTTTTGAGATATTTTTGAACTTTTAATCACTGTAATCATTACCACAGTTTGAAATTGACTAATTACCCTATGAAGAGGTATGTTTGATATCAAATATGGTGTTGGGTGTTTTCCTACCTCAAATGAATTAGATTAATAAAAAAAATGGTGGATATGAATTTCTAGTAGTAGGTTCGGGTTTGGGGAAAACTTTAGGTTTGGGGCAAGTTCAAGTTTGAGGACGAAATTTCTTCAAGACTTTTTTACACTTCAATAGATATATTTTCAAGCTCAACTACTTTATTGTCTCATCTGTTTCAACACTTATTTTACCTCGTGTTCTTGAATCCGCTGATAGAAGTTATAGTTTCTATCCTCATTTTTAATGTCTATCATGTTCGAGTATGGTAATATCTCTTTCTATTTACCCTATATTTCTCTTTACTGAACAATAAATTTACCATCTTCATTTGTAATACACTCCACTTGATCCATATATCTTTTCTTTCTTTCTTGTCTCTTAGCAAGAATATATTTTTTGAGATTCTTAGCAATAATATATATAACCTTTTATTGATGTATGTCCTCTCTCCTGATTTATCCCGAAAAATATATAACCTTTTCTCCATCATTGGTGTGTAAAGATTGCTATAACCCATCAAAAACTTGTGTTCTTGCTACGTTCAATGCCTTCTTGGCCCCTTTCTTAGCTCTCTTATAATTTTCCTAAATATTTGCACTTGCACACCTATACCACACTTTAAAACATCCCCTTTTGATTCTAACTTTAATTTAAACATGTTATTGCCACCAAGATTCTTTACTCTTAGCTAGGTCCAAAACCTATTAATTCTCCTAGTGTCTTTTTTGCTACTTTTCTAATCTCATATGCCATCTTCTTTCACACAACATTTTTGCTTCTATGTAGCTTGACGCAATCTTCTTTTAAAATCTTTTGTAGGAAAACACTTTGTTTTTCATCCTTGAAATGCCACCATTTGATCCTTGTACCCCCAATTGTAGCATCTCCTCTTCTCTCTTCTCATAACCCTTGCATCCATAACCAATACTATATGTTGGATAGTCAAACTCTCTCCAGGTAAAACTTTAAGTTCATCAAATCTTTCTGTCATAATTACTAATAAGAAATAAATCTATCTGAATACATGACATCTCACTCTTGTATGTAATAAGAATCCCTTTTGATTTTCTAAAGTAAGATTAAAAGACAACAAAAAATCTAGGATGGATTTACCCTATGCATTTATCTCACCGAGGCTATACCCTCATTCATGCATTCAAAACTTATCAAACACTCCTTACATGCCCATTTAGACCCCCTTTTAGAAAAATATTTTCTTCTTGTGGTATATCTTGAATTAAGCCTTTCAAATCTTTTCAAAATTTTACTTTAGGATATTCTTCCAACCCTACCTAAGGTGCGTAAACACTAATAACATTAA
>Ga0099826_10002253_pt1 | contig 12327 bp, 6 predicted proteins | sample Mtrugardesep15_FD_76830 | JGI IMG/M metagenome (GOLD analysis project Ga0099826, IMG submission 76830) | Root nodule microbial communities of legume samples collected from California, USA - M. trunc garden sep15 | ecosystem: Host-associated > Plants > Roots > Nodule | place: USA: California...
CACCTAGAGAGGGAAAGCGAGAGAGATTCGGCAAACGAACGAGAATCCCAACCCTCACTGTTTCTTCTCTCCGCCACCAACACCACCACCGCTGATGATATCAATTCCATATCTCACTGTACTCACAACCTATTTCAGTTACAATTTGCTCTTTGCTTTCGGTCAGTTCCGTGATTTCTTCAGAAAAATCTTGGTGTCGTGCAGTTCCAATAATCTTCAGGTAAACTTCAGTTCTCTTAATTTTTTTTATTGTTTATGTATTTAGATTTAGGTAGAACTGAATAAGCGTGTTTTGCAGAATTATGCACCGTTCTGTTTAGGTCTTGAAGATTTTTATATTCATCGATTATATCTTCGGATTAAGGTAACAATTATTCAATTGCACATCTTTTTTATTTATTTATTTTTTGATTTGTTTTAGAGTGTGTTGCGATTTTCGTGATGTGAACTAATTGATACATGATGGAATGGAACTAGGTTTATTGGATTGAGATTTTAAAAGACTTTGTTGGATTGTATTGATTTTGTGGGATTTTAAAAAACATTTTTTGAAAGACTTTTTACAATCAAGATTCTTAATGCAAGATTTTAAAGGACTTTTAATGGATTTTTAAGATTTTAAAAGGGTCAATGAATTTAAAGATACAATACGATATAATACTATTAGATGTATAAATCAGTTGCCAAAAAATCTCAAAAACAAAAATACAGTTATAAAAAAACATTGAATAAATGAGTGTATAGACTATTAGATGATATACTACTAGCAGGTTGACTAATCTTAAAAATTATAGGCATATCATATCAAAATAAATAGACCTATATTAAAATAAGTTATGTTAAGTTTATTGATTATAATAATTTGATTGAAAAATGCATGTTACAGGTAGAAAAATGCAAGTAGAATAATTACTATAATATTAATGAACGTAAAGTTGTGATTGTTTATAATGATTTCGACAATGAAGTTTGCCAAACAAAATATATAACCTGCCTTTGATGACTTTGAATAGAAAACTGCTTATTATATACGACACTAATGCCTTTGCAAATATTATTAACATTAGTGTTGAAACAAATATTGATCCCAGAGTCACATATTTTGATAATCGGATTCATTTATGTATGTTATTTTGACATATTCAGACATACACAGTCTTCTTTGAAGTACTACACGTAAAAGAGAGATTGCATTGTGTTTCAGGTTTGTTGTGTAATTTTTGTATAAATTGAATTTCTTAAATCAATGTTACATATGCCGTATTATTTTTTAGCGGTTAACTTTTTGGTTTATTACTTTTAGAGTTATGTCTTCTATTGAGAAAACATACTCTATTTCTTGAATGAATCATAAAATTGAAAGGTTCATTTTGTGCCGGATGACCATTGTTGCAAAATTTGATATTTGAGTTTAGTTTGTTCCAAATTCGGTAAATTGGAAGTATGAGTTTTGTTTTATATCATAATGCATCTCAATGATCTTTGACGCAAAAAAAAAAAAGATTTTAACCTATATTGTTATAAATTTGATTAATAGAAATATTGAATTTTTGACTCAATGTCCTTTGACGCGTTATATGATTTGTAATCCTAGTTGATCCAAAATTCGGCTAATAAAGCATGAAAATGTGTCTCAATGACACTTGAGGCAAAACTGATTTTTGAGCCTAGATGGTTATAAGTTTTATAAATGGAAATCTTGAACTTATGCTTCGATGTCCCTTTATGCAATATAAGATATTTAAGCCTAGTTGGTTTGAAATTCGGTAAAATAGAATTATGAAAATGTGCCTCAATAACCTTGATAAGAAAATGATTTGGGGATAGTTTGTTCCAAATTCGGTAATTTGGAAGTATCTTATATCACAACATGCCTTGATGACCCTTGACGTGAAAACAAGATATTATCTAATATTATTATAAGTTTGATAAATGAAAGGTTGAACTTGTGCTTCAATGTCCCTTGATGCGATACATGTTTGTAAGCCTAGTTGGTCCGAAATTCAACAAAATAAAAGAATGAGAATGTGCCTCAATGACACTTGACTCATAAATGACTTTTTAGCCTAGATGGTTAGAAGTTTGATAAATGGAAATTTTGAACTTATGCGTCAATGTCCCTTGATGCGGTGCATGATATTTAAGCCTGATAGGTTCGTAATTCAGTAAAATGGAAGTATGAGAATGTGCTTTAATGACCCTTGATCCGAAAATGATTTGGATAAAATTTGTTCTAAATTCGGTAAATTGGAAGTATGAGTTGTGTCTTTTATCACAATATGCCTCGATGGCCCTTAATTCAAAAAAGAGATTTTAGCTTATATTATTATAAGTTTGATAAATAAAAAATTGAATTTGTGCCTCAATATCCGTTGATGCGATATATGATATGCAAACCTAGCTGGTTCGAAATTCGGTAAAATGGATATATGATATACAATCTGGAGGGAGAGCTTCGCAAACTTCCAGAGGTCATTTCTATATGCAAATACTATAAAGTTGGTTAATATGGTAGCTCTAACCCACTACTTATTCCCACATGCATTTTTATTTTTCTTTCTCCATTTCTTTGAATGTTTAAATTGAGTTCAAAAATTCATAGCTTGTGAAAATTCTACAACTTAGTACTACTCTCTTCCAAACACGCTTAACTGCGGAGTTCTGATGGGATCTGATGCATTAGTGTTGGTATGATCGCACCTGAAAGTAATACTCTCTAATTGTATATATGTGTTTGTTCGTTGCGAACAATATTAAATTACGACAATTAACAAAAAATATAAATATATAGAAGTCTTAATATTTTCTTGAAGAAAAAAAAGGTGGGAGAGGTGCAACACAAGGAATTCCTAGGAGGTCACCCATCTTAGTACTCCTCTAGTCCAAGCACACTTAACTACGGAGTTCTAATGGGATCCAGTGTATTAGTGTTAGTATGATCGCACCTGAAGGTAATACGCTCTAATTGTATATATGCGTTTGTTCGTTGCGAAAAATATTAAATTACGACAATTAACAAAAAAATGAAAATATATTCCTTCAAAAAAATATATAGAAGTCTTAATATATTAGGGTGGGAGAGGTGCAACACAAGGACTTTCAAGGAGGTCACCCATCCTAGTACTACTCTCGCCCAAACACACTTAACTACGAAGTTCTGATGGGATCCGGTGCATTAGTGCTGGTATGATCGCACCTGAAAGTATTACGCTATAATTGTATATATGTGTTTGTTCGTTGCGAAAAATATTAAATTACGACAATTAACAAAAAAATAAAAATATATAGAAGTCTTAATATTTTCTAGAAGAAAAAAAGGTGGGAGAGGTGCAACACAAGGACTTCCCAGTAGGTCACCCATCCTAGAACTACTCTCGCCCAAGTACACTTAATTGCGGAGTTCTGATGGGATCTGGTGCATTAGTTCTGGTATGATCGCACCTGAAAGTAATACGCTCTAATTGTATATATGTGTTTGTTCGTTGCGAAAAATATTAAATTACGATAATTAACACAAAAATAAAAATATGTTGGAACAAAATGTGTTTAACATTACCCTTTGAGTTTTGATGATAACAAAATATTTAAAAATGTCAATTGGATATGCACATATTTGGTCAAGTCTGCAAGACCATAGACAAATTTTTTTAGTGTCTTTAAATCAAGCATAGGTTCTGAAGAACAAATGAAGAGCAATGAATGTTACAAAAAGGAAGCTTGTGTTGCTTGAAGGCATATGAAGACAAGAGGTTCTGAAGATCAGAAGTTGACGTCATCAGGAGCACCCTCATTAGAAGTTGTTCACCAGAAGCTGACGTCATCAGAGGTTCTGAAGATCATCAGAAGCTAAAAGACTGAAAGCTTCAAGATTATGTCAAATGCGGTTTTTTATCACGCCTATCATTGCAGAAGCATGAAGCAACGACTAATTCAGAGGATCTGGAAGGCATTGGATGCTAATCCACTGAAGAACGTTGAAAAAAAGGACAATAGTACAATTGTACAACCACTATCTCCACTACTCTGTTTTGTGTCTACAATAGTACAAGAACAATAGTTGTGACTACGATGGAAATTCCTCTATACTTGGAATGGATTTGAAATTGTTCCTTCATAGGACAATAACCAAATCAAGCAACAAATCATTGGTGATTTGATCGAGCTTCTAACGACTCTTATATGATGTGCTGGCAAGCTACAATGTCTATTTCACACCTCTATATAAAGGAGTAAATACCTGAAGTTTCAATAAAACTCAACAACAATTTACAAGTGCTGAAACTCTGCAGAAATTGTTCTACACATCAAAGTTCATTTAGAAGTTTTTTACAACTTTCATATCTTAGAAATTATAGAGTCTTAAAGATTTTGTATCTGACTTGTATTGTGAACACCACTGATTGTATATCAAGTGTTCAACCTCAAACATTTTTCATTGTAATTATGTTTGAATAGAAGTCTCTTGCAGTTGTGCTTGAGCATAGGAAGTCTCTTGATTTAGTTCTTAAGCATAGGAAATCTCTACACTCAAATACAGTTTGATAAAGAAATGAAAATTTTGAAAGTAACAAGTGATCATGGTGGAAAGTTTGAAAATGAGCCATTTGAAACTTTTTGTGAAAAACATGGAATTGTCCATGAATTCTCTTCTCCTAGAACACCGTAGAAAAATGGGGTTGTAGAAAGAAAGAATAGAACTTTACAAGAAATGGCTAGAACCATGATCCATGAAAATAATTTGGCTAAACATTTCAGGGCAGAAGCAGTGAATACAACATGTTATGTCCAAAATAGAATCTATATCAGACTTATCTTGAAGAAAACAACATATGAACTTTTTAAGGGAAGAAGACCTAATATCTCTTACTTTCATCAATTTGGATGTACCTGTTACATTCTAAATAACAAAGTCTACCTAAAGAAATTTGATGCCAATGCCCAAAGAGGAATCTTTCTAGGTTACTCTGAAAGGTCAATGACATACAGAGTGTATAATTCAGAAACAATATGTGTTAAAGAATCAATGCACATCAAATTTGATAACAAAGAGCTTGGAAATGAAACTCCAGAGCAAGGAAAGTTTTGTAGATATGCAGGTGCCTGAAGATACTTCAGAACTTGCTCAGAATTCAAATTCTGAAGAAAGTCCAGAAGTTGTACCCACTCCAGAATTTCAAGATGAAGAAGCTTCTGATGAAGCTCAAGATGGTTCTCAACAAATTAATCAATCCAAAAATACTTTCAAATACAAGTCTTCACGTCCTGAGGAACTAATGATTGGAAACAAAGAAATTCCCAGAAGAACAAGATCATATTTAAGACAAGAAGAGTCTTTGATGGGATTATTATCAGTGATAGAGCCTACTACTGTGGATGAAGCATTTTCAGATGATGGATGGATACTAGCTATGCAAGAAGAGCTTAATCAATTTCAAAGAAATGAAGTGTGGGATCTGGTACCCAAGCCTGAAAACAAGAACATTATTGGAACAAAATGGGTATTTAGAAATAAGCTCAATGAGAAAGGAGAAGTAGTGAGAAACTAAGCTAGACTTGTTTCTCAAGGATACAGTCAACAAGAAGGCATTGCTTATACTGAAACATTTGCTCCAGTTGCAAGATTGGAAGCAATCAGGTTACTTCTATCCTATGCTGTAAATCATGACATCACATTATATCAAATGGATGTCAAGAGTGCATTTCTCAATGATGTGATTTCTGAAGAAGTGTATGTCAAACAACCTTCTGGTTTTGAGGATTTGAAAAATCTCAATCATGTTTTTAAACTAAAGAAATCACTTTATGGTCTTAAGTAAGCTCATAGAGCCTGGTATGATAGACTAAGTAATTTTCTAATTGAAAATGATTTTAAAAGAGGTCAAGTTAACACAACACTCTTTAGAAGAACACTTGAGAAAGACATTCTTGTTGTGCAGATCTATGTTGATGATATATTATTTGGTTCTACTAATGCATGCATCAATCAAAGTATACCAAGGAGCTTTTGTAGAAGTTCAAGCTTGAAGATTGCAAAGAAATGAACACACCAATGCATCCAACCTGCAACTTAACCAAAGAAGATACTGGAACAAAAGTTGACCAGAAGTTGTATAGAGGTATGATTGGTTCCTTGTTATATCTCACTGTATCTAGGCCTGCTGTTTTATTCAGTGTATGCTTGTGTGCAAGATTCCAGGCAGATCCTAGATAATCTCATTTAACTGTTGCTAAGAGAATCTTCAGGTATCTGAAAGGAACAACAAATATTGGACTTGTAACACCCCGAATTTTAATAGTAGTTATCAGTATTAATAATAGATAATATTAATATAACTATTGGGTAAAAATTACTATTATTCTTATTATTAGTAGTGATGGTTGGTGCTATTAAATTAAATCCTTCGTGGTTATAGAGGTTACGAATGATGAGGAAGTAAGGAGGAGTTAACTAGCCGAGTGAATAATGTGAGAAAAACAATTTTTAGAAGAATATAGTGTGTCGTGGTTGAGAAAATAGAGTTTGGTGGTTATTAGTATTTTATGTGAATTAAAATAATAACGAGAGAAAAAATATAATAAATAATAGAGATGAGAGGTGAGAAATAGAAGTAATAAAACAAAATAAGTGGGGGAGGAGGGAGTAAATTATAATAGGTGGAGGAGAGAAAAGTAAAAATAACAAGAATTAACCTAATTTCCTAATATAAATATAGCAATAGAGAGTGAGAAAAACATTATCCTTGCATGTTGGAACCAGAGAGAAGAAAAGAGGAAAGGAGGCAAACCCTAGCTAAAGAGAATTAAACCAAAAGCTACGTTTTTAAGAGAATTCACGGTGAGGAGGAGTTTCTGTTCATCTAAGGGTTGTATGACATGTGGGTAGTAAATGGTTTATAATTTTCGTTGTTTTCTTATTTGAATCTATGATTATATAGGTGTCCTTTTCTGTTCTTCGTGTCTGTGTATAAGTAATCTGATATACTATCCTATGAGTTAGTATTAATCAATGACCATGCACTGTTTCTTTATTAATTAGGGGTTATATACCTTGCATATTTACAAGTAGCTATCATGAGATTCATGATTTAAAAAGCAATTGATTATTAAACGATTTTGTATATATATCCTGGACTATGAAGATAAATATTTGTAACATGATGCTACTTCATATTCCTAGTGCACATACACTTACTAATTGACTATTACACGTTTTATGTGAAGAATTGCAATTATATTAATTAAAATAATACACTACAATTTCATTGTGATTTTTATAAAGATGATAATAATATTCAAATTATTTTTATTATTTAACATGTCTGAAATAATAAGCTTTTGAATTGATTAGGTATTAATTTAAGGGTTCTTAATTTTAAGGGTTGTGTACTCATGTGGGTAGCAAGGAGTTCTTAAATTTTGGTATTTTTATTTATTCTTATAATAAATCCTTGTTATATTAAGTTCCCTTGTGTTGTTATAACTATAAATTTGATTATTGGTTGTTGTGGTTTTTGAGTTTAGTAGATAGATCATGTTTCAAATTTAGTTGACAGAATCTCGTGTGACTAAATAGGTCTTAGATTTCAGCAACAAAAAGAGTGCAAATAAGAGTTTTTTTTTATTTTCTTTTATGAAATTTATCCATAAAAGTGCCTTGAGATTATCTAGGTTGCTCAGTTATAATCTCTTTCTACAATACTTTTGTTCAGTTGCCCTCCTTTATATGTCAATGTTCGGTTATTATTATTAGAGGTGATCTTATTCTTTAGTTTAGAGTATGTTAGGTTGTGTGTAATCCTACTGTGTTCATGTCCTTATTGTAAAGTTATGATGATTAAGAGTGGGTGTCTAGTTTTAGAGCTATTCAAACCATATGGAAGCATGCTTGTGAATATTAATTTTAAAAGGAAATAATGCTTGTAAATAATGTCACCTACAGAGTATAACCCTATAGCTTGTTTTCTAGTAATACTTTTCTTTTAAAAAGATATTTGTGGAGTAGAGGTTGACATATAGCCTAGAAATTATTTAAGAGAAAGGCTGTATGCTGCTCGTAGGTTTCTCAATTAGAAAAACATGTTTTTATCTTAGGAAAGAAAAATAAAAATAAAAATAAAATAAGAATTGAATCTATTGGATGTTAATCAATGAGCAAAGATGATTTATATGATGATGCGTATTGATGTGTTATTTAATGATGTAATTGATGTGATAATTGAAGATGTATTATATAAAGATGAGATCATACTTGTTTATGATGTCGATAATGATGAGATAATAATTGTTTTATGATGTTAAATTATGAGGAGTTAAATATTGTTTACGATGATGAGTAACGATGAGAAATACCTTGTTTATAATGATGAGTAACGATGAGATAATAACTTATTGTTAACGATGAGTAATGATGAAATTTACAATGTTATGATGATGTGTATGATGAGATGAATTTTTGTTATGGTGTGAGTTATTGATGATGTGTTAATTTGCATTACTTGGTGGGTCTGTCTTCATGCATGCATATAGAATCATAATTAGGGAACGATGAGAGTACGTTCAGTAACACAACTCTGACATACAATAAACGACGGGTAAGTGTGGTACCACATGCATATAGGTCTTAGGAATGAAGTGCATCTGCATATAAATGATGATGTCTGAACTTGGTGTGTATGTTGTGGAATGAAGTGTACTTGATGACGTATATATTGATGAGAAAACTAAGATGACGATTGTAGCCATTGATGATTTGAATACTATTATTATTTAATGATGTTCGTGTTTTCTAGCCTTATGTTACGAATTATATTGCTCACCCCTTGTTGTTGTTGTTGTTGTGTTTTATGGTGTATATACTCATGGGGTACAGATACTCAGGTTGAAGAATAATAATTGCAAGGTGGCGATGAAAGTTTCTTTCGTCATATTTATTTTATTAGCGAATAAACATGTAGTAGATTACGTGCTTTGATCTGTAATACTAGGGTCGGGGTGGTCAATTGGTTACACATTTTTCTTGGAGTTTGAAATATTATAATTGTGACTTTGTTTTGAATGTTGAAAACCTATTTTATTCTGTTGAGTTTAAAAAACTATTTTCGTTGCTATTTGGGATATTTACATTACAAGTTTGCATTGAAGTTGAGCACGTGTAACACCTATTTATTAAATATATTTACTTTATAGTTAATATTTCAAAGTCAGGGTCTTAGGGTGTTACAGGACTCCTCTATAGGAAATCCTTAGATTATAAGTTGATTGGATTCTGTGATGCTAATTATGCTGGTGACAGGATTGAAAGAAAATCAACCAGTGGAAACTGTTAGTTTCTTGGTGAGAATTTGATATCCTGGGCTAGCAAAAGACAAGCTACTATTGCTATGTCTATAGCAGAAGCATAATACATCTCAGCTGTAAGTTGTTGTACACAACTACTTTGGATGAAACATCAATTAGAAGATTATCAAATTAATGCTAACAATATTCCTATTTATTGTGATAATACTGCTGTTATTTGTTTGTCAAATAACCCAATTTTACATTCAAGAGCAAAGCATATTGAAATCAAACACCACTTTATTAGAGATTATGTTTAGAAAGGTACTCTGGATATACAATTCATTGATATTGAACATCAAAGGGCTGATATATTCACTAACCATTAACTGTTGAGAGATTTGATTTTATTAAGAAAAAATTGAACATGCACTTTGTGTCTGATTAAATTTGTCTGCTTCTAACTAGGAATTTAGGTTCTGAAGTTTATCAGAAGCTATGGTCCATCAGAAGCTCTTCATTGAGGTTCTGAGGAAAATATGCTTCTGATGACATCAACATCTGAACTCCAAAATCTGGACTTTTTGCTTCTGATAGTTATGTTAGTGGAAACGATGGGAGTTACTTTGTGTGACATCTGTCCCACTAGCATGGCAATTTCTCTAAAAACTTTTGATGTGGCTTATTTGTATTGGTGTATAACTTAAAAGGGTAATGATGATTTTTTGCTTTGAATGTACTATCTCGCGCCCCCAAAGTCAATAATGTTTTGTTGTTTGTCCCCTTCTGAATTGCAAACGTTTTTACTAGAAACACTTAGACAAAAACACACACTTCTCACTTCACTACCTACACATTCTGATTTTAGACTGCTCTCTGAAAAATTTCTCGTCTTTTCAAAAGAAAAACTTTAGAACCCAAAAACTTCATCAATTATAATGGATGAATCAAGTTAAAATCAAGCATCATCCATGCAATTAATCATTAGAGAAGGTTATGAAATTAAAGGGAGAACGATGAAGCTAGAAGAGGGAGAACTGACTGTTCAGGTGGAGAATCCAGTAGATTTTGTATCTCTAACTCGTCAAAAGTGTGACATTACTGAGTTCTTAAGACTTCAAGACTTATCTAGCTACTTCACAATGTTGGATGGTCCATCTTATGAAAACTTAGTAAGGTACTTCTATGTAAGAGCAGAGATTTTCGACAAATATGCTGCAGAAGCTGAGGTAGGAATACTATTGATAAAAACACATACCTCTGATGAGATTATCTGGATGCTCCACTTCCTCCGCATTCAAAGCAAACACCTTACCCGCTGCCTTCTTCGGTTTGGTACACTTAGTACTCAAATGACCTGCTTCACCACAGTTGTAACAATTGATCTCCCTCTTGCACTCATAAGACTTATGACCTTTCTGACCACACTTGTAGCAACTCTCCCCTTTCTTACAATCATTAGCAAAATGATCCAAAGTACCACACTTGTAGCAGTTGACTTTCACTACATTCGGCTTAGAGCCTCCACCAACCTCTTACTTCCTTCCCTTATCCTTGTTGTACGGCTTTCCAAATCCATGACCCTTTCCTTTCTTGTCATTCATAGCTTTGTAGTAACTTGTCTTAGCCTTCCCAGCGTCATCAAACATGCGACACTTGTGCACCAAAGTGTGAAAATCTCTAATCTCATGGAAACAGATGTACTGATAGATATTTGGTCTCAGACCATTCTCAAACTTCACACACTTAGAAACAATAGCATCCTCCGCATTGATGTAGGGAAAAAACCTTAAAAGCTCTTCAAACTTAGCAGCATACTCAGCCACAGATACGTTCCCTTGCTTCAAGTTCAAGAACTCGGCTTCCTTCTTGTTTCTCAAATCCTCCGGAAAGTACTTCTTCAAGAACTCACTCTTGAACCTCACCCAAGTCACAACATCACCACTAGCCTCAATCCTTTTTGTGGTACCATTCCACCAATACTCAGCCTCCTCAGCATGCATATGAGTAGCCAACCTAAGCTTCTGATCATCGTTAGTCACCATAGCACGAAAGATCCTCTCCATGCTCTCCTTCCAAGTCAAAGCTCCCTCCGGGTCAAACCTCCCTTTGAACGTCGGTGGTTTGTTTCTCATTAAACGATCAAGCCTCCGTTCCTCCACTTCTCCCTGGTCCTCCTGACCATGACCACCATTCCTTTGAGTCTGAGCTACAGTCTGAGTCACTGCAGTCAAAGCCGCTGCAATCGCATCATCATTCCTACCAGCTCCACCGGCCATCTCTCTTAAACAACAAAACCAACCAATAGGTAAGAACAACAACAAAACAAGTATTGAAGGTAGTTCAATATACCATTCGAATACAACAGGTAATTCACCAGGTTTTGGTCCGGACAAGACCAACCAGGCTTTGATACCAACTTGTAACGCCCTACTTTTATTAAAGCGATAAATCACGCGAATATAATAAATATTCAAGAAATAGATGTCACGTCTTCAAATAATTCTCAATTGACATGCATAAAAATTTCAACAATAAAACATCACAGCAGAAATATAGCATACACCTCAAGTATCCATGTCATCAACTCATAAGTACATCCATAAAATATAATATCCAAATCCCGACATATGGGCAAAACTCCACAACATAAACAAAATCCGGAAATCAAAAGAACAAACACCTAATCAGAGCCTAATCTAGGACTCTACTGAAAAAAAGAGGAAGCTCCTGCTATCCTCAAGCAACTCACCAAGCAAGCAATCAAACTAATCCTTCGTCTACTCATTCATACAAATAGGTAGGCGGTCCACCATAGACCACTGGGGCTTAGCTTCACATCAAACATAATCAATATATGTAGACATGAATAATCAATCATCATAGTATTTCATAGTTCATAATAAACACCAACATATGCACATCTTTACATAATCACCAAATTGTCACCAACAATTTCCAACAAGTATATGATTCATCGATCACAAATATTCACCAAGCACACAACAACACCAAGCACATAATTCACACAAGTATATAAACAATTATGAC
>Ga0099826_10002254_pt1 | contig 12321 bp, 11 predicted proteins | sample Mtrugardesep15_FD_76830 | JGI IMG/M metagenome (GOLD analysis project Ga0099826, IMG submission 76830) | Root nodule microbial communities of legume samples collected from California, USA - M. trunc garden sep15 | ecosystem: Host-associated > Plants > Roots > Nodule | place: USA: California...
AAGTACAATTTTGAGCTTCTTTTTTATATTGTTATGAGCATGTATGTGGAAAATTTATTAAAAAATTTAGGCTTAATAGTCCCTTAACTTATTTTAATTTCTCAGTTTGATCCCTTAACTAAAAAACGTTTCAAACTGGTCCCTTATGTATTTATGCCGTTATCTATTTTAGTCTTTGCAGTTAGTTTTTTTTATGTTTGATATTTTTAATATGATTATAACCGTTTGATTGCAGGTCCATAGTATATTACGGGGAACGTCTAAATTGTTCTACTTCCCTATTCTTCCTCTTATCTTCTCCTTCCCTTCCTCCCTCGTCATCATATCATATTCATCATCATATCATCTTCAGCTCTAAACCCATAAATCCTAAAACATTAACTTATAAAAATCCACAAATTAGCAATCACAAAACACACATAAAAGCTTTTCTTTCATACCCGCTGCAATTTCCAGGGAAAGTCATGAGCAACAATCAACACAGAACCAACAACGAACAATCGAAATCCACAAAAGCTTCACATATTTCTTTCCAGTATATCACGCAAAGATGTCACAGGCTTCACATACTCGTAGCTTCATATAGTATAGAACCTTAGTTCATGAAATCTTTGATCTATCTCTTACCTTTTTTTACTTCCATCATTATTAGAACCGAGGAAATTGATTGTTGAACCTTGTGGTATTACTTTTGGAGTGGTAGATTCTGTGATATCCATGTTCTACTTTGGCATCCACTTCTCAAATTGGGTCCAAATTTCTTCTCACGATTTTCAAATGTAAAACTAGTGGTATGAAACACACACAGCCCTGAATGATAGAGGTGATGAATCCTCTTTTGAGTTGGATTCTTCATCTTTTGTGTTCATGATTGGTTCAGCGTTTGGATTCAACCTAGGAGAAGCTTGGGTTGTTGTTGATGATTTGGATTTTGCAGATTATGAATTAACTATTTTTTTTTTAACTATTATAAACTAACTATTTGGATTTGATGGAAATTGTTTATGGTTTTTTTTTTTCTTCCGGATTTCTTTGAATGTTTGATGAATATATGATGATAATGATGAATAAGAAGAGGGAGGAAGATGGATAAAAGTAATAATTAGTTGTTAATTAAATTGAAAAGAAAAAAATAAGCAATTGAAAAGAAATGTTGGATTTTTAATTTTAATGATGAAGATGAGTAAAGATGAGAGTTTTATTTGGGGATGAAGAAGATGGAGGAAAAAATTAAGTGTTTGTGGTTTATTATAAACTACAATAGATCTCTCATTGATCCAATGGTTTTCATTTAAAAAAAATATCAAACGGTTAAAAATAAAAGATTTAATAAGGTCTATGGTGGACCATCAATAAAGTTGGTTCATCTTAGACATTTAAGGTTAAAAACTAACAGAGAGGACCAAAATAATAAACGATAGAAGATTTATGAGACCAAATTAAAACACTTAATATTTAAGGGACTAAACTGAGAAATTAAAATAAGTTAAGGGATCAGAGGATATAGTAAGCTAAAAATTTAAAAGATGGACTTTAATTAAACAAATCTTAACTTAGTAGAGACAAAAGCGGCACGAATTTTTTTTATAGGGATACAAACACGCACTTTTATGAAGATGAAAAATCAAATTTGATAATTTTGTACTAACGTAAGACTTATTTATCCTTTATGTTAATGATAAAACACGCCAACCTTTAGATAGATATGAAATTCACAGCTATGTATTGTAATATAACCATTGATACTTACTCACATTTTTTTCACAGATAAATGCTAAAAATAAACTGTCTCCGTGATCATAACTTGTTGGGTAGAGATAATTCATTATCATATGTAAAGGTCGGAATTTAAACCCCGGACATTTCATTTGTTTAATCTCGTTACCTATTAATTGGTTTAACATGTTAGTATATATTATTTTTATTTTTTTATAATTATTAATTTCACATTTAACCCCCATGAAAGTGCAATGTCTAATTTGTATTGTTGCACTGTCCTCAATGTCTTCATAACCTCTCGGTCAAACTTCGGATCACTGTAATATAGTACCTCCTCCGGTCATCTTTATAAAAACATTTAGATCAACAAAATATGAGGTATTTGGTTAAGAATTTTGACTAAATATAACTATTTTTATTGAATCAAAAGTCTCTTATAAACATTTAACTAGATTAATTCGGGGGCTATTTTCTAATAGATATTCTATGAAATATTTTAATGTAGTTTATTTGTAATATATAAAGAAATTTATTAAAAATATGGGGGACCATGGCTTCTAAAGGACTCCTTTATACCTCCGCCGTGGAAATCACAACCACTAATACCCTCTTTCCCTTTCGTTCGGCCACTGATTCGGTTGCCTCATTGCAATGGGAAGGGTGTGACGTTAGGTCGTCAAAAAAGGTGGTTATCCACATATACAAACTAAAGTGGGGTTATGTTTGATTGGCACAACATGCATGTGATGATACTGACGAAAGGGTAGGATGTGGATGACGTTGATGACATGTAAGACATGCACAATAGGTCAATTGTAATAATGAAATATGATCAAATTGAAGTAGTACTATATGTTTGATTGTGATGGATTAAGTGCTGGGCTCTGAGGGAAATTAGCCCTCTTTGTATACTAAAAATTGGTTGAGCCCACGTGTCTCGTTAAAGGAAGAATGATGGATGTGTTGAGCTCCTAGCTTACATTCACCGATGAGAGAAAGAGAGTTCAGAACGTTCTGTTATGTTATAAGAATAGAGAGGATGAAGAGAGTTTTTTTTATGGTGAATTATAAAACTATAAATTGTACTGTATTATGATTATGATACAAGATATTGAGTTATATCCACTGAATACTGCTAGGTTTGTAGACAGCGATTGATCACATTTTGTTAAGATAAGTGTTTTAGAAAAATGTTAGACAAGACGTCTTGACATCTTGGTACGACATCGTAGTGTACCTTGTTTAGCTTTCTTGGAGATTTGTTTTAAATGTGAGATCTCAGAAGATTCTACGAAGATTTGATTCACATGAAGTGTTGACCAAAAAGCGCGTGTTCTCCAGAAGCATCAAAGGGCGGTTTAGCTTTGTCGTGTTTTTTAAGTGTGATGTTGTAACATTTAAGGAAACAATATATATGCTTCCGAAATATTGTGTTGAAGACCGTATTGGATATGTTGTGTGTTTAGCCCGTTTTGCTCATCAAGCCCATTATGTATTCAGGCTCTATATTGGAAGACTCAAGACCTAAAGAACTACTGAAGCTGTCATTTGCAGAAGAGTCATTTAGGGTTTTAGTCTTTTCATTGTTGTTTGTGAGTCACTCACGTATCACCTTGATGCCCGAGTTGGACTTGTAGTTGAGTTGTAAGTTGTGAATCAATTGTAAGCTTTTAAGAAAGAGTGAATTCTGTTTCTCGGAGTGTGTCTCCATTTTTCATTGTATTTGATTATCAGTGGTGAGTAATTGAGGGGAAGTGAGAGGGTCTCATATCTAGGAGTGTCTTAGATAGAAATTGTATGGGTAGTGATTAGATGTGAAGCTAGTAGACAAGTGGTTGTTTTTATGCAGGCTTCAAACTAATACTATTATGGTGGGTTTTCTCCAGATGTAGGTGATGTTGCACCGAACTGGGTTAACAAATACCTTGTGTTATTTCCTTCATGCACTTTACTTTATTTATTAGTGTTGATTGTGTTGTTACGTTGTCCTGACATTGCATTTGACATTCCTTGTGTCGTGACATCATATTCGACATTTGTCCCCTACGTGTCAGAATTTCATCAGAACAGGCACCCTGTTCTATTTTTGGGTGAGCTCCATGGTTAAACAAATTCTGGTCATATGGAAGGAGGGTCTATTACTAAACCACCAATTTTGGATGGTACCATCTATGATTATTGGAAGGGTCGAATGGTGGCTTTTCTCAAATCCATGGATAGAAAAACATGGAAAGTTGTCATTAAAGGTTGGCATCATCTTGTTGTTGTTGATAAAGATGGAAAGTGTACATCTACCTTGAAGGCGGAAGAAGACTGGTCCAAAGAAGAGGATGAACTAGATCTTGAAAACCCCAAATCATTGAATACCTTATTCAATGATGTTCACAAGAACATGTTTAGATTGATAAACACTTGCATTGTGGCTAAAGATGTTTGGGAAATCCTCAGAACTATCCAAGAAAGATGTGGATGTTGAAAGTGATGTATCTCCTCAACAGACTGATGTCACAGAAGATGTCTCAGACAAGGAGTCCAACATTGAGTCAGATGGTATTGATTCAAAAGATTCTTTAGCCAACAAAGGGCCATCGATCAGAATTCAGAAGAAACATCCTGAGGAGAATATTATAGGGTATCTGAATGAGAAAGTTTATGTAAAATAGCCTAAGGGATTCTTTGATCATATCTTTCCAAATCATGTGTATAAGTTGAGGAAAGCTCTTTAAGGTTTGAAGCAAGCTCCAAGAGCTTGGTACGAGAGGTTGACTGAGTTTATGGTCAACAATGAATACACCAAAGGTGGGATTGACAAGACCTTATTTGTGGAAAATGATGGAGGAAAGATCATGGTAGGTTAAATTCATTTTGATGACATTGTTTTTGGAGGAATGTTGAACCAGATGATGGAACATTTTGACCGACAAGTGCAGTCTGAATTTGATATGAGTCTTGTTGGTGAATTGGCATATTTTATTGGTCTGCAAGTAAAGCAAATGGAAGATACAAATCTTTATTTCTCAAATCAAGTATGATAAGAGTATTATGAAGAAGGGGGTCTTCAAAATGCAAGTCATAAGAAAACTTTTTTTTTTGCAACACATGATAGTGGTGTTGATATTGATCATAAAAAAATGAACTTTTTTTTTGTATTCACATGACACTAATTCTATGTTAGTTGGGCATTGTGATGTTGATTGGGCTGGTAGTGCTGATGATAAAAAGGGCACATCTAGTGGATTTTTCTCTCTAGGCATCAAATTGTTATCATATTTCAGCAAGAAACAAAATTGTGTATATTTGTCCACTATAGAAGTTGAGTACATTTTTGCATGCAGTATCTGCAATCAGTTATTATGGATTAAAAAGATGTTGAAGGAGTACAATGTCGAGCAAGTGGTCATGACATTATAGTATGACAATTTTAAGAAGTTAAAGGGCTATTTAGGTAATTCCTTGTATGAAAATTTATAATGTCATACCCTATTTTTTGACTAGTTAAAATTTTTACTTGTCTTTTAAAGCCATTTTATCCAGTCATTTTCTCAGCATTTTAACTGTTTATTTTTCATCTTTTTATTCACTTATTTTCTCAGCATTTTAACTGTTTATTTCTCAGCCTAGTGGCCGGTAGCCACCGTGTCGGAAAGTTATCAAGACGTTGGAGAAGATGAAGGTTCATCTTCATCCTCCATCTGTTTTTTTCTAGAACTGTTTATTTAGTGAGAAAAGGGCAGAACTAGAGAGAGAATGGAATGAAGGGAATGGATCAAAAAGAACATAATATACTTATATACTCCCTTTGTTGAACCGGTTCAATTGAACCGACCCAGTTCCTGAACCGGTCCAGCTGCTGAAGCCCATTCTTCTTTCTTTTTCTGAAATCTCTACAATTTTGTTTCCTGCACAACCAGTATTGCTTACTGTACCCCTGCATCTCCTTTTTTTTAAAAAAATCTCTTGCATCTTTTAGTTCTCTTTTTTATCTTTCTATATTTTTTTAGCATCTCATTTATTTACATCTAAGATCATGCATTTTTATTTTTTAGCTTATTTAGTATTTTAACTTTATTTCATGCATTTTTAGTTAGTGTTTTAATCTTCATATCATGCATTTTTTTATATTTATTTTATCTAGTGATTTAACTCATGCATTTTAATTTATTTAGACTTGAAAAATCTTTTCATGCATATCTTATTTCTTTTTTGCTTTATTTAGCATATTTACTCATTTTATGTATTTGTATTTTTATTTTATTATTATTGCTTTATTATTGGTTTAACTATTATAATTTATAGGAGTAATGTAATTTTATTTAAGCATTTTTATTTTCTTATCATTTGTATTTTGAGACTTTCGAATGTATCTAGGATCAATGTAAAAACCCATAAATGAGAATTTGCACCGACATTATCACACATTTACTTTTACCGCTTTATGTCATGACCATAGTTGGACCAAAATGAATTAGAAACAAATTAGGATTAATTATTGGACTCAAAAAACCTTAAAAGCAAACAACTAGTGATTTTAGGATTCATTCCAAGGATAGGAGTTACTATGGATCCAATATCCTTTGTAATTTCCTTCACGCTTTATTTTTATGCGACGCCGAAACGGTTAGATTTTATTTTCTTTAGCTCACTTTTAACTTAAAATAATCAATTTTCCAAAAACATTCAAATATGCCAAACACCAAAACTATTTTTCTTAAATATACCTTGGATTTTAACCCAAGAGATTCCTTCTTTCTTTTATTTTTTAATCAAATTTAAAATGTCTTAAACCATACTTAGACTTGGTTTCTTTAAATTAAAATCAATCAACCTCACTTCATTTTATCCTTCTATGTCTTCTCGGCTTCTTACCCACTTCAAACTTTTTTTCAAACTTTAAAATCAACTTAACCAATTACTCATTTTTTTAACCATGAACTACTTGATTTTGATCTCATTTTTGGGTATGTAGGCAAAAGACTTATCTCTTTCCAAATCAATAAAAAATAACAAAAACATACTTCTTCTCCCTCCATTCTTTCACTTAGAACTTTTAAGCAAATAATTTAGCACACGATAAAGTAGGCATGAGGTTCCTTTGGAATACCAAAGTCGTTTAGGGTGCGTAAAACCTTCCCTTTGCGAAACCAACCATCGGGCCTTTAATCTCTTAGGGTATTTCTTTCTTTTTCGCTTCTCAAATAAAAGATCGGTGGTGTTCCTAAATTTGAGATTCAACGTTAATCTAATAGCTTGATATCCAAAAATTATCGCGACATATAACAATTACAGTTGTGGAAACGTGCAAACAAATACTTTCTATTTACTATAACTAGAGTTGCGTGAGAAATAATGGAAATCATTACCATTTTGAAAACCGCTGAAAATGTAAGTTCTCTTGATACTTCATCTTACTCGGTTAATGTTCCCAAAATCCCATTTGAGTATGTAGATAAAAATTCTGATGTCACTGAAACTTACATTGCTTCTATGAATGGTTTAAATCCATATGAAATTGCTTCTTTATGCATGTTGAACTTTGTGCTGAAATCCGTGTTGAACCAAATGTTGGAACAACTATGAAACTTGTTTCTAAGTCTATTAGTCAGGTTAATCTTATCTCTGAAAAGATCCTAGAAAAGTCTAGTTCTATTACTAACCAAATGATTCCTTTCACTCATCCTGCCAAAGAGTCTGTTGTTAAACTACCTCATGTGCAAGTTGACTTTGTTTTACATCCACCTATTGAAATCTTTGAGAATGCAAATGTCAAACCTAATGTCGAACTTGTTATTGAAACTCATGTAGAACCCTGTGTTGTTTCTGTGAGTCAAGTAGATCTTGTCTCTGATAAGGCCGTTGAACCATCAAGTACACCTAATGTTTATGCTGTTTTTGTTGGTGCCTCTGTTAATGAACCCACCAAGCTCATTTTTTGCAGCCCCACTAATTCAGTTGTCAAACCTGGTTTTGGAACATCTCATGCCCAAATAGAAAGCGTTGTCGAACTTTCTTCTGAGAATATTGTTGATTTATATGAGCCTTTTAGAATCCTCATTAGTTCGGTCATTGAAACTGTTGTTGAGTCTATAATAGTGACTCCTCATATTTCGTTGAGTCTGATGTCATACCGGATGTTGAAACATCCCAAGACTAACTTGTTAATGTTGTTAAAACAGGTTTTGAGATCCCCCAAACTGTTGTTGATGTGGTTGAAGATCAATCTGGCGGTGGCTTGTGAGTGTTGAAGTTATGTGTGTGGTGGAAGAAATTGATCCTGATTATTTTCTACTTGGCCAAGCTTTTGCTCAAAATGTGGTTGTACGAGAACTGATCTTGTTCTTGACTAGTTGTGTGTGGATGTGCATTTTACTGAGAAGTACTATGTGTTAAGATCAGGAGTGGTTGTTCATATGTGATAATGCTCAGATTTGGTTACGACTTTTTGTGTGTATAAGTGTTTTGAGATTAACTGTTAGTTCTTTTGTGAAGACTGTGAGTCGGGATACTATGTTTGTTTGATTATGGTATGCATTGTTGTGTGATGAGGAATTTTATTTCAATGGGCTCTCTTGGGTGTCTAAATTCGCTGCTGCTAATTTACAATAAAGTGGTGTTTGAGAAATCTAGGTGTTCTTCTAGACACTATCAAGAAGTTGTGATTGTAATTACTTTAAAAGCAAGGTCTGATAAGAAATGTAGTACGGTGTAGGTTCCAACTATTTTGCAGAGGAACTTGGTTCCTCCTAGTGATGCTGAGTTAGATGTTGATGTCCTGAACATCATGTCCCATGGGAGGAAGAAATTTGTGATTGTTCAAGTCATGTTTCTGAAACCTCTAGTTTGATGCTTTTATGTGATGACAATATGTCTATAGAACATGATTGTTTTTTGTAGACGTTTTTGGTGTATGCCCCTTGAGGTTGAAACCGGTCAATGTCCATCTAGTGTGTGTGACTATCAATTAGATGTCGAGGATGATGTCTTGGACATCGTGTCTACCAGAACAAGATACGTTTGTTGGAAGAGGATTCTTGTGAATGTTCCTTGGATATTACGTCTCTTCACTCCAAAGCAAGTGTTCTGAAGTGAAAGTATGTGTTTTGATGAAGATAGTTACTGGTGTTGGTAAGTGCTATGAGAAGTAGGATTTTGATGATTGTGATTTTATTCAAATATTGAAGCAAGTTGAGCCGAATGTTGTGAAGCTTCCAAGTTGCTTTTCTGGGTTTTATCAGTGAGAGTATTCTGAAAAACACCCTGAGATTGTGAAGCCATATTAACTCCAAAGCAAAAAGGGAGTGTCTTTGACTTATAACTATAGGCCTTGTGTCGGACCACATGTTACAGACATTGTGATCTTTGCTAGTTTGCATTTGTTGTTTCCAAGAACAATGTTTTCGTATGCCATTGTCATATTGTGCAAACAAGGGGGAGATGTATTGATGATGAGTATGATGTTTGATGTGCTTGATATGGTATTTTCCCTTTGCCGCTGATTCATATCTGATGTGGTATGTCTCCTATGATGTTATCTTGGTTGTAGCAGCTTTATGTACTATATGGTAGTTATGATGGATGCTTTGTGTTGATTGTTTATGACTGTGTGCCAGCTCGTAGGACTTTTGACAGGATTTGTGAGTCGTTGCTCTAGATATTTGTGCACAATGTGCTATGGTATTGTGGCTGAAAGCTCGTATTTGTTCTTTTCGTATATGGTGTGATGTTGATATTTGTAGCAGATTTTTGGGCATGTTCCCTTTATCTTTTATCTGCTTGTGTTCTGAATATGTGTGCACTTTAAGTACCTATGGCCTGTAATCAAATACTCCTTGTTCTACTACTATTGTTCCATATGTTTCTGCTTCTAAGTGCATGGTAGTTTTTGTCAGAATTTATGGCTAAAAAGGGGGAGTAGATTTGGTAGTTTATATGCCTATTAAAGGGGAGCATTATCTGAGGGGGAGTAGTATGCATGTCTGACCCGCTGGTGTTGAGGGGGAGTATTTCTCTCTAGTGTATTTTTGTGGGAGTTTATTTCTCCCTGGGTTGATGTTTGATTGTGAGAATTTATTTCTCTCTGTGAAGCTGAGTTCTATCCATTCTACTGACTACTGAAGTGTTCTTTTGTTACTTTCTTTCAAGATGAGATCTTTTGTTAAGATGAAAAAATGTATGTGTATCCCTCATGTTCTTTTTATTTGTGCAAGTTTTTTGGTTTATCGAAGATGTGCTATGCAAATGTTGTTTTAGACAAAATTTTCCAAAGGGGGAGATTGTTAGGTTTCTAAACAGTAATATGCCGCATCTTGTTAAAACAAGTGTTCTAGCAAGATGTTGAACAAGATGTCTTGACATGTTGGTACGGCATCGTAGTGTACCTTGTTTAGCTTTCTTGGAGATTTGTTTTAAATGTGAGATCTCAGAAGATTCTATGAAGATTTGATCCACGTGGAGTGTTAACCAAGTAGCGTGTGTTTTCTAGAAGCATCAAAGGGTGATTTAGCTTAGCCGTGTTTCGTAAGTGTGATGCTGTAACATTTAAGGAAACAATATATATGCTTCCGGAATATTGTGCTGAAGACCGGATTGGATCAGCTGTGTGTTGAGTCGTATTGCTCATTAAGCTCAATTTGTATTCAGGCTATATATTGGAAGACTCAAGACCTAAAGAACTACTGAAGTCGTCATTTGCAAAGAGTCATTTAAGGTTATAGTCTGTCCATTGTTGTTTGTGAGCCACTCACGTATCACGTTGATGCCTGAGTTGGACTTGTAGTTGAGTTTTAAGTTGTGAATCAATTGTAAGCTTTAAGAAAGAGTGAATTCTGTTTCTCGAAGTGTGTCTCCATTTTTCATTGTATTTGATTATCGTTGGTGAGTGATTGAGGGGAAGTGAGAGGGGTCTCATATCTAGGAGTGTCTTAGATAGAAATTGCACGGGTAGTGATTAGTTGTGAAGCTAGTAGACCAGAGGTTGTTTTTATGCAGGCTCCAAACTATGACTATTATAGTGGATTTCCTTCCTGGCTTGGAGCCTCCAAATGTAGGTGACGATGCACTTAACTGGGTTAACAAATACCCTGTGTTATTTCCTTCCTGCACTTTAAACTTAGTTATTTATTATTGTTAATTGTGTTGATACGTTGTCCTGACATTGCATTCAACATTCCTTGTGTCTTGACATCGTATTCGAAATTTGTCCCCTACGTGCCAGAATTTCAAATACAAATAAGTCCTTTTAGGCTAAATGGAGTTACTTGCAGTACAAGCCACGAACAAACTAACTAACTAGTTAGTTACAAACTCACTAATTAACCAACAAACATAGTTGGATTTATCCACGACATGCTCCCTATAATCCAACTATGGAACAAAGCATACAATTTCAATCAAACTGAATTATTCCTAATTTCTTCATAAGAGACAATAACCTATCAATCTTCAACCCCTTAGTTAGAATGGGCAGTGCTTCACCTCTAACTTCCCATGATTCACCTGTTCCCTCAAGAAATGAAATCTAGCTTCTATGTGTTTACTTATGCCATGTAGAACTGGAATCCTAGCTAAGTTGATGGCTGACTTGTTGTCCAGTTGCAAAGCAATTGGTTTCCTGACTTGAATCTTCAACTCACTCAAAACAGATTCAATTTAATAGCTCGACATGCAACATAAGCGCCTGTAATATACTCTGCCTCATATGAGGACAATGCCACAACTAGCAGTTTTCTAGAGAACGATGAAACTGGTGCACCAAAAACCTTGAAGAAGCAACTTGTTGTGTTTCTTCTGTCAGATTTGTCTCCACACCAATATCAGTCTGAGTAACAAGTAACCACTGCATCATTATCATTTGAACTTGTAGGAAAGAAAATGCCATAATTGACTGTCCCATTTAGATATCTAAGAATTCTTCTTGCAACTTTCATATGAGAGATTTTAGGATCATCCATATATCTACTCACTAAACCAAGTGAGAAACCTAAGTCTTGTCTGGTGTTATAGGTACCTTAATGAGCCTACTATCTGTTTGAACAAGGTTCCATCAACCTTCTCTTCTTCCCCACCCTTCTATAGGAAATTTGCTTCAATAGGTGATGTTGCAAGATTAGATTCCAACATTCTAAACTTTTTCAGAACCTCTCTGACATACTTTCTCTGATGAAGTATGACACATTCCTTAATTCTTATAAATTCGATGCCTAAGAAATATGAAAAATTTCCTAAATTTGTCATCTCAAATTCGTCCATCATTAACTTCTTGAATTTCTTTATATTGTTGATGTTGTTACCAATGACTAACAAGTCATCAACATATAGACATGTGAATATTATGTCAGATGCAACTACTTACATGTAACGCCCTAGTTTTTATTAGATTATTTCTAGTTAATCTTTAATATGCTTTGTGTATTTTATATGATTTTTTGTGATTATTGGTGTTTGCTATTTTATTATGATTATTTTCATTATTTAATAGGAATAAGTAAGAAAATAATAATTATTGGAATATTGGGGGTTAATGAGAATTATTAGAATTTAAGGGATTTAAAGAAAATAGAGTGGGAGTTACACTTTGGGAGAATAGGAAAGAGTTAGGCAGAAAAA
>Ga0099826_10002255_pt1 | contig 12321 bp, 7 predicted proteins | sample Mtrugardesep15_FD_76830 | JGI IMG/M metagenome (GOLD analysis project Ga0099826, IMG submission 76830) | Root nodule microbial communities of legume samples collected from California, USA - M. trunc garden sep15 | ecosystem: Host-associated > Plants > Roots > Nodule | place: USA: California...
ATTGTTTTCCTCGCCGTTTTAGTTTACGACTAGTGTACGAAAATGTTTACAATTTATCTTTGTGCTAGACATTATTTAAACATATTAAAAATATTATTTATAGAAAAAAATTATAGGAGTATTTTATAATACTTGTTTTAAATATAAAAAATGTAATTTTAATACGGGCCGGCCCGTTAGCCCGCGGCCCGTGTAGGGTCGGGCCGGGTAGTATATTTCAAGCCCGTTTTCCAACCGGGCTTTTTGGCCCGGCCCGATGAAGCCCGTTAGGGCCGGGCCGCCCGTTTTGACAGCTCTACCGTTAGGACACAAGTTAACAAAACCCTAACTATTTTGATCCCTGAATGTGTATTAAACACCCCCGCCGGTCCTTAATATAAGAGAAGAATCTTTTTTTAGGTTAATTTAATTGAATAATTAATGTATTTGGACTACAATGTAGACTAAATACATCATTTTTTCAATGAACCTAAAAAATGAATCTTCTCTTATATAAGGACCGGAGGGAGTAGTTATAATAGTCTCTCAATGTATTAAAATTCTAAAATAATCATAATAGTCCATGAAGTGACAATAAGTAAGTATATTGAAGGACTAATATGACAATATTAATGAAGTATTTAAATGTTAGGGAATATTTTGTCTAAGTATACAATCAGAGGCAATTTAAATTTTGATACATCGAGGAACAATTTTAGCCTCACATGTATCAAATGTCTAGATCCGCCCATGTTAAGCCGTTGTGCAAACAACTCAAAGTCTCAAACCCCTCACCACTAAACCAATTATAATGGTTTAAATGTTTAATATAACATCGTGTGTCTGTTTTCTACATTTTTTATTGCGCTAATGTTTAAAAATTATGAATGGTGTTTTAATGAAACTTTGATTTTGATTAAAAGTATAAATAAAAATGCATGTTACTTTCAAATTATAATAAATTGTGTTTTAATGAAACTTTTATTTTGATTAAAAGCATAAACATAAACTTTTGTTACTTTCAAATTACAACAAACCAAATTAACCATTCTTATCTATTTCAATGACACCGACAATATAACAAAAAAATATAATATAAATTCTTATCTTTTTAATGACACCAACAACAATCCTTATTATAGAAAAAATTGTTCAAGGATATAATTGAGAAAATGAAAAAGTTAGCCCCCAATCTTCTATTTTTCTTATGGAAAATGCTAACAGGTACCCTCAGGGTATTGTTTAAGGATATGAATAAGGAAATTATATAGTAGTTAATGCGTTGAAATTGTGTAATTAATTGATAATAATGTCAATAACAGCTTACTTTAATGATAATAATTCTCTTTTATGGTATGTTTGAACAGTGCCCTGAAGGCACCGGTTAACAGAACCATTTTCTTATATATGTAGTATAGATTATACTACACAAACAATTCATACAGATTATACTACACAACCACAATTCATTCTTAAGGAAATAATTTACAATTAAGCAAGGTCGTCCCAACAAAATTGAAGGCCAGGCTCAAATATTGAAATCGAGCTCCTAAGAAAAAAATGCAATTTTTTGAAAATTGAATCATCCCATGTTTAAATTGTAAAAAACATCAATAACAAAGAATAGTCATCCTTGTAATTGAAGTAAAATTAAGTTTTTACGGGAGTAACCAACTAACTTGTGTCGAGATTCACTTATCCACAAATTGCTCTAATATTAAAAATTGATCTCCTAGTAAAAAGAAAGGAAATGCTACAAAGAAGTTTTTTTTTTTTTTAAAATTGTGCATTCAATGCATTGACACTTAAAAAAGAAACATTTTTTACATAAAATTTACAAATAATTTTCTCTTTTGAATCCTTAACAAGTGCTGACGACAGCACTTGTTAGCATAATTCTAAAAAGAAACACTAAAAACTCAAAAGAATCATCACTTATTTAGTACAAAATGGATCTTAAATATAATGACGACAAACTAGAACTATTTTCGTGAGAAAGAAAAATACTAGTAATAGGAATCTAGGATGCAAGATTAAACAAAAAATTTGAAAAAATGCTAATTATTTAAGGGACTAAATTTGTGTTAACATACAAAACAAAAAAAAGGTGAATTCAACCAACTAAAAAAAACATTTATTTTTTTCATATATGTCTGTCTTAATTAATGAATTGTTTTTTTTTTGTCAAGTAGTCTAGTGGCTAGAGCTCACACAATTTAATTGTGGAGAAGTGGAGTGTCCGGGGTTCGAATCCCGACCCCTGCATATAATATGCAATATCCATACCAACTGAGCTAAGCTCACGGGGATAATTAATAAATTGCTTTTATATATGCTAATAGAACTAATAAACGTGTGTTTGTTTCAAGTCATATTTGTAGATTCCTGAGAATAAATTCAAAAAAATACACATATTTATGTTTGTCACAAGTTTAGTAAATTTTATTCCTAGGTATAAAGTGTTCCTGGGAATAGAATAATTTTCCCAAAGAAAATGGTGGGAATAAAGTTCCATGAAGATGAGAACAAATTCATGTGTAATTACGTATTATAATCCATATTTTTAAGGTTTCTTGAAATAATATAGTATTAACAAGACATTTTTTTCTAAATATCTTGAAATAAAATTTACATTTGTATATTCCAAGAAATGTTATTCCTAGAAATAAATTTTGACTCGGTCTACGCTGACGTGGCACCCTAAGTGAGGTATCATGTGTTATATTGTCTTAGGGGGCAAAACCGCCACAGATGCAAAACATAGGGGGCCGTTTTATAGCTTTTTTTTCTTAGAGGACCAAAATAGCAACTTTGTGAAAGTTAGGAGGTTAAAACTGTAATTAAATCTTCTTCTTTTTATAGTTTCTTAACTTGTGCTTTTAAGACACAAGTTAGCAATAGAGAAAAAAATGACAAAATTAAGAACATACAAGAGTGAGACTAATCATAAGCCCAATCATCTCCATTAAATCAGGAATTAAGTTAATTTGGTATTGGAGAATGAATTGAGTTAACATTTTTAATTGAAGTAAATGCACACGCTTAATGTGCAAGACTTGTTTCCGTAAAAAATTGATTTTTATTTCCTTTTAGTTTTTGATACGCCGTCCATGTTAAACAATTTTAGCTGGCAGTTTTATTTACATGAATTCACATTTATATCTTTGCTACTCGCTCTCAATTCACCACCAAAATAATCTCAAACACCACAAAAAAGACGCTGTCCATTTTCCTCAACAGTTGTGCCCTCAAAATTTGATTTGCATTTCCCTTTTCTTCTATTGTAGCATAACATTGGTTTTCACTGCATTGCATCTGTTTGTATGCAATTATCAATGACACTCACTAAAAAAAAGTTTAGCAATTATATACCTCATGATATTTCTTATGACATTCTATCCAAATTGTCCATGAAAACTCTCAAGAGATTTACATGTGTATGTAAATTTTGGGCTAATTTATTTGAAAACCCTCAATTTATAAGCATGTTCAGGAACAATTTATTACTGCCTAAATATGATGATTATCATACTTCACGTCTCCTCCTAAAGAAGACTCCTGCTTTTACCGAGGACCATGATGATGATAATTATATATTTTTGCTTTCTGGTGAGACGTTTGAGAATAGCGTCAAGTTAAATTGGCCACCTCCATTTGAAGAGTACCGCCGCGAAGATCTTTTTATCTTTGGTTCTGTTGTTAATGGCATACTTTGTCTCTATCAAGGCAATGGAAATGGCAACACCGCTAGGATTGTGCAAAATTTAGTATTGTGGAATCCATATACAGAGGAATTCAAAGTCATTCCTAGTGGCTCTTTTGAACGTACAATTCTCAAAGCCTTTCCTCATGGCTCAGTTTTTGAAGATCTCCCTCTTACACCTACTTTTGTTAACATTCATGGTTTTGGATATGACTCTGTGACAGATGACTACAAACTGATTCGATATTTTTGTATATGTAACGATGTTTTCAAGCATGGTCCAAATGATCAGACTTTATGGCAGGTTTATAGCCTAAAAAGTAATTATTGGAGGGATCTTCAAGTTGAAATGCCAAATCATTCACGGTATAATGGGTGGCAAGACACTGGTTATTCGGTGAACTTTCATGGGATGTGTCATTGGTGGGGTTACGAAGATTATTTTGGGGATCAGGTGTTGGTATCATTTAACTTGAGTGACGAGAACTTCGTCAAAACACCCTTTCCCTTGAGCCAAAATTATGATAAATTTGCTAAACACTTGGTGGTGTTGAAAGAATCCATTGCTATGATCGACTATGGAGATCCTCTTTATTTTTTCATATCATTTTTGGGTGAATTTGGTGTGGCGGAATCGTGGACGAGGCTCTTTAGCATTGGACCCTTACCAGAAGTGGTGGAACCTATTGGAGTTGGGAAGAATGGGGATATATTTTACTTAAATATAAATGAAGAAGTGGAAAGGTATAATTTGAAAACCGAGATGATTGAAAAGGTTGGTGTTAAAGGAAGGCATGAATGTTGTCAAATGGTTATCTATAATGAAACCCTTCTTCCAATTGGAGGAATGCATGGTTAATTGTTTTCCTATGCGTAAAGCTTTATCCAAGAGGTTGAAGATTATGGTTATTAGGAACTAGTACTAAATAGATGAGTGTTATGATTTATTTATTTTTGTAATAAATGGATTGTAAACTTCCCATGTCATATTTTGTTAAATGTCCATCGTTTTATCGAGTAATTGTCTCAGTTTGAGAAACTTTTATAGATGATTTTAATTGTGAAAAATCACTGCTTGAACTTAAATATATTTAGTATAACTTTATTATACAAGATGAAGAAGACAATTTGTTGATCATCTGTCAAACATATATCAACACCCTGCAACATATACAACAGCCTGAAGGAAAAAAATTAACGAATACTTTGATAATGCATCGATCTTCGTCACTTCCCCGTGTTAGAAGCATTGTTTAAATAAGTGTAGTCCAAAGAAAGTTCTAGTGTGGTGTAGAACTAGATTGATAGTATGAAAAATAACATTAAATGTATGTAGTTGAGAGAAGTGTATATAACTCTCTCTTGAAGTATGCACAATATTTATCTCATGATGTGTCTAGAACTCTTTCTTGAAGTCTATAAAGAGGGAAGAGCTTGTCATTTGTAAACCAAGCTAGGGAAAGCTTCACCTCAAACTCACAAAATTGTTCTCTATATAGCATGTTTGTGTTACATAGTCGGTCTTTGGACGTGGCTACCATATTTTATATTGAGAGAAATTATATTTGTGAAGTACTGTTTTAGCAAAACATATGATAAGTGATTAAATTTTACTGGTAAAATCTTGTTGTTAACAGGCTATTAGTAACATGTATCTCGCGTAATTGTATTGAGTACCAATCTCTTATCACCATGGTGATTAGTGATGCGCATCGTTATAAGATGTACTTTAATGTTTTACGGAGTCTCTTTGTTTGAAAAATGTCTATAACATTATTGAAAATAATCATTGAGTCTCTCTCTACTTTTGTAATCAAACAACTCTATAGGGTGTAGTCTTATTGAGTTAGCATAATGCACAAAATGCCGGTTCGAATTAGAAAAGTGTTATTTAAGAATTTCTTTTCCCACCTTTTCAAATTCTCACGCGTCTTTTGGAATACTCATTTTGCTCTTGTTCGAATTATATAATATCAATCCTGTCAAATCTTATAAAATGTTTTATAATTGATATAGGTCTTTGGTTGACCATCACACCTCCCCCACGAAAATCGCACAAGAGTTTAGGGGATGGTATGAATAGTTAGCAATGATCATGGTATCATAACTCACTCGCAAAGGATAAGTAAGAAATCAAAGAGAATGAGTGAAGACGAGATTTACAATGAAAATTTAAAAGAATGCAATACTATTTATAGCCACAAAATCATCCTAGACTATAACTATAGTCAAAGGAAACACTTAAAATGACAAAAAACAAATACATTAAACATGCCACAAATTACCGTCCAAACATTGCTTGTAACACTATTGTCCATATTCTAGATTTTTTATCTGGTCTATCCATACAAGTCTAGATTTATTCGTAGGTACCGGACCAAATCAAACTTTCCCTGATATCATAAAAAAAAATATGACCAACAAAGTATCTAACTAGTAACTTGATCAGTCCCTTTAAATTTAACAATAGATTATTTAGTATAAAGTCTTATCAAGTAGAGGCTATAGCGCGGTGAATTTTGAACAAACTTGCGATTGACAACACTGCAGTGTAGTAGTACTATAACATAAGTATTATCGTTTACGTTTGTCATTCAAAATAAAATAAAATAAAAAACATCTGACTTTGCCTATAAGAAATGGCACTTCACAAATTTGAAAAAAAAAAAATACAAACATATCAAGACTCAAGATCATCGTGTGTATTTTTGTTAGATGGTGGGGGCTACTGGCTACAAATGAGATGTAAGTGAGCTGGATAGTGCAGGACTGGAGATTTGTTGTTTGCTTTGTGCGTTTTTGTATCATCATCATTCATACTCATGTTCATTTATTATCTATGCATATGCATATCGTTGGTCCCTTTTTTCTTCCTTCACGTCATCCTCAATATGAGGCATGTCCATGAGAGCTACCATAACCAGGCCCACGTTTTCATGTGATAGATATTACACTTTCTCCATCCTCCAGCTGGTTTGCTTCTCCATATATATTTTACTCTGAAAACGTTGACACGTGTCATCTCATCCACGCATTGATACTCCCTCCCGGCACCATATCCTTCATTTTCCCATGCAGATATTGTTCCTCTCCAGTTATTAACAAAGAAGATCGTGACCATACACACATTTCGTTATTCTCACACTTTAAATTGTCTGAGCCGTAGGATCATAACGGTATATAGAGCCATTTTCTCTTCGGGACTCCTCCAAAAGATTCACATATATCCTAGCTACTTCCCATGCACACCACTCGTTAGTTTTGCTTTTGGAATTTTTGCGGTTATAAGTATGCGTTACTAATTTGTTAATTAGCATGATGCTAACAAAAATAAATTTCTTATTTCTTCCTTTTCTACATATAAACCAAGACTACACTGGCTTTATTCCACAAAAACTGGACTTTGCATCCATTCAACTTTAAACACATTACCATTCGTCGATTTTACGAATTGTTGACATCGTACTAAATAGTATTACTGTTTACATAAGGAAAATGCTTTGTGTGACGAGACGAAGATGGAAGACATACGTGGTTATTACATTAACCGGACTTTGCATCCATTCAACTTTAAACACATTACCATTCGTCGGTTTTACGAATTTTTGGCATCGTAATAAATAGCATTACTGTTCTTGTTAATTGTGTTTTCAATGTGATTGATTGACTCTTTGTAAAGGGATCGATTATCTCTTATACTCAAAGTAATAAAATCATTTTGTTTATAAAAAACTAATTTTTTTAATTTAATTCATGTTATAACCTTATCTTTCACTTCCTCCAATTCATTCAAAGAAAAAATAATGTTTATATTCGTGTAAACACGATTCAATTAATAATTATAAGAATAATAATAATAATATGTAGGGGTCGGAGTGTGAACTCCAAACTCTTCACTCCTCTATACTTAAAATGTGTTATCTCAGTCATTAGACTACTTAATGAAAAAAGGTATATTTACAATTAATTTTACTTAAGGAATAAAAGAATTTTTTTATAGTAGCTGCATAACTCAACGAAGATAAGGGTATAATTGAAAAATATTAATTAAACAATGTGTTGCTAACTTTATTATATTGGAAAATAGTATTGTTACATTATAATTTGTTTGGATTGACAAGAATAGAAGGAGGGGAAGGGAGAATTTATATTTTAAATTGTAGTCGTTTATTTAATTTTTTAGAGGAGAGAGGAGACAAATCTCTTATATTCTAACATTTTAACATCCTTTCAAAAGTTGAGAGATTTGGAAAGGGAATGGATACTTGTATTTTAATTAAGACTTGATTGAATATGCGTTTAATTATTTTGTAAGTCTTCAAAAAATTTAAATAGGCCGCTAAACTAAAAAATATATCCTTGCAAAACTAAAAAACTAAAAAATATATTGTAATAAAATCCTTGAGCTAATATATTTTTTGTAATTAGCTCATTTTATTACACATTCGTTAGTCACAAGTAATGGAAGGACCTAATCATAAAATGCTATTTTGGAGACTTGATTAGAAGTTTTATAATTTAAGGGTCCATTTGAAAATCCTTAATTAGTTTAAGGACGTTCAATATAGTGTGTGTTTAACAGTTTATATATTAATGCTTAAGAATGAATATATGAATGAAGGAGAGAGAGGAGGGGGATATGATATGATAGGAGATAGAGGGGAAGGAGATAGGAATAAGAGAGGCTACAGATAAATGAGAGAATGTAGAGAAGATATTTAAGGGCCCATTTGAAAATCCTTAAGTGGTTTGAGGACGCACAATATAGTTTGTGTGTGTGCGTGTGTGTGTCTAACTGTCTGTATATTAATGCTTAAGAATGAATATATAGAATGAAGGAGAGAGAGGGAGGGGGAGATGATATGATAGGAGATAGAGGGGAAGGAGATAGGAATAAGAGAGGCTACAGATAAATGAGAGAATATAGAGAAGATATTTTTGAGAGGATATATATATATATAGAGAGAGAGAGAGAGAGTATTGCTTAGAGCTCTCTCACACACATATCTTCTCCCTTCTCTCTACCCATAATTCTCTCCTCTCTATCATATCCCATCTCCCTTTGAGAGGAAAATAGACAAGAAATATACATAATATTCTCTCTCCCTCTCTTCTATTTTTCTCTCTCTTTCTATACCCTATCTTTTCAGTCTATCTCATTTCTCTCATCTTTCACTAATAGCAAAAAAAAGATAGGAGAGAGACAAGGGATGGTTGAGAGAAATTTATAACAAAGAGGCAAATGATATGAGCAAATATTTATTTGATATCTCTATCTAATCTCCCTCATAAAGGAAGGTTATATAGGATAGATAAAAGGGAGGGAAGGAGGGAGAGAGAGATAAAAGGAGGTTATATCGAGACTTAGAAATATGAACAAATATTTATATTTATTTTTTTACTTTTTCAATAGATAATTATATATCAAGACATATATAATTATCTGAACCAAACCTAGATCGACGGTTTGAGAGGCAATTGAATGGCTTAGGACGACGACGGCTCCACGAATAATGTGGTGTTGTAAGCGCTTTGTCAATCAAATCAACAAGTTGTCATGAGTGTGAGATTTTTAAGGTTAGAAATAGGGTACATGGATTTGAGTCATAATTTAACAATTATACGAGGAGGATCAGGATTTATGGAGTGAAAATTCATATTGGACAACTGTCTTGGATGAGAGATGCAAACATATCAGGAGTCGTGATCTCCGTCATGCGGTCATGATTTAATCTCTAGATCTAATTGGACTTGCATCTAGGATGTGTCAATATGGTTAGGGATGGCAATGCGAGCTAGCTCGCTCCATTTAGGTTTGGCCCGCCATAAACCTACCGAAAACGGGGTGGGACGAGGTAGACCAATTTGAGGTGGTGGGTTCAAACACACACCCCGCCCCACCAAAAGGAGGACTGACATATTGGCCCATCTAACAACTTTTTTCCTTCAAAATCCTTTTTTTGTCACAAATGTTATATAAAATATATGCTACCTTTATAAAATAAAATAAAAAGTCATTTTTATTTTCTCATGATCTTAAGAGAAAAACAATCGTCTAATAAAAAATTGTCCAATTATTTTGTGCCTTAAAGAATTGTACAATTGTTTTTAGAGATAAAACTTAAAAATTTAGTCACTTATTATTTATTAGAACAATAAAAATTAAATAAATATTTTCTAATAAGCTTGCGGGTCAGTCCGTCCCACTTCGTCACAACCCATTTTTTTAGCGAGTTAAATAAAACGGACCTACTGTAAAAGATAGACTCAAATAGGTGAATGACTTTGAATTGTTTAGTTCTTTTTTTTTTGTTTAGTTCCTTTATTTGTTTGAACAATATCATATTTTCTTTTCTTTTTAGAAAGGAACGCTAATTTTGAATTGTTTCTTCCTCAAAAAAAAAATTGAATTGTTTCGTTCCTTTATTGGAACAATATCATTTTTTTTTCTTTTTAAGAAGGAACTATAGTTCAAAGTTGAGATAATACTGCAATTAATTAAACCTACGGCAGAAATTTGTCACTTAAATTTGTATTTATTAAGTAATATGAAGTTACATAATCTAATTAGCTGATTTATGTATCCTCTTCTATTCATATATTAAGACATAATAACATTATCATTTTTACAAAAGGATCATAGTTCAAACAATTATTGCGATTAGTTAAAACTGTACTCGACGTAATTCTTCGGCATTTAAGTTTGTATTCTTTTTAGTAATATCTTGAACTTGAAGTTGCATAACCTAGTTAACTCATCTATATCCCATTTCATTTCATGCAATTAGCTTCTCGAATATTCAATCAGTTTTGTTTCTAAATGCTGTCAGTTTAGAAGTATGTGGCAAAATATACAAAGAATGTATTTTGGGAATCTTCTGTAGACGCATGACACGATGGAAATGAGAAGGATTAGCACGTGAGTGGGACCAAAACAAGAGACAAAGCGGTGGCTAGAGTGGAGAAAGGATCAAGACTCAAGAGTAAAACAAAGCATAACCTTAGGGTGAGCCTAAAAGCACTCCATAAAGGGGCAAAAAGGCATCAATTTTCAAATTCTTACGTAACATAGTTTTAGTTCACTAATTTACTAAAAACAAAAAAATAAAAAAATAAAATAGATATCACATAAAACTTATCTTAACTTGTGGCTAAATAAGTCTAGCTAGTTCAACAGATGATGACAATATTTTTAGAAGCTTACTAAAATTGGAGTTTATTCCTTAAAAAAAAAATTGGAGTTTACTCTTTTCTTTGTCAATTAGTATAGTGGTTAAAATTTATTTATGAATAAGTGGGATGTCTGAGATTCGAAGGTTCTTTCAACTTTATGTATTATTTCTGTCAACTAAACTATGTTCACGAAACTAAATCTACCTTAAAATTTATGGTTGAATATTAATAGAGATTATTTTATATCGTGTATTAAAAAGGTCATTGCATTGTAGCAAAAATTCAACTCATATACATAATTCAACTTCTTACCAATTGAGTTACATTTCATTTGATTAAAAAAAAAACTTTAACTTAACAGTTTAATTTCCTATTTCATACGCAACGCAACAACTCACATGCATTGTTGTATAAAAAAACACTTACTTCATTCTCTCAACGTTATCCTTGAACATAACAACACTCACAAACTCCACTCTCTGTGTCTCAATGGCAAAAGACATTGAAGCCGAACCTCAAGGTGGTGTACCACACAAGGACTACCATGACCCACCACCAGCTCCACTCTTTGACACTGCCGAACTTGCCCGGTGGTCTTTCTACAGAGCCCTCATCGCCGAGTTTGTCGCCACTCTCCTCTTCCTCTATGTCACCGTTTTAACCGTCATTGGCTACAACTCCCAAACTGATCCAGCTCATAATGGCACCAACTGTGACGGTGTCGGTATCCTCGGCATCGCGTGGGCCTTCGGTGGCATGATCTTCGTCCTCGTCTACTGCACTGCCGGCATATCTGGTAAGTAAAGTCTCGTAAAAAATTATTTCATATTTGACCAGATATAGATGTTAGTTATGCTGGTTGTAAGTTACACGTAGAAGAATAACTAATAACCAGCGTAACTAACATTTATATCTAATATTTGAGATGAAACTATTGTGTTACAATTTTATTTTTTATTTTTAAATAAAGAGTTTATTAATTTAATTATGTGATGAATGGTAGGAGGACACATAAATCCTGCGGTGACATTTGGGCTATTTCTGGCGAGGAAAGTGTCATTGATTAGAGCTGTATTGTACATGGTGGCTCAATGTTTAGGAGCAATATGTGGTGTCGGACTGGTTAAGGCTTTTCAGAAAGGTTACTATAATAGGTACAAAGGTGGTGCTAACATGTTAAATGATGGTTATAGTAAAGGAACTGGTTTAGGTGCTGAGATAATTGGAACCTTTGTTCTTGTTTACACCGTTTTCTCTGCCACAGATCCAAAAAGAAGTGCTAGAGACTCTCATGTTCCAGTACGTTATGTACTCCTTAATTCTTATTTTTGTACTTTTATTTTCCTTCTTTTCTAATTCTTTTTTAGTCTAAGAAAAGCAAAGAGTACTGTAAAGTTTAATATTGTACATTTTTGTTGTTTTGTTTTTTTTTTTTTTGTGTTAAATAATTTACATTTGTGTATAGG
>Ga0099826_10002256_pt1 | contig 12320 bp, 7 predicted proteins | sample Mtrugardesep15_FD_76830 | JGI IMG/M metagenome (GOLD analysis project Ga0099826, IMG submission 76830) | Root nodule microbial communities of legume samples collected from California, USA - M. trunc garden sep15 | ecosystem: Host-associated > Plants > Roots > Nodule | place: USA: California...
CAGCTCTTTTCATTGGAGGCTTTTCTATAATGGAAATGGGCAAGGTATGGTATACTAACATGGCAAAATTGGATCCATGATATTTTTTGTCGCATTGACATTGATTGAAAGTACACACACATGTGCATGTGTCTCTGTGTGCATGCTTGTGTGTGAAACCAGTGTTTGATTTATGAGGCTGAGTGCTTCCTATTTTGTTAGGGCGGTCTCTTGATCTTATGTTGATCAATTTGCCATCCTTTTCTCGTGCAAAGTTCTGAATTGCAAATATAGCAGACCCATCAAAATCTCATTGAATTTTTTTTCCTCCCCTCAGGATCCAATGCAGCTGAATCTGACACCTGACTTCAACAAAACTTACATAACCATCGTAGGAAATACCGGTAAGATGGCATATCATAGTAATTTTTTATGTTAGAAATAATGTAAGGTATTATGTGTATTTATTTAGTAAATAAGGAAATGTTGACCTTTGGGTTTATTGTGATTATATATGGACTCAATCCTAAAAAAATAGGGAAATAAGAAAACAAATAGTAATAATGAATAATATGAAAACTAATCCTAAGATAATCTAAGATTATTATATAATCCTAGAAGAGTAAAATACTCTACAACAACAATAACCAAGCCTTATCCCACTAAGTGGGGTCGGCTAGAAGAGTAAAATACTCTAATATAATATAAAAACATTATCAAATATTTTATCATATTCTAACTGAGGGGAGTATGGTGTTTGGATTCACCCCCAAGGACTCACATTTGAGAGGCAGAATGTTGGAAATTCAACTGTAATGAAGTTCAACATTAGATAGGAGCATATTCCCAAAGGCAACAGCTAGGTTCTTTGTTGAGGGCATAGTTGCTACAGATATTTCATCATTGTCTTCTACCATGTGTAATACTAGTTAGTTGGGTGGCTTATCACAGATGTCGAAATTCACTGGAATCGCCGGGATTTGATTATGATCGCTCCCACCGGTAAAGACGATTTTGGCATCCGAGGTTTTGCGCGTTATGAGGTTAGTGCTCCAAGGCTAAAACTTTACCTGAAATGTTTGCAACTAACCAGTAAAAATCTAATAATTATTTTTATTATAAATTTAAAATGCACAATTTATTTTTCTTGTTCATGTTTCCAGGTCAAACTGCTGAAAGCCGAGAGATTCAAAGACAAAATCATCATCATACTCCCAACAAATGGTTACGTATTCGAAGAGATTAATGACTTGATTTCCACCAGCTGTTTATAAACTTACTTTACGATGGGAAAAGTCACATGTTTAATTTATCTTTTACTTGTTTTACAGGCCAGAGAATGGAAATAGACATCACCCATGAACCTGAATCTGAGAAAACAGCACTATCCAGTGTAACCATGAACAAAGCCCCCTGGGCAAGCATCTTTGGGTGTCTCCTGTTACTGATTCTTCCTATCGCTGCCTTCATATATTTCACAGACAGACCATATAGATCGCACCAAACAAGTGCTCCAGTCACTGCAACCATTGCATCACCTGCAACTTCATACAGAAGCAGTCCAACTGGTTCAAATGAAATGTCTCCTCGGACGCCACAACCATTTGTAGACTATGTAAGAAGAACGATCGATGAAACTCCATACTACAAGAGGGAAGGGAGAAGGGTTAATCCACAAAAAACATATTAGAATTGTGGCTTATCAGTGATAATTTTATACGCGTCACTGCTCCCACATCCACATCAGAGGCTGGCACATAGATTCGTACTTGCACTCACTATCACTATGTTGTATTATTTTCAAACTGACAATTTTGGTCACTACATGGTGTTGTATAAATTTAGGAATTTATTCAGTCATTTGTGATAGTTGCATTAAATATTTATCCGGCGGGTAGGTTAGTGTAGTGTAGTGACCATGTTTATATTCAACATGTGTATGTTGTAATTGCATTACATTGCTTATCTCTGTATCTCTTTTATCTTTATGTTCTTGTTTATGGTCCTTTTTTTCTTAAAAAATGATCGATGAATCAAAGATGCAAAATAAAAAATTATGAAATATTTCAAAAAATTTGCTTTAAAAACACAATTACTAGTAATTTTAGAAGTGAATCATAGGAATAAAATATTAATTGTATTTGAAAGTGTAAAAGTGAAAGTCAGCAAATAAAATATAAAAGAGATAAATATGATATCTGTGAGTAACGCATCTTAGTGATGAAATATCAGTAAAAAGTAGTTTCATAGAATTAAGTTGACAAATATATATCCACTTCAAAACTAAAAATGAGTTTTTTCAAATTTGACCATTTAAAATGCTCAAAGTTGAATTTTTATTTTATTAATATAGTTTATATTCGGTATACAATTTCTTAACATAAAAGTATCTATCACCAATATGATATCTATCTATATGAGTAGACTATTGAAGATTATAAACTATTGTCGTAAGTCATTACTAGCTCCTTACCGACATGTGAGACCCATGAATCAAGAAATTCACAAAGATCTATACAAGAGTAAACTCGTAAATGAAGTATTGGTTTGTTTGAGAAAAGGAGAGTCTCATCTTGATTAATTGAATTGGTCGAATTTGGGGGAGTAGTCCACCATTAATCTCATCCTTAATGAGTGTAAAGCACAACATGGTGTGTAGCTAGATAATCCAAGTGAAGGCCATTTTGAGATATATAAAGAAATAGAGTGAAGGCCATTTTGAGATATCTAAAGAAATAGGAATATATGTAAGTCGGGTACATGGAAACTGGACTTATGTTGTTCTTACTATGTTGTTGAATTTGCTTGCAATATTGAATGGAAACTTGTCAATTTCTGTACAATAACTATAAATAAAGAAGTATACCAGCAAGAGGCCTATGAATTTCTGCACAAAAGGACAACATGGCTGCAAGTAATGTCTATATGGATTCAAATTACTCCAAATTAAAGAGCAGGGGCATTTTGATAAACTAGTGTCTATAGGGCTGCAAAAGACCAACCAACATGAGTTAACTCACGCAAGGGCATTTTAATCTTTTAAGTTGGGAGCGAGCAATTTATGTTGGGTGGTAAAGAGCAGAATTCAAATTTTGATACTAAACCAAATTAAATCCAAACACATGAAAAGGAAATTACTCCTTAAAAAAAAAATACTAAACCAAACTTTTAAAGAACCTTGGAACTGTCATTCATAAATTTAGAAAGTCATAAAAAGCAAATACCTTAACTCCAAAAGTACTAGACATAAAATAGATTAAGAATACTACAAAACTTGATGTTATTAAATATTGTCCACCAATAACTAAGACTTTGTCCAACTCTTCACACAAGTTCTGCATTTGTGAAGTTCCTATGCTCACAGTTCTCTCCGTTACCATAAGCTTTGCCGCAATCCCTGCATTTGTCACTACCATATGTGTATTGGATTTTCATGAGATCATGGTGATAATCTTCTCGAGTGAGCAGTGTAAATTTGTGTTGTGTACTTCGTATAGCCAAACGACTGGATCAATAGGTAGGCAACCAAAAAGTGAAAGTAGAAATTTTTAGCGTATTCCTAGAAGCTTGGAAAAGACGGCAAAAATATTGTGAAACATAGGGATGACAATGGGTACCCAATTGGTACAGTACTACAGTGTCCTTCCCCATACCCGCGTTTGTAAAAAATACTCGTATCTGTGCCCGTATCCTCGTGGGCAACAACTTTAGTCCCCTTCCCCATACCCTATGGGTACCTAAGTACCCATACCCGCACTTTGAAAAGACAATAAAAATATCATAATTGAAATGAAACTACGGTCCAATTTTTTTAAAATAAACTCATAAAATAGTGCGAATCGTAGTATTTAGTCAAATAAAAAACATCCAATATATCCCTAAAAAATTGTACACCGGCATAATGAAATTGTTATTGTATTAAGCAGTTTTTTTGTTTAAGTTTAGGTTTAGGCTTAAATAGATAAGTTAAATAATTAATTATACACAAAAAATAAATAAATTATTTATGATATTAAATAAATATGTATATGCGGAGTTACGGGTCTGGGCAGTATAGTACCCTTACCCGTGCCCATACCCATTTAAATTTGTGGGTATTACCCGAACCTGTGCCCAGAACCATAAAATCAGAGTTTTACCCTACCGATTGTAGGTATTTTTTGCGGGTACCTATTAAGTGTGAGTCCAATTGCCATCCCTAGACTGAAACATCAAAATTTGAAGATTCGTCCTTATGAACAAGTGATTGAAGATTTAACGGGTCACCACGTGTGTAATATCATCTTCACCAATAAAAGAGAAGAGAAGTAGTAGTAATGAGAAACCTAGTTAACTCACGATGAACAAACATGTTACCCATATATTATGAATATAAAAATATGCTCATGTGTTCACATTAAATCCTTGTTCTTAATGATTTGATTAATTATCAAGCATCTAGGAATTACAGGTTTTTATGGGGTAAAAAGATGTTGAGCCAATGAATTGTCTTAAATCTTTTACGTCGATTTTAACTTTTTCATGAATAAACATGATTACATTCTTAGAGAAATCAAGAGCATGATAGCGTAGAGGAGGAGATTCTAGTCTGGTTACCTTTTATTTTACCACTGTATTATAGTTTAAATTTGTTCGTGTGGAATCTCAAACGCTTTCTAGCTCTCACAACCTTCAACTTTAATTAACAATTTTTTATCATCACTTTAATTAATAGTAGTAATATTTTTGTCTCTATTTTTTCTATATATAATTAAGATTCTAGGTCAAAAACCTTTTCATTCTTTGTCCCCTGAAGTTGTTGATTGCTTTAGTAACAGGAGGACCCCGATTGAGAGGTTTGAATCCGAGTATTGCCATTTGATAATGTGTGCGTATGATGTTTATTTGGCTTTTTGATGAAGCTAAATAAAAGAAGATTACGGTCCAAGACGTATTTGTTCAACTTAAACTATGTTAATTTTGTATGATTTTTTTTTTTTGAAATACATCGTCTTATTTTGACATTGTATAAAAAGAAATTGTGTTTCAATTACAAGCAATTTTTTACTTTTTAGCTTTACACACATAATTTATTCAATCAACTTAAAAAGTAAAAATTTAATTATAATTGAGATCGAAAGAAGTACCCTACAATTAGTTATTTTTTACTGTTTTATCGTTTATTTTCAATAAAAGTGGTAGTACAGGTCTTTTTTTTTTTTACAGTAGTACAGGTCTTGACACTAGTAAGTATTGATTAAATTATGAACATAATATTTCCTCTATTGGAGTTCATGTATTAAAATCATTGAATAAACATCTCATAAATTTTGTTGAAGTTTTGTGAGTTTAAATAAAAGGATGGGAGAAAATAACAACCTTGAATATTATATAGATAATGGCTTGATAAAAACTAAATACTTGTAGAGATTAGAGGGAGTGAAAAGGACCTACAGACTCAATAAAAAATAAGTAATATAAATTAAAATTCAAATAATGATTTTTTTTTTGATAGAAAGACGAAATGACAAATAATCATTGAAACTCACAACATAAATGGAAGGGTCAGAGTTTGAACATTGGTCACGGCATTCGTCCTAACAATTTTGGAATTTTTGACAGTTGAGTTAGAACTGTTGGACAAAGAATATAAAATTTAAATTGTAAAAAACATCATTTTTCACTCAACTTAAGAAATAAGTGAAGGTATTTTGTTTTTTTACTAACCATTGTAATTAGGATCTTCAATTTGAATAAACGCACCAAAATATTATCATAACTTAGACTCTTTGAATCTGCTATGAGACTAATCCTCAAATTGACAAAATAACATCTATTTTTTTACGAAGGTTGAGCCATCGCTTGCATAGATAACTTAAAATATTTTATAGTATTATAAAATATTTTAAGATATTACAAGATATATATTAGAATATTATAAGATATTAAAAGCTCAATTTATAAAAAAATAAAATAAAATTAGATAACTGCTCAATAAACCCTTCAAAATTTCTCACATAATAGAAAAAATATCGATCCTAAGTTTCAAATCAATTATCTTTGAACATTGTTTTTTTTCATATAAATTGCTTAAAACACATCAAAATTTCTCACATAGCAGAAAAAATATCGATCATAAGTTACAAATCAATTATCTTTGAACATTGTTTTTTTCATATAAGAAGTTGCTTAAAACACATAAAAATGATCAAAAAAACTTCAACGGGAGTTAATTTCAGCTCGTTTCTCTCTTTTGAAGCGAGTTGTAGTTATCTACCATTGAAGTTTCTTGTCATTTATATGTGTTTTTAAACAACTTCTCATATGCAAAACGCAATTTTCATTATCTTTTACACGTAAAAATTGTCGATTAGGAGTTACAACTTAATCGGAAATTCGTGAAACAAGGAAACATAAGAAAGGCCCATTTTATGAAGCCCAAGAAACGTGTATATAAGATTGCAATCAAAATAAAAAAGAATAAAAATCAGAACAAAAAGAAAAGGGTTTTAGAAACATACACACAACACAAACACATAACGCAATCTCTCTAATCTAGGGTTTCACTTTTTCCCTTCTTCTTATCTTCCAATTCCAAATCCAAACCCTAAAAACTCAATTCATCACAATCAATCAATGGAATCACCCAAAAACGAACACATCATTGGAACCGGAGGTGAACAAAACGACGTCGGTAGAAACTATGAACACGAACATGAACAACAACATCATAACTCTCAATCCCTTACCGGTGATGGTGCTAGTCCTGGGTAACTCACTTTTCCCCTTTTTGATTTTTTGAATTTTTCATTATTCTATTTGTTAATTGATGAATTGGGTCATTGAAATTAGTTTATAAAGATTCAATTTTTAGGGTATCTAAGATTGATGAATTAGGAAGTTGAAATTTGAGAAAATTAGTTTATAAATATTCAATTTTTAGGATATCTAAGAAAAGGTTTTTTTTTTTTGGTTAATTCAATACAAGTAAAGGGTTTTTGTCAATTGAAGGATTGGAACCTGAGAAAATCAGTTTATAACTTTTCAAATTTAGGGTTTTTAGATTTTTTTCACTAATTCTGTTTGTTTTCTGAGGAAATTTGAGAAAATCAGTTTGTAATGGTTCAATTTAGTTTTTTTTTTCTAGAAAAGTGTTTTTTTTTTTGTTAATTAAGTTTAAGTATATATGATGTCACATTTTTTGAGAATTTATCACTAATTCTATTTTGCTCCGGATAAATTGTCGAATTGGAACCTTGAGAAAATCATTTTACAAAGATTCAATTTGTTAGGGTTTTCAAGAAAAATGCTTTTTGTGAATTAAATTGAAATATGTTATATATAATATCACAATGTCTTAGTTTTTTTTTTACTGATTCTGTTTGTTTTCTAAGAAATTCATGAATTTGAACCTTGAGTAAATGCGTTTATAAAGATTGAATTTTTTGACATCTCAAAGAAAATGAGTTTTTTACTTTCTTCATGTTGTTGTTACAGTGTTGTTATATTAGATTAGATGCTAATATTTAGATTTGATTTTCCATAATTTGCAGAAAGATATTTATAGGTGGTTTAGCGAGAGAAACAACCATTGGTTAGTGCTTGCTTTGTCTTTGTTTAGTTATAATTTGATCTTAATTATTTTAGGGTTGTTATTCCCTTTGAATCATGGTTATTTGTAGCTTTATGTATTGGTTTTTTTACCTGTTTTGGTTGTGTTTCGTGTTTTGCAGCCCAATTTATCAAGCACTTTGGTAAATATGGTGAGATTACTGATTCCGTCATCATGAAGGACAGGAAAACTGGACAGCCTCGTGGATTTGGGTTTATTACTTATGCTGATCCATCTGTGGTTGATAAAGTCATCGAGGACTCTCATATCATCAACAGCAAACAAGTATGAATTGTTTTTTCTACCATGTCTTTGCATAGGATTTTACTCGTTTTGTTTTGATTATATAGCGTTAAGTTAATGGATACATAGCTGGCTCTTATATGGTTTTGGGATTATATATTATAGGTTGAGATTAAGCGGACTATACCAAGGGGAGCTGTTGGCTCTAAGGATTTTAGGACAAAGAAAATATTTGTAGGTGGTATTCCTTCAAATGTGACTGAAGGTAGGTTATCTGTTTAGACAGCAGCTAATTTTTCGATGATTGACTGAGGTTATCACTTAGGCGGACTCATAGCAGCACCGTGAGAGAGCTTACTTGAAAATACGAGGACCCTATGGACAATGAAAATTATTTAAGTTTCAGATTCTATAATTCAAAGTTGTTTCTTAAGCGGGAGATTACTGTTTAGGATATGTCAGAGGTTTTGTCTGATATTGTTCTCAGTCAGCTCTCTTATTTTTTTAGTTTACCGTATATTTTAAAGTTTTTTCACTTAAAAAGTCTTATGAATCACTTGGACATACATAATATTTGTATGGTGGAAAGTAAATTGACTATTTTTCATTATGACCCCACCTTTCTCTCTTTAAAGCTCAGTTAATATCAACATAAGCTACTGTTTTAACTCCAAAAATTAAGTTTTTGATTTGGAAACTATCTTGTTTAACATAAAATAGACCAGGCAAAAGGAACCTTGCTTTTGTTGATATTGTTTTTACATTGAGATGTTCTTGTGCAGATGAATTCAGAGATTTTTTCACACGCTATGGAGAAGTCAAAGATCACCAAATAATGCGTGACCACTCTACTAATCGTTCCCGTGGCTTTGGGTTTGTCACCTTTGACACTGAGGAAGCTGTTGATGATCTTCTATCTATGGGGAACAAGATTGAGTTTGCTGGCACTCAGGTGAGAAATCTTTTATTGACAATGAATAATTGCATTCCATTGTTGTAATTTGCACACCATATATAATAGGTCATAGGATAAACGCCAGTAATGGGCTATGATTTTTGTAATTGACTTCAAAATCTTGTGGGTTATGTTTCAATTTTGAGATTCTTTTGGCCTAACGTTCATGTTAAAATGGCATTTGGATAGAAAACGGTTGACATTGGCTTCTTTGGTTTTTCAGTATCCTAAGTTACATTTTTTTTATATGTGAAACTTCCAAAAGTTTAAGCCTTTAGGTGGTGGTTTGTTGTTCATGAGAATCATGACTGAAGACTTTTGGTTGTGAATCATACTAACAATAATTAATTCCTTCAAGCATCAGTAATCAAAGAGCCATGCTTTGACTGTACTTTTTATGTAAATAGGAAAGTAAGAAATCATGGCTCTTCAAAAAAAAAAAGAAGAAAGAAATCATGGTTCTTTCTTGAAATTGATTATTGTTGATGGTTGACAACCAATATACTTTGGTTTGTTATGCTCTTGTTCAACAATGTTAACCTTGGTTTTTGGCCGAGTTTCATTTTTTTATTAGGTTGTGTTTATGATTTGTATTGAATTACGTAAATATGCTGAAGCTACTGTAGGAAGCTAGTGTAAGTGAATGTAGTTCGACCATGTTTCTTTCTTCATTGGAGTTGGAAATTCACCTTCTACTAGTGTTTTTTGGAGGTGGATTTCTTTGGGGTACTCTTTAATTTTCCCAACATGACCCCATTTGCAAGAGTTTGTTGCCTTCGATAATAAATTATCCAATTTTTTCATATAAATCTGGAAGAGGTTTTTCTTAAATTAGTGTTTACTGGTTTGTACCTTGTGGGTTACAATCATTTTTTTACATCATGCGTAATTTCGTACCATCATTTTTTCTTTACATTTTTTCCCAGATTTTTGTTTTCTGTTTTATTTTCTTCATTTAATGCAATTGTCGCCAATACATTAACTTTGTTATCTTTCCTTCGTAGGTGGAAATCAAGAAGGCTGAACCGAAGAAGGCAAATGCACCACCTCCATCATCCAAGCGTTACAATGACTCAAGGTCTTCATATGGCAGTGGTGGGTATGGAGATGCTTATGATGGATTTGGTGGAGGATTTGGTGGTGTTGGGGGCGGTTACAGCAGGTCAGGCAGTGCTTATGGTGGTAGAGGTGGTCCATACGGTGGTTATGGAAGTGAGTTTGCTGGGTATGGGGGATATGCTGGAGCTATGGGGGGACCCTACAGAGGAGATCCTTCTCTAGCGTATGCAGGTCGTTATGGTGGAAGCTTTAGCAGAGGTTATGATCTTAGTGGGTATGGCGGGCCTGGTGAGAGTTATGGGGCATATGGTGGTGCCGGTGCAGGTGCTGCTGCTGGTGGAGGTGGTTCTTCAGCTGCTGGTGCATATCAAAGTGGCTATGATGCCAGCCTTGGCAGTGGATATGGAGGAGCAGCTAGTGGAGCTTCCTTCTATGGAAGCAGAGGTGGGTATGGAGGTGCTGGTCGATATCATCCGTATGGAAGATAGAAACTTATACCAAGCATTTTTAATCTAGGAATGCATCAAATTAAACTGTAGTTTGTGGTTGGTTCTTCAATTAGTCTACATATTTCCAATTTTTTAAGATGTTAAGGTAACTTACATTAACCAGGACACACCTGTTTCTTGTGACTCTAGAAGTCCAAACAATTTTTCCTTACCCCTTTGAAGCATGTCCTCTGATTGATGTAAAAGCTGCAAATATGCAGATGATTGTATTTTAGATGTTTTAATCCTTGTTCGTTTTTACTTGTGACATTTCTTACCTACTGCCTTTATGTTTTTATCATTTCATGTGATCACTCCATACTTATTTGTTATCTTAAAATAAGAATTCTCCAATTTTTTTCATAGTAATTTTTGTTCGGTTCGTGTTGCCGTGTGTTGTCTGAACTATTCTTATGTCTAAAATAATATTTGTCGTTGAGTACTTGGTTTAGATTTGTTTCATTATTAGGGGAAAATGTAACTTGTGTCGTATTTTCTTATGGTCTAAAAATTCTCCACCTAATGAGTGTGGCCATAATTATAATTATCTTTACCAGTGATTGGTGAATTGAATTTATACATGCGTCCTATTATCAAAACTTTAGAAACTTCTATCTACAATGTTGCCATTCTAATAAGTCAAAAAAGAAAAAATGAACTTAAATATACACTGCGAAAATCATACATAATCAGTTTTTATAAATTGAGTTATATCTAATATAAAATTTTAATACAACCCAAATATGGAGAAGATAGAACAAAGAATACAAAGGCAGCAGTACATGACTTATTCTACTTGCTATCAATTGGCAATTGAAATTGTTTCAACTAAGATCACTTTCGAGTTGGACTCAAAAAACTTGTAATAAGATAAACTAGCTTTCAACAAAAAAAAAATTAGCTTTCAAAATTGTGATGAATTGAACATACCAATTATATTAAAATTTTGATTATTAATATGACATAACATTTTTTTTTTGTGTAAAAAAAACTACAAGACAATAAAGACGAGGTAGTATTGACATTGCATCAAATTTGGACAACACAAGTTACAATACATTAGTTTATGACATTTGAATCCAGGAACATATCAACTCCAAGAGTTTATTTCTTATGTTATAAAATTTGTCTATGCTGACACCGGTGCACATACAAAATGATTTCCTATGTAGTACTTCCATCCAGTTTTTGACCCTTTAGTTTTACAAAAGGTAAACCTATTTGTAAAAGTAAATCTGTTATACTCACTGACATGAAATAACCAATAATCATATTTTCAAATTTCAACGAACATTCTCAGTATTTGTATCCAAGATTAAGCATCAATTAGTTAATTCACTTCTGTTTAGAATATATATTTTCGTGGATATTATCATAGTGAATTTATTTGGTCTAAAGAATAACCCATTTGCTGAAATATGTAAAATAGATGGTGAGGCCATAACATAGCCTAGTCACAACACAACACAATTGAAATCATTTGAAATTCGGATTGTAATTTGCGGAGTTTACATCCTTTCATTGACAATGTTGCTACAAAAATTCTGGTTATTGTGCAAACTGTAAACATACAGCTATGAAACAAAGTCAAAGTAACTAGATACGTCGACTCTTTGGCAGTCTGCAGCCATTATGGGGACGACGAGTTGTATCTTCAATGTATACAATTGGATTTTTATCTCCTCGAGAATCAGTAAATCCCTCCCTCCAGCTCAAAATCGCTTGCCTTTTCCTTCGAAAATGAGTAAATCCGTTGACTTTCATGACAACAGATTTCAACCCTAAACCTCTAGATCTTCTTCCAACCACTTCCGCAGTTGCTTCAGCAGCATACCTAGAAAGCTTTTGCCCTGATTTCATGTCTTTCAAGGAACCAGCAGAACCACTAAGTTTTACATTTCCTTTAGAATCGGTCACTGTAACAAAGGTATTGTTGCGCCGCATCTTTATATGAACAAAATCAGCATCATGCTGGAAATGATACTGGTTGTATAGATAACCTCCC
>Ga0099826_10002257_pt1 | contig 12318 bp, 2 predicted proteins | sample Mtrugardesep15_FD_76830 | JGI IMG/M metagenome (GOLD analysis project Ga0099826, IMG submission 76830) | Root nodule microbial communities of legume samples collected from California, USA - M. trunc garden sep15 | ecosystem: Host-associated > Plants > Roots > Nodule | place: USA: California...
GATCCCTATATTTTTTCGCAAGGCCGAAGTCAATGGCATACACCTGAAATGAGATAGAGTGTGATGTATCAGTTGATTATATTTAGTTTTGGACAAGAGAATAGAAATTTATTAAAATAAATAAAAAATCAAAATAAAAGATAGACAAACAGCAATACTCCTATAACATCCATAGAATAAAATAAAAAATGGAAAGAATATTAACTCAACATGCTGCACAAACTTAGCATATCCGACGATTAAGAAATTCCCACCCCTTAAAGAAACCAATAGCTTTGACCAACAAGGAGACTACAAAATGAAGTCTTTTAAAGGATACTAACGGTTATGTTTAAGCTTCATTTCATCGTGTTAACGCTAGGTAATCTAGTCTCGCTGTAAGTTGCACTGTATGGCTGTATGCCAGGATAAAATCAATAAACTGATACCAACATAAAGTCACTTGCATGCCAAAATGTGTGCACATGTCAAAACAGACATTCTCTCAAGTAAGACCAACTCAACATTACACTCAAGGGCAGTACATTTATTTCCCAAATTTGTTGTGCAGAGATCTATACTATGAACAGCAACAGTATCTACAGTGTAAGTCAATTAACTAAAGGAGAAACACACCCTCCCAAAAAGTAAATATTACTATGATAGATTATGAAGTAAACCAATAGACGTGATATGAAAATAAGCAAAATGACTGGTGAACTCAGGATTTTAAAGGAAAGGTCCAGGAAGAAGTGAGAGTACCCTTGAAAAACTCGAGGACAAACATGGAAACGGGAAACTGCCAATTCAAATGTTACTCAACCAAGCTTGTATTTTGATGTTTTTGAATGCCGGGCTCATTATAATGAGTAAATTATAATGAGTAACTCTTTTTATTTATATCAAAGACAGGAAAATCAAAATCAAAATCGTCCAAACTACACAACCATTAACACCACGGATCAAATGACGCCGTTGCATTCTGTCAAAAACTAACTTGCAGCTGCTTGATTGCAACTCAAATGTTAGTTAGAGAACCTAACTAACTTGTAGTTGCTTGATTGCACTATGTAACGGAATCTAACATGTCTAACAGATACAAGTAGATGTGCAGCTATCAATATCAATATAATACAGAAACCGTAGATACTATTATTGAATCACAAACCATATACTCAGTTCAATTCAATCAATAAAAATCATCTTTTCTGTTGCTCAGTTCTTTTCAAGGTTTCTAACATCAACTTTTTTTACTAGGGTTTCTATTAGACTCCTCACATGATAGACAAGATTCTATCATCTTCTCGGTAAGAAGTGTTTTCCCTACTCTCTCTTGTATTGTAAATTCATAATCCTAACAGGTGTTATTCCATTTCATAATAATATCTTTTCTTGTATGTCCACTCATCCACTGCAACATTCTAATCTCTAAAACATTTGACTTCTCTTCTTGGAACTTTATTTCCTTCAAACTTTTGAGAGGTGCCTTTCTAACACAAATAACAACTGAAATATTTCTCCATTTCACCCAACTCACTTGAATCCTATGATTTATATCTTTCTCCATTTCTTCGCCGCTTCGTATGATAGATTCAAGAGGCCAAAACTGTGCACCTTGTGTTGTGGCATAATATGACCTCCAATATTCCCCTCTTAATATTCAGGTCATACCATATCCAATGCGGGAATCAACAAATGTACTCAAAGATTTTCTTATATTTAATCATAAATCATGTGATTTTAAGCTTCTCTTCACAACTCTAGTTTACCATTTATTCCTATTTAGACTCTTCAACTATGACTAAATAACCCACACAAGAAAATATATGACAGCATTACCTCCTGGATATGCTAGCAAGAACATTTAATACCAAAGTAAAAAGATAATAGCTTAAAAAGGGCCCTACCATGTGCTATACTTGTCTACAGACACCCTATCATAATTCTTTTCTAGGTCAATAATAATTATATATAGATAATTTAGGCTTCGCCCATACCCCTCTATCAAACTTTTCAAACGGCATATTGAATCCACAATAGACAAGGGAATAAAAAAACAAGAAATCTTCAAGTTCAACAGACAATAATAGCATACTTGATTTGCTTTACGACCGAGGCCCATCAGAAAATTGTCTGGCTTTATGTCGCGGTGAAGAAAGCCTCTTGAATGCATGTATTCAACTCTGTTAATCTGAAAAAGAAAACAAAAGTATGAGGCAGACTGTATAAAGAACCCTATTAAATAACTTTCGCCAACTTGACAGCAGACTTACTAATTGATCGGCAAGCATCAACACTGACTTCAAAGTGAATTTCCGGTTACAATAATTGAATAAATCTTCCAGACTGGGTCCAAGAAGGTCGATGGCCATGACATTGTACTCTCCCTCAACTCCAAACCATTTGAGGTGGGGAATTCCAGTTCCTCCTTGAAGAATCATATACAGTTTTGACTCATAGTGAAGCTGCGGATGCCTGGTCTTCACAGATTCCTGGAATTTTTTTGACAGAACAGTGAGCCGATTAGAAATTGGAAAAACATAATGTGTCACATGAAGTACCGCCACTAACTGATAACAAAAAAATTCTTTCACAAACTAGCAAAACGTGATCAACAATGCAATAGAAAATGTATCGTAAAAATATGAAACGAAGTGAGCATCTAGCAGCTGCAAAACAAAATTGTGAGGATAAACATAATGTGCCATTTCACATCTCACTTCAAGAACCAGTCATCCACCTATTGACCAAAAGTTAACATTTAAAACATATCTCATGTCATTTCCTACGATAAATGATATCGCATGCATGCTCAATTTCATGGATCATCATTGACCCTAAATAGTTAAGATAATATCCTAAAAATACATCCAGAACCAACATGAAAATAAAAGCATCAATCAAATTCTAGAAATTCATGAAAGAATTCAAAAATAAAAAATGAGTCAAATGATTGAAGAGAACTTCACATACCAGCTTAACAGCCACCTCCTCTCCAGTTTGTATATTAACAGCTGATATAAGAAACAATAGAATGAACATGTTAATATTAACAAAACAATACAATTACAATACAATGTAGCCAAATAAATGAATTAAAAACAAAACAAATCAAAAAAAAAAAAGGAATAAAGATGAACAAACCTAAATAAAGCTCTCCAAAAGAACCACTCCCAATTTTCCTTCCAAGTTTAAACTTTCCACCAATCACATGATCCATGATAAAATCACCTTCAAATTTTCAATTCAGCCCTTGATGGTGGACAAATTCAAACAGAGGAAGGAAAAAAAGACCAAATTGATTGATTCTACACAGATTGTTTCACCTGAATCAATAAAAATCCTAACTTTCTTCCAAAATCCACCAAACCCAACAAAATTTCACAATCTAGCAATCAAGATTAAATGCAAATTGGGGGTAATGAATCAAAATGAATCAAATTTAAGAAATTTGAAACATCCTCATAAATGAGGAATTATTCAAAAGAACAACTTTTTCCAACTACATTCCTTCACCCCAAAAGAACCAAAATCAATCATCCCAGAATTACTTAATACCAAGAACAACAAAGGGAAAAATATAGAATAAAAAAAAGTTTTTTTTTTGGAAAAACAGAATAAGGTGGTATCTGTGGTGCGCTGGATGAAAGAGGAACAGACAAAAGTAGTTTCACAAGTTTGGAGATGAACGGAGGAAGTGGGTCTTGTTTGGTGTGAAGAGAGAGAAAGAAGAGAGAGAAAGTTAAAGACAAAGAATGAATGACAACAGAAATAATGCTTCTGTTTTCAATGAATCAATGTGATTATTGTTTTTTCTCTCTCTCTTTTTTCGGCTGTCTTTTTTTATAAAATTAATTTGTTTTATATTTTTTATTTCTTTCTTATTTTTTAACGAGTTAAATTAAAAACAAAATCATATCATCGATCTCTTTCAATTTAACTAAAGATCAACTAATGCTGAATCTTTTGCAAAAAAATAAGTTTTATCACACGTTTAAGTGTTATCCAACTCGAGATATTAATCAATAAAGTTGTTTCTTTTAGTTTAACCAAAGTCATGAGTTCAAATTCAACATTATACCTGCAACAACGTTAAAACTTTTAGAGAGAGTTTGTCGCTCATTTGAATCCAAAAGATTCGAGAGATTAGTCTTCCAATTGCGTGCGAAAGATGGTTTATGCCAAAAAAAAAACGCATAGGATACTCTATTTAGACACACGAATAGTCACAATCAAAGCAAAAATTTAGTTGGAGAGGAAAATCCATGTCTCGCATGTTTATATGATATAGATGAGTCGTTGTTAAACAACGATGAAAACTTTGTATTATGTAAAAAAATATGATGAATTTTTTTTACTTACAACATGACATTCTTAAAAGGATAAAACTTAAGCAATTTTTTAAAAATATAGTTTGTCATTATTTAGTGGCTAAAAATTCACCTCTTAAAAATGAATAAATTAAATGTTTGAAGTTTTAACTTGCATCTTACATGTTACAAAGAATTGTCTCTATCAATTGGAGTTAAACTTTTATTTATAGATATACTTCTATAATTTTAAAATTAAAATTATAGATTGAAATTTCTCGTAAAAAATTATCGATTTAAAAAAAAGCATAAGCAATTAAATTAAGAATCATAAAAATAAAAATAAAACTCATAAGGACATGTTGTATTTAAGTGTTTTAAAAAAATTAAACTGTTTTAATTTTTTTCTCACAATTTGAATATTTAGAGAAAAGTCGAGGAGTAACATGAGGATTGAAGGTTATCCATTTCCTTCTCCACCTTTGGGCTGTCAATTAGTAGACAAAAGCTATTTTTATTGTTTTTTAATATATTTTTTCTTTATCCACTTTTTGTGTATTTGATTCTCAAATCAATTTTCTTCTTTTTATTTGTCAAAGCATTTGATGATGGTCATGACTTTTGTTTGTGTAAGGATAAAGTATTGAGGATTGCTTTCTTCTTTATCTTTTTGGGTAACTTTTATTCTTTCACTATTATTGTCTTTTTAATTAAGTTAACTTTGTCTATTTTATTTCAAATGATAAAAACTAGATGATAATGTCTCATGAACTTATCTCAATTAGTAGGACATTGTATAATATATGCAGAGTTAAAGTTTGAACCTTTGACACTAAACTGTATTTTTTTGTAAAACTAAAATAAAAAAGTTTGACAATAATTGTCTTTTTTGTCAAAAAAATTGTTTTTATTATATAAAATGCATCGAATGTAATTTTTTTTTATACGAACGTTAATAAACTATTTTGATTCGATATTATTTACGTGTAACGATTTTCACATATTTTTTTTATTAAGGAAACTAAATAATTTTCATTTTTTTAAAGAGAATAAGTGATGCATTCGAGGTTCGAATTTGGACTTTTGTATATATAATACATTGTCCCTCTCAATTGAGCTAAGTTCATTAAGACATAAATTTAAATTCATATATTTATTTTATTTATTGACTAAAGTATGTTTATTTATTGCCATCATTTTTTCATGTCTTATACTCATTTACACGTTTGTTAGTTTATATTAAAGAAATATTATATTTTTGTAAAAATAAAATAAGAAGTAAGTTATATTAAAAAATATACAAAATCAAATAAGATTTTTTTTCGAACAAAACTTAGGTACAATTCATTAAGTGCATTTCGTATGGTTCTTAACTAAAAATACACCTTTTTTGGATATAACAAACTTTTTTTTTTATATAACAAACTTTGAGAAAATTATGGATTTAAGTAAGTCATGGTGAATTTAGTTAAGAACCATACGAAAAACACCTAAGAAATTGTACCTGAATTTTGTCCCTTTTTTTCTAATAGCACTGCTTAAATGTCGAATTACAATCCAAAATGATCAAAATACTTTTAAATTGAAATTGTATTTTCAATTGTCTTCGTCCTTAAGTAAATCTAGAACACTTTCAATCATGTGAGGGTGATTGCTTGGTTACGAAGGTAAAGAAGGTGAACTGAAGTTGATTGCACATAAAAGTCTAAAGTGGTTTCAACAACACGTTAACACTATTGTAGAGATACGCTTGTTTGGTCACAAGCATAAATATGAGTCACTTAGACACACATATTGTTATGCTTTTTTTAGTCTATAGAACTCGACTCATTTAAATTTAAACATGTATAAATAAATCATGTATATATGGTTACAGAATAATTGTTTACAATCAAATAACTTCTAATAAATTTGCTCCATTTACAAATCAATTATCTACCTCAAAACAAACAAATTAAGAAACTCAAAAACCTTACAAACCTTAAACAAAACTACCTAGAAGTTCTAGAAGTCCAAGAAGAAGCAGTATACAAACTAGTATCTTTCCAACCAAGCCTTAACATGCCATCAACTTGAGCAAGACTATAACCATGAGCTGGTGAATACATGTTCAATATCAATTGTGCTTGAGCCATTGAATTAGCACTCATTGGAACCTGCTCAAAACTATTTCTTGCTACAAGTTCACTTCTCCAAAGCCTAAACTTTTCTTCACCACTTCTCTTAGGTCCACCAATTGCTAATATATTGTTGATCTCTTTAGATAGAAGACCATGTTCAACAATGTTCCTGTTAGAATCATCACTATGCAAATATGATCCAAGAGAATCAAAAAGGGTGGAATAGTAATGCAATGAACCAACAAAACGGTCCAAAAATGACCCTCCAATGTTAACATCTTGTTCTACCAAAGTTATGATTTTTGGTTCCAATTCTTCAAGAAGTCTCAAAGTTTTCCAATCAGGTCCTGTTGAATCATACAAAGAATGTTGCAACCAATGAACTGCAAGTGTTTCATTAGGCCTAATTTGTAACATGGAAACATCAACAACTTCACCAAATTTACATGCTATAGGGTAGAATTCCAAACACAAACCAAGCCTTCTAGCGAAATTCGAAAGATTTTTCCCTGTCTCAACAAGAAGTTCCATCGATGCTCCCATCCCCGTCATTCGAACTGCAGGCCGACCCTCCATTCGAGTCGCGAGTATGTGAAAAAAAGCAGGCCATTGAAGCCCTTGCATGATATCCAAATCAATGATATGAATGCTATTACAACGGTTCACTGCTTCGAGAATTGCTTGGTTTGAGGTGAAATGTGAAAATTTGATGAAAGGGGAAATATTGTTGAACACTTGTAGAGAAGAATGAATAGTTCTATGATCAATCAAAGGAGAACATGCTCCAAGCCATGTATTCATCACTCTACTAATCATAGCTTTTGCAAAATAAGCAACAACACGTTCAGCACATGAAGTTTTGTAAGGTGAAGCTAATTGTGTTAACTCTAGTAACATTCTATGAGCATCACCATGATTTTCAACTGAAATTGCCACTGCACATTCCATTAGAAGGGTTATCAAATTCAACCCTTGATCACATTCATAACCACTATTACTATTATGGTTTTGAAGTAAATTTAAATCTGAGGTGTTAGTTTGAATGTGTTGAAGATTATTGTAACTATTATTATCAGAAGTGTTTTGTGGTAAGTGATCTTCAACAAAGTGTTTAGTAATGTGTTCAACCCAATCACTTACCTCGTTATTCTGCCCTCCCAAGTTTAGGGAGTGATTTTCAGTTAGTGGTTTTGGATAAGGATTTGTTTGGATTGGAGGTGGCAATAACAAGTCATTTGTAATGATTGTATAGTCCCATGTTTCATGCATGTGTGGATGAATCATGTTTGGATTTGCATGAAGGACTTCAAATCCTACTTTCATCATAGAAACAAAGATATCAAATTAATGCTTAAAATCTATAGCTACTATGTTATGAAAATAAATATGTAGCAAAACAAAATACAAAGAAATAGAAAAGAGAGAAAAAAAATGGATGAGTTGGGGTGTGAATGTGAGAGAGGGTTTTCAAGTAGAGGATTATGTTACTTTATAAGGGGAGGTTTCATGAGCAAATAATTAAAATTTATTAAACTAATAAATTGAATAAAATTGTGGTGTTGTCAATAGACTTGCCAATTCCTGTTGATGGCCGGCATAATCAAGACATCTGGAAAAAGACAAGTCACTAGAAGTTAATCATTACACGTCGAATTGGCAGTGATTTTCCCATTATTATATTAATTAATTAGTTATATTAACTAATTAAGGTAATGAAGCTAACGTTATCAAGCTTTTGATACTACAATTTTGTTTGACAACTTTTTTATCAACTTCTTTTTGACTTATATTTAGACATCCGTGTGTTGTATTTACTATACTTATATCATAATTGGTTAGGAAAACAACTACAATTTTTTTTTTAATGCAAAGAGTGGATTTTCCATACTAGATAGGATTCATGAGTTGGAAAGATCAATTTATATTTTCGGGGAACTTGCGTGAAGTAAAAACTTAAAATGTGAGATAATTAGAGTATTTACGAGTTCCTATGTCACATTCATGAATGAAAGTTTTCTTTATAGAAGAGAAGGAAATTACCAAAGACTACGGAACAAATCTAGGGGTAGTATATTCCCATTACATCAAACCTAAGCTTGTGAGTTAAAGATGAACAAGGAGATTGAAGAATCGTCCAAGAGACTTGAGCAATGGTGATCTCTAAGTTGGTAAGAAAATCAACACAAGAGTTAGCCTCGGTGTAATTATGATCCAATAAAAAAAATTGAATCTAAAAGATAGATAAGACGAAGAATGTCGAGTAAGAGAGCTAGAAGAACTGCAATACAAAAGCTATTATCATATTCTATAAATTGGAAGTCTTATGAACGTTGAAACATTATAATAGTAAGAGAAGAGACTAGGTACTTGTTATTGTTTGGAATTGGATATATGTTTCCTTCTATAGTTTCTCACTTTCCTATATGTTTGCCGTGAATTTTGTAAAGCTACGAATTCAAGCTTAAGAGTAAATGTGTGTTTAGCGCCTTTATATGTGGTTCCAAACATGTTGTAAGTGTGTGTGACATCACTTATGTGAGACAGTGTTTGAGTTTGTAGAATGATTCATAATTTGGATTGAGTTCTTATCATATAAGGAAACAATTTGGTCGAGACGTTTTATGTTGACATAGATAAGAGGTACTGACCCACGTAAATATCTGTGTTCTCTTATTATTTCTTTGTTGTGTGTTGTGTACCTAAGATCCTTGATGCACATAGATTTTCCATAACATAATTCTTTACATAAACTGTGCTTTCAATAGTATGAATGAGATCTCTTAAATTCTAGATTAATTGAAAAAACCAATCAACTTAATATATTATAATTGATGAACAAAGACAAATAAGTGAAATAACACCAATTGTTACCAAAAAAGACAAATAACACATATTGATGAACACCTAATTTCCTCCTTTTAATATTAATCATACATGGCTTAACGGTTGGAGTTAGTTTTCAAGGTGAGGCATATAGTTTGATGAGATTTCTAGATTACTATGACGTATCGGCATCTTATATTTAACCAATGTAGGAATATACCACTACCCGTACACCAAAACAAAAAAAAAAGTTTATAGTGAATCTAAATCCATTGAAAATATTTTAGTCTTGTCGTTAGAACTGTTTAGAGTGGTAAGAAAGTTTATATTTGAGTATAAGATATACCAATGCCTAACAAAACCACTGGATTAACACCTTCCATAAGCCTTTGATTAAACTATTAATATATTAATTTTATAAGGTTAATCATTAAACTACCTTTTAGGTGAAAGTGATGTCTATGTTAATTTATTTTGGCTGTAGGGGCTTTGAACGACCATAAGTTATTTTACCAAGCTACAAGGACAGTTTAATATACAAACCTTATTGCTTAGTCTTTATTCAAATGGATCTCTCTTGATCAATAAAGAACATATAGCTCTAATTATTGATTGATTTTTAAGCTTGCTGATTTGTATAGTATGCTTTAATTACCACGGCACAATAAAAATGGTATCTGAATCCAGAGCTTATGCATATGTCATTTTAGTTTGTCCTATTTTTAATGTCATTTTGACATTTTCCAGATTCAGCTGCCTTACATGTAACAGCTTCACTGGAATAGGTTAATACCATCATTCTATATTTAGTTAAAGAATGGGAAAGCACGTGATGGAACCGTTCCAAGTGCAAAAAATAAAAACAGTGCAGTGTGTAAAGTAACCAAATGTTCAAACTTTGCAAAAAGAACCGGTCATAATGTGATTATATATACAGGGTCTCAAAAAATAGGTCATGAATGTGATTTGGATCACAATATCATGCTTTTTTATGTCTATGATTTAAATTAAGTTTGTATTAGCAATTAACTGTGATTCACTACAATATCAAAAATTGTAATACAGCACAATTTTGATCATAGAAATACTCTTCTCACTCATAGAAACACTTATCTAACTGATAAAACGCTATTAGATTAGATGCACAAAAAGAAAATAAATACCGAGAAACATTGAATTTTAAGATTTGTATCAAAATGAACACTGATAAATTTAAATTTAATGCAAGTTTTATACAACAAAATTACTTGTCACCCATTAGACTCCAGCGTTACAGACAAATGGTTTGTTATCATTAATGTTAAAGAGAACATGAATGACAATAAACTGTAAGAAATTTACAGAGTATCCACAATTCAATGACACCAGGAATCTGTTTACAGTGTAGCATATTTGACAATAAACTGAAAGAAATTTACAATTCAATAGTTGTGATTGCCAGAAAAGACTTGTCCAAGCCAGCTTGCTCGAGGTTAATTACTTGATTCAAGACACAGCACTTTCTTCTTGCCTTTTCTCATAACCATTAATTAGCGTAACCAATAACAAATCCAAATGTGGAATTGCATTGAGAGTCACATTTAGAATATGGGAATTGTCAAATATATGCATGAGTTATGGTACCTACACTGTTTGACTGGATAGATCATGAGATTGCGTTGTTAGGACTTATGAGTAAGATTCCTCTCACTATGAGATGCCTCTAACTTGGGTGGCAAAAGATTCAAAAAGCTTCCTTGAGGTCGATCACTTGCAGACGTATCAGAAACCTCAGACAACTCTGACGTCTCTGACTCGGAATCTATCATATAAGTGTTAACCAGTATGATTAGATGAAAAGAATTATGGTTACATGCAAGAAACAGAGATGTACATAGAGCATCATGAACTAAGAAAACAGTTTGAAAAATCAAATAGCCACAAAGATGTACGAGCCTACCGAAAAGCGTCTTAATGGATGGTCTCTTTGATTTGGAGGGCTTCTTCTTCAGCTCAGCTGCAACGCAAAAGGATGGCAAAGTCAACACAAAAGTGCAATATATTCTTGAATGTAAAATCCAATCAGCACCCCAAACAAACCAAAAATAGAACGATTTTACTTTTCAACATAACCCTGCCAAATTTATCTTCCACAACCCTGCCTAAAATGACATGTAACAGCATTGATGTGAAACTGTGGTTTGATATATTGTTCCAATGATCTATCTTGGCCTTCCAACAACAGAAGATGGAATGAATCATAAGGTAAAATTTCTTCATCTGGACTAAGTTTTGCATATAATGGTTGTCCAGGTAGTCATGTAGATTAACTAATCTCTATTTGCATTTATGTTCAGTTACCAACAAATGTATTATATCATTTCTTTCAATGTTAGAGGACTTCTGATCATCCAACATTGTAATTGTAAGGTATCTTAAAAATATTTTACCATATCATTATTCTATCATAAAATATGTCATTTATCTTAATTAGATTATCCTTAAGGAGTAAGTTGAATATAATTGTAGTCTTGAGTGTTCCTCTTTCTCCCTCTATACCTAATAGACTAAACCCTAAAACTTTAACACGTTTCTAGGGTGGTGCCATACTTTATGATCAGTCTCGTCACTGTTATGATGTCGAGTTTCCAAAATATGGAGCTTATTGTAATGATGCCATTATCTCCATGATTCTTTTCTTGTAATCGGCTGTGTAAAAGTACTACCCATCCTTTCTCTCTCAAAACCTTTTTTGAAAGGCTGAGATAAATTCGTCTAACTTTGATTCCAATTATCTCATGTTTCATTTTATTGTTGTAATTTTAACAAAGAACTTTTTAAAGAAAGCTTCAGATGAGAAATTGGTTTAAATAGTTTCAGTCACATAAAAAGACATTTTAAGTATTTCATCATTTTATCTTTAAAAAATAAGTATTTCATCATTTTGCTATGGCTATTTTTGGATAATGAAATTAAAAAAATGCTTAAAATGAGAAGCTATTTTCAATAGTTTCTCATAAAAACCATTTTCAAGAGATATCTTTTTCAAAAAATATGTGATTTTTATTATGTTAAATCTCTAACAATGAATATTCCAAAAATAAAAA
>Ga0099826_10002259_pt1 | contig 12318 bp, 2 predicted proteins | sample Mtrugardesep15_FD_76830 | JGI IMG/M metagenome (GOLD analysis project Ga0099826, IMG submission 76830) | Root nodule microbial communities of legume samples collected from California, USA - M. trunc garden sep15 | ecosystem: Host-associated > Plants > Roots > Nodule | place: USA: California...
GAATCTTGCAAGATTCATGAGGCGAAATGTTGCTAAAGAGGGTTTGCTTTTTGGGAAAGTGAAGTTGGAGGTTGTGGGTGGGGTGATGGGTGGATTGTGGTTTAAGTTGTTGGTTAATAAACATGGGCTAGAAAATGATGTGTTGTGTGGGGAATTTGGTACGGTGGAGGGAAGTTTTTTGTATTGAGAGTGGAGTGGATAGTGGTGGTGGAAATTTGTTTTCTGATGGTTATAGGTGAATTATATTTTAAACACTAATTCTTTAAAATGTTATTTTAGAAGTGTAATTTTTTAGTTTGAAACAAAGGCCATATTCATTCAAATAAGTAATTGTTTCATACATACGAGTGTTTAGAAATTTTCATTTGCACATTAAGACCGCTCTTCCAAAGAAAAACAAAGGTTTGAACGAGTGTCTAGAGCACATGAAACATGTATCAAAATAAAAACAAATACATGATCTTCAACAAATATTTACGAGACTGCAAAAGGGTGAACGAAGATGGTGTATACGACACTAGGACTCTTGGAGACAATATGTGATCCAAGTGATTCTAAAATGATGTGATCGAAGTGTGAGACGGTTAAACTCAGAATGAATGTGTATTAGTGATATTGTCCTACATATATAGGCAAGTAATTTGAGCTTATATGCGCAACTGAATTAGTTGAGCAGTTATTCCACCAAGCATTCTCAAAAAATATATATTTGGGATTGACTCTAGCAAGCTCAAATCCCCATTAAAAAAAATCATGTTCTCATTAAAATCCCTCTGGCTGTCCAAAACAAGCTAGCCACAAAAGATTCAAGTAAATTAAATAAGCTCGTAAGCACTATACAACCACTGTGAAGTCTGCAGATGACGGATATATGGAGTGAGCAGAGAAGTTATTATCACAACTCCGACTTGTGACCCACCAGTCCATCTATGCACACTGTACAAAGCATCAATTCTAATCCAGGACCAACAAATCTGCCCGCAGATATCATACTTTGAAATGAATAGGAAAAAATTTGAACCAATGATGCTTCTGAAACCCCTTGCTCCATGGGTGTCAAAAAGCTGATTCCTTTGCCGAGCTCTGCCTAATGAAAAATCAGATGCTTATCTGTCACTTAACTTCAAAAATAGACAATAAATATAACACATGATGATGACTTTCACTTCAAATTATTCCAGTTTCACAACTACACCTTGACCATATCTAGTTTGATTTGAAAAATTAATAATTTTAAACCGGTGGACATATTTGGCTGGTATAATAGCATGGGTGACCAGTTAGTGTATATCATGCTGGTATACAATTTCTAATTTATCAAACAGGTAAAATAGAAAAAACGAAAGCATAAACAAAGAACAGGTGCCTTCGTATGTCTGAATATGAACATGCCAAGCAAATGTCTGCCCAAAAGTAGATCTTTGAAATCAGTACTCAATTTTTGATTGCAAAGAATGGGATTTTGCTAAAAAGGTCAAACATCTTACTCCACAACTCACTATATTGACCTTAATTTCTTTGTTCTTCGATGCACAAATGTAACACCTCATAATTTTAACTCTTTCTAGAATATTAGCAAATAACAATAACATTTACGAGTTTGTAACTTTGTTCCAAAAGATGACAAGGGTAAAAGTTTGATTTTATATACCTTGACATCTATTAGCATGCCGCATGCCACGATCATAGACCATAGAATCACCACCCCAGCATGATGTAACGATGGATGGGTGGACCAAAAAAAAACACAGGATTCGGATATTAATGGAATATGAAGAACATCTTTCCAAGATTTCTTCAGAATCTCCTGTTTCTGCTTCCACCATTGCTGTTATTACCTAAACACCAAAAATACCACACTTCTTCAAATAAAGATCAATATTACAAGAAAGGCATCAGAGAAAACTAGATGTTAAAAGAGACGAGCCTCTCACCAGCTTGACCATTTCTTCTGTCCTACCTGCATCCATTTTCCTTTAGTTATATTCAACCTGTACATCAGAAACCTAATTTATACCGGTTGCCTCTTCCTGAAGCCAGTGGATATCCTGCAATGTCGATAGTGAATGCAAAAGCATAAATAAAAGGTCAGAATAAATGTGCTAAAATGATAAATCAAAGGTCTTGTACATCTACAGAGCAGTTTTGATAGGAATACTATCGCTACTTCAAAACATATTTCAACCACCAAGTGGGTAAAGAAAGTGCTTAATATTAACAAATTTAAATTAACAAGTGTTTGAAAAGTTAGGGAGAGCGTGAGACAAACCATTTGGCATATGCTATCCGATAATTGTAGTGCTTCTTGCCACTTATCAACCTTGATAAGGCCTTTGATGAGGTGGACAAGTATGCTAAGTTCTGGAACGACATTCTTACTTATCATGCTAGCATACAGTTCTAAGGCTTTATCGACCTTACTTGCATGTGACAGATTCTCGATTAAAGAAGCATATAGATATTTGTTGGCAACAGCATGGCTAGGTGATGACGAAATCTCTTCAAGAAGATCCAATGCGACTTCCAGTCTCCCCGCCTTGATGTAATTATCAATCAAAATTCTGTACAAAGAATCGACAGGCACTGATTCATTCTCACTCAACTCATCTAAAAGACCGATCGAGGTTATAAACTCTTGGCTGAACCCTTCAATAATTTTACGGTGACTTAGTATATGCTTTGGCCAATATGTTTGTTTCATTTCATCCAAGAGTTTGTAAGCTTCATCAAGAAGGCCATTGGAACAACAATGATTTATCAAAACTCTATAGGTTATAAAGTTTGGAGCACAGCCTTTTGAGCACATATCTCTAAAGAGCTCAAGGCACTGCTCAATTTTTCCTGATTTCCCAAAGCCATCAACCATTGCGGTATAAGTTACAACATTTGGATTACAACCCTTTTCTTCCATCTTAAGCATGAGCTTGTAAGCTTCATCTGTCTTTCCAATTTTACAGAGGCCATCGACCATCTCTGTGTAAATAACAACATTTGGAGTGCAAGAATTCTCTAGCATCTTCGACAACACTTTCAAAACAAGATCCAACCGGTTATCTTTAAACAGACAATCGATGAAAGAGCTATAGGTATATAAATTTGGACTGTATCCACGCTCTGACATCTTTGTGAACACCTCCTGTGCATCATGAAGCTTTCCAATCTTGCATAACCCATCAATAACAGCATCATAGACTATTTGGTTAGGCTCACAACCATGAGCCAACATGGTATCCAACAATTCGCGTGCCTCTTTAACCCTGTTGGCTTTGCATAAACCATCCACCAAAGCCCCATATGTAATAACATTTGGTCCTTCACAGTTGTTGTGATCTAGCTTAAAATATTTGTCCATATCTGAGGATTCTATGTCACCTCGCATTCTGGCATAGATCTGCCAAGCTTTTTCAATCTGCCCAGCCTTACAATGACCATCAATTAAAGCTGTATATGTAACAACATTAGGCTTGCAACCTTCAAGCAACATCATCTCAAAGAGTTCATCTGCAACAGACATCTGTTTGGCTTTCAGGTATGCGTGAATAAGAGCAGTGTAAGTCACCACATTGGGCGTGCAACCTTCGTGTAACATTTCATCAAACCATTTGCAAGCCTGCTGAATAAGACCAGCTTTGCAAAAGCTATCAATTAAAATAGTATAAGTGTAAACACTGGGAACAATGCCATTCCTTTTCATTTCTTCGAACAACGAAAAAGCTTTCTCTACCTTGGAGGCATCACAAAGGAAGCCAATCACTTTAGAATATGTACTATCGTCGGGGACAAAGCCCTTGCCCATCATTTCACATATAATCTTAAAAGCTTGATCAAACTTTCCAGCTCCACAAAGACACCGAGCAAAATTGCTGACATTGATCTTATTTAATACAACCCCTAAATCAAGCATCTCACTATAAGCTTTCTCCACCAAATCTAAAATATCCGAGCTAGGCTGTTCCTCATTACTACATACACTCCCAATGAAAATATTATAAACCAGATATCCTGGCTGGCACCCACATTTTATCATTTTCTTAAACAGCTTGTAGGCATAAGAGTAATCTCTTGATTTACAATAAGCATGTATAAGAGAATTAAATATCTCACGATTTGGATAACAACCCTCTGTAATCATCATACTCAGAATTCTCTTACACCTCCCCAACTGTCCTTTTCTCAAACAACCAGAAAGCAAAATCCTATAAGTAACAACATTGGGAATGCAAGAACTAGTCCTCATTCTATGTAAGATATCCATCGCTTCTTCAAAAAGTGAAGCTTCACACAACCCAGAAACCATCCTATTATAAAATACCGTATCCGGCACAAACTCCTCAACCTCATCAATCAAATCAAAAGCATCCCTACATTTCCCACCTTTACACAAGGAATAAGCAAAACAACTAAGAGTATACCTATCCATAACAAACCCATAACTCAACATCTCTCTCTTAACCAAATAAGCAGTATCTAACTTATCAGCTCTAAGAAAAACTTGAATCAAAGCATTATAAGTAGTTTGAGAAGGCTTGTACCCAAAATCCTTCAACCTCCCCAACTCTTCCAAAGCCATATTCCACCACCCATTTCGACAACACTTTCGAACTAGAAAATTAAGCAACCTACGAAGCAATTCGCGATCATCATCCTTAATTTCCATCAAAAACTTTAAAGGCACTCTATCATTATCATTTTCATTGCATCCTAATAAGTCAAGCAATTTATCAAACACTTGGGGGGTGTGAGTGTAACCAATTTGTCTACCAGCCCACAAGAAAAACTTGACACACAACTCAGGATTTCTTACATTGTTCATCACTTCAACAACTAAAGTGTCGTTTAACTGATTACGAAACTGTCGAAAAAATTGATGGGTTTCAATGTTGAAACCGGTTTTGAGTGCTTTTGATATAGTTGAAACGACGTCGGAGGAAGAAGGAGGAATGGATTGTGGGGAAGTGGAGTTGATGAGAGTGTTGCGGAGAAATGCGTAGTCTTGTGATAAATCACGAGGGGTGGGTGTTGAAGGGGAAAAAGTGGAGTCATTGGGGTGATGCAAACCGTGAAGAGGGTGTTGTGAAGAAGAAGAAGAAGAAGAGAATTGGAGCGAGCGCGAGAGAAGAGTTTTTAATTCTCTGTTCCTCCTCCTCATACTCATCAATGAAAATTCAAATTCAAATTCAAAGGCACTTTGATTTATTATTTAGGGTTTAAGAGGAGGAGGGTACAGAACTCCCATTGTTCTGCTCTGAACTTTGTTACTATGTTTTACTCATTTCATCCTAAATAATCTGGTATTTAGAATTGATTTTGTCATGTTTAATTGTTTCAAATACAATTGATTATATTTTAAATTAGATTTTATTTGAAGTTGGGATTTTTTACATTTGATTATATAATTGATTTTACTTACAAATTTATGCGTTAACTTTTTTTTACATAAATGTATTCAAACACAGATCAATTTAAACTTCAACTTATTTTAGTTCTAATCAATTTCAGTCAAAATCATTTTTTGTCACAGCAAAATCAAACATATGTGACGACTATTTGATTGATCCTCTAAAAAAAAGCACAAGTTGATTAATAGTAAATAATTAATGATAAACAGAAGACTAATTTGATAATTTACTTCTCTTAAACTCTTTCACAGACAATTATCATATTTTGAGCTTATAACTTTTTTTTTAGAGGTTGAACTTATAACTTATAAGTTTACATGACAAAAACGAGACTTGGTTTATAACATTTTTATTTCACAAGCTTATAGTTTATTATGATAACATAGTTCAATTGACTTGTACCCTATAATGCACCATTTTATAACCAATCTCCTATAAATTACACTTATCAACAAATTCTTCAAATGACTACCGATAAATAAAACCACCAAGAAGTTATAGATTGATTGATTATGTCTTTAGAGAAAGTGGAAATAACAATGATAAAAGTGACAACGAAAGTTATATCATACTTGTTATTCTACCATATGACGACTAAGGGTGTAATCAATAAATTTGTAGTAGACTTTTTCCAAATGTATTACTAGTTTCTTAAGTTGTTTAACTTCTTTTCATTTTGTCAAACATTTGATCTTTGATAAATATAGTCTATCTTTATTATTATATTTACTTTAAACATGTTATAACAATGAAAAAAACGATTAATTTATTTTCTTATATTATATGATTATATAAATAATTTTAATAAAATATGTGTAACGCCGTGATTAATTCACACCGTGAAGACTCTTCTCACTCACTCTAAACCAATTGATGATTCTCCAAATTGTTTGTTTTAGGGTTTTAGAATTGAGAATTAATGCAATGGAGAAAGTAAACTCTGAAATCATCCCTATGCCTTTCCCTCCTTATTGTCGATCTCACTTCTGCAGCCATACTTACACCACCCTTCTCCGTATTCTCTCCCACCTTTCTTGTGGTACACTCTTTCATACCCTATTTTTCCTTATTCTTATTCTTTTTTTTTTGACAAAAATAAATGATATTCATTCATTCTTATTGCTGCACTCTTTGTTATTATATTTTTTTTTGAATTAAAGCTTATTTGTTTGGTTGTTGTTATGGATCAAATTGATGATAGGTCATATTTCATTGCTGCACTTCTCATATTTTTGGATTAAAACGAGCTCTTTCTCATTTACCTACGCCTACAAATGCTTGCAAACCAGAGTTGAAGTCTCCTCTTTCGTCAGGAAATACAAATTTCAGTACACCACTGAACAATCATGGCACTGGTTCTGTCCAACAAAGCAACACCAATTCTAAGGGAATTTATTCTCACACCAATGTAGAACATAAGGTGACAGACGTTTCAAACAGACAAAGCCTACCTCAGCACCCAAAGGAATTAGATTTATAAATGTTGCTAACTTATCACCTAGTACACCAAAACAAGACACGGTACAACCAAACAAGGGAAATCTTGTCCACGGTGGAACATGTGCAAATAAAGGTCAAAATACTGCGGAAATTTCTAAAAAAATTCCAGCTGTCATGCCCAAGGGAGTCAACTTTCTTTCTTTCGGCAAAGGTTCTGTTTGCAGTTTTAAACGTTCTATTCAATCCACTGCACAAGAAATGATATTGAAGTTGCCTCAGTCAGTCAATTTTGGGAGAAGTTCTGAAGAAAAAAAAGATTGGAGCAATAAATGGCTGAATGATCTTATTACAATTTTTTTTCCCATTTCATTTTCTATCATTTCTAGTTTACAGTGTTTGTTCAACCATTTTAGTTAACTGTCTTGATCTTTGATATCCTAATGAGTCGAACTGAGTAGTTATATAAAGGGTAAAGCTCCGAGATTATATATTTAGAGTGAAGATTCATTTTAGTCCTTTAAAAAAATTGACATTCAGTATTGTTTTTCATAATAATAATCTTTGGAAACTATCAAAAATAGTCCCTGGGGACTTTGTCCTGATTTTGTAAGAAATCAGTTCATGCATTTTAGATCGGATATGTACTTAAATTCAAACTCAATTAGGGTTAAATATGTTTTTGGTCTTTATAAAATTTCGATCTTCTAAGTTTAGTCCTTACTTAATTTTAATAGCTTTTTTAATCCCTAAAAAAAAAAATTTACTTATAGTCCCTGCCAAAACAAATTTTGTTTAAATATCCTTAAACTCTTAAATTTTTTAACGATTCTTTTTATATAAGTTTAGAACACTATGAAAGGTTCATTTACTAAAATCTATATTTTTTTAACATGAAATAAATTAACTATAAATTTTTTAAAACGACAAAAGTTTAAGATATAAGTAACAAAAATATGGACGTAGAAATCAAATTTTTTCGATATTTTTTTTGGAGGAACTTTTAATAACGTTCTTAACACGCCTGTAAAAAATTGTTGAAAAACTTAAGAGTTTAAGCATAAATTAAACAAATTTAGATTGAGTAAGGACTAATATTAAGTGCAGTAACTTTTTGTAGGGATTAAAAAAACTATTAAAATGAAGTAAGGATTAAGCTTAGAAGATTGCAATTTTATAAGGACAAAAAACATATTTAACCCATATATTTATAGGGACAAAAACTTATTTAACCCTTTTTATGTCATTTCATTTTTATAAACTACTTTAACCGATTCCAAAACACTCACGTGATATGCTAGTAAATCTTTTATAGTTGAACCAAATGTCTCTAGTTCAAACCGAATCGTACACATATACTAGTGTTAAATCTTCTGAGATTATCGTTCATTATAGTCCAGCTTAAGAGATTAGTTTTCGCAATTGCACGCCGAAATGTCGATTCACACAGAAAAATCTAGTTCAACCATTAACTATGTCATATCAAACACAACACAATCAACCAATTAGTTTATTTGTTGTGAACTAGCTATAAACTAATCACTGTAAGCTTATATACATTATAATCTGCTTATCAATTATCCCTAGAGTAATTCTTTTCCAAACATAGCCTTAGATGTTTGTCATATTACTGAAACACCGTTTCAATTTCACTCTACTCTCCGTCTTCGTCTCCCTCTGACAGACTAACTCCGGCGGCGCCTCTCTCTCTCCGACTACGTCTTCTCTTCATTCTTCAGTTTCAGGTTCGTTTGTTTTCATCTTCATTCTTCAAATTTCACTTTCTTTTCTTCATTTTCACTTCCTCTTCTTCCATTTCTCAACAACTTTCATTCATTCATTCGCAATAATTTACCTTCCATCTCTTTCTTCCTTTTCTTCTTTCTTATTTATTATTTTTATTATATCATAGATTATAAAAAAATCAATTTTAACGTTCTACAATAATTTTTAGTGGGTTTTCCCGTTTTACATAAACCCTAATTTTCATATTCTTCAAATTTTTATGAAACCATAACTCCTCTCATCATGTTTGTAATTTTTTTATGTGGGTTTCTGGCTTTGTAGCACCGACACTCATGATTGAAGGCGAGTTTCTGTGTCTGACATTGACACGTGTGATTACATTGAATTAGTCATTGTCTCAAAACTTTATCTGTCATTGTTTGTGTCGTGTCTGGTGTCCGTGTTTCACAGGCTTCTAAAATAAATTGTATAGTCTCTATTTTATTGTTTCAATTAGCAATTTAGTAAGATTTTGTATTGGATATGTTGGCAAGAGTGTCAATGGTGTTGAATAGGTATCAAGTTGGAAGGCAATATGCAATTGTGTTTCTTTTTGCGTTGAATAGAGTGTCATTTTTGTTGTCAAAGTTTCTGTTGAATTTCTTGCTGCTTTATGTTATTAGTAATTGATTTGCGTGTTTTTTAAGAGTGATACAATGGTTAAACACATAAGAAAATTGATGCAGTTTTTTACAAGGAAATCTTATATTTATATATGACTTTTATGAATTTCAAGCACAATATTTTAGTGCTTTCCGCTCCTCCCGATATTTTGGACAAGATCGGCCACTATGTGTGGACACAACCACCATACAATTATGTCTATTTCCACTGTTATAAATACTAACACCATGCAATTTTGCAAACATATATTTTGGAAATTCTCTCAAACTATTTGCATGTTGAAGAAGCATTTTCTCTCTCTTTTTTGGTATTCTTCATTTGTGCCTATTAAAATCTCATGTCTTTGGGCTCTTTATCTTTCTAGGGGATATAGAAGATTGCAATTTTGGAAGATGGCTGCAACCTTTGCTTCCAGATGTTCTCGTGGTATGTTCTTTTATGTTTGCTTCTCGTGTTCCATTTTTACATCCGAAATTATTTATCAATAAAAAAAACAAAAGTTTATTTGATCAAAATATGATGTTACATTAATTTTTGTAGTTCAATGGAACTTTAAAGCCCATTTTGTTACAATTGTGTTTTTTCTAGAAGACTAGCCAAATTTATCTCTTTCAAGCTCTTGATATGACTTTCACCACATATTTATTAGACTGAAGTCTGACTGCACTGATTCAACGTATCAGTAAGATTTTTTTTAATGTCCTGTGAATTTTCAGTCATTATCTGGAAGTTATTTGCAGAGTTTTCTTTTACATGTTGAAAACTGGAGAAATTTTATGTCAGTATTGATATTTCTGGTGATCTTTGTGGTTATAGAGTTCCCAATCTTATAGGGATTCTGAAAAGTTGAAACTACGATGCAACCACAATTTTGATTGCACATGATGCCAGTATCACTTTATTACCAGTGTATTTGGTGATTGCCCAAAAGGCGTAGGACATACTGTGGTTATTGCCAGTATCACTATATGTTAGGAGGCATAAGAGGCGTAGGACACAAGATCCGATTGTAGGCCATTGAGTTCAGTCTTGTTTTTCTTTAAGAATTGGATGCTTGCCTTTCATGTTCAAAAGAAATAACTAGTATGTTTCTTTTAGTACCAAAATATTTAGATTTGCATTCACTGGCTTTATTGATTCATTGCTTTGGAAACTACGCTGCATTGCAATGTATCTATAGCAAAAAATTTAGAAAAATTACCATAGTATGTCTACTGCATCCTCATGTGTACACAAGGGGAACTTGTAAAGGTACTGTAGGCTGTAACCTTATAGAAGTGCTCATGTATCATAGGTAATGCAGTCTCCAGTACCGTCTCCTTTTAGGTGACTGTTCAGCACTGAATTTCCATAGTTACTACCCACGCAAAAGCGCCTACTTCTGGCATCTCCGAGTATTCTTTTAAATTTTGTTTTCACTGAAATTGGGGTGGGAACGCGACCAGATGTTGCCGTCCTTAAGCTAAATTTCTTCTAGGTTAGCAGCTGGGATGCTCCTTTATTTTACTATCATTAGCTTTGTTGAGGAGACTGAACTGAGCTACCTTGATATTGTTATGCATTATGTGCAATTGTATTCTACATTCCTGCTTCTTTTTCTTACAATGCACTCCATGTCTGCTAGCCCTGTTCTCTTTGTATCCGTTTTGTGATTTGAGCTTACAGAGAAAACTTAGGGACCATGAAAGTCAAGAGTCAAGGCCTATATTCCACTTTTATAAACTTTCACTAGCAATCAAATACAATATCAAGATACCTATTATCTAGAACAAGTCCAATAACCCCACAAAATGTTGTTTTTTCATAAGTGCGCACTCACGTACCCTTTCCAAGAAGTAACAAATTTTGGGAAAATTCCAAGAATGATGATACTCACAAGCTTCTATATATTGTTTAGAACTTTATACAATTATACAACATTTATGTGTTCTTGGGTTTGTGTGTGTTGAGAAAAATCACACAGAGGATCGATAATTGGAACACACACAAACACAGTGCAAAGAAAATAACAAAAGACACATAAAATTTACTCGATTCAGCACCTTTTGCTCATATTTTGGAGATGCCTCAACTCTCTACCGCACTGTCTTTATATGGAGCTGGTTTGTGGCTTGGCTTCTTCCGGAAATAGATAATTAGATATGAATCAATCCAACTTTCCAAGACCATTAAAAAAATGCCTTCTCATCGGAAGTTAAAATGCGAGCTTCCCCAAAGTCAAATATTAATTGTAAGACAATAACTGTTTCCTATGTCTTGCAAAACATTGATTCTATCCTTTGGTGGTGATGTCCAAATTGTTAGTTTACTACAACCATGTTGTAGTTTCATTGTTACATGGTCATTTTGCTCCCTAAAACATTGAGCACTGGCAAACTGTTGCTTTTGCAATAAATTGAAACCACTTCATTTTGCAACCACTCTGAAATTTAATATATTAAGCTGCATAACTCTATCTTGCCAGTTTGCACTCGTGCCACTAATCCTTCCCTCCCCCTATTTACAAGTCAAGCACGAGCTCAAGAATTTTTACTTTATCCACTTAATATATATTTTTATTAACTTATTAGTTTTTTGTTTCTTGTGTTGAAAAACCAAACTAGTGGGCCGTTCTCTGTTTGGTGGATTAAGCAACAGTTCCCCTGGTCTATTTACCACGTCACATGAGATGACATGCAACAGTTATTTTTCTCAGGTACATGTAGGAATCAGTTGCAGGATCATGTTTCAATTATTATAATTTACTCAACATTATTTTCTTATGCTTGGCAAACACAGTATTGGTAATCTTAAACCTAGATTGTAGAAAACAACAGTAATTTTTCCATGCAGTGCAAAGATAAACGTGTTCTTAAAATGAGTCACAAATCCATGCTTAGTTCTTTTACACACACCAAGTCACAAATCCATGCTTAGTTCTTACACACACTGTTATGATTCCTTCCTGAACAAAACAATGTCTTCCTTTTTGCAGCAACAACGAACCTTCATACAGATGAGGACTGTTCTGAAGGTTGTGGACAATTCTGGGGCTAAAAAGGTGATGTGCATACGCGCGTTGGCAGGGAAGAAA
>Ga0099826_10002261_pt1 | contig 12309 bp, 3 predicted proteins | sample Mtrugardesep15_FD_76830 | JGI IMG/M metagenome (GOLD analysis project Ga0099826, IMG submission 76830) | Root nodule microbial communities of legume samples collected from California, USA - M. trunc garden sep15 | ecosystem: Host-associated > Plants > Roots > Nodule | place: USA: California...
GGAAAACTCTACTATGGACACAAACATAAATAAATAGTGTTTAGGCACACACTCATTAAAATATTTTTTTTAATAATAAAAAACAAATTGATAATAAAGTGATTTGGTAGTTTGAGAAAAAAACTTGTGATGTGTGTGTGACTAAACACTATATATTTGTGTTTGTGCCTATGTAAGAGTACCTTTTAGTAATAATAACCCTCTACGGTTACAGTACTTGTGATCAGCAGTAGCATTTATAGTCTGAAATACTGCATCGACCATGCTCTAAAATAAATTAGCCAAAAAAATAGTTTGTTTTTGAGTGATAGAAAAGAAGAGGACAAAAAATACTCTCTAGTCTCTAAAAATTGTTAAGCCAATGCTCAAACTAAGAGAAAGAGTTAAGCCACTAACCATAATAATCGACACTTAAATTATCGTCTTTTCCTTTCAACCATCAATAGAATAGTAACTTGACTTTATCTCATCGATGATGAATTTTTTTGGCTAAATATTCTATTATTCTGCTCTTTTCAAATTTCTCAAACACATGAAAACCAAATAACATACATAAAAGATCATCATACTTTTAAATCGTCTGTTACAAGACTAAACTGCATAAAATGGTCTGAAATATTTGAAGGATCAACCGAAGAGAAACCAATCCAATGTCGAACGTGCTGCCAAATGCTGCCGAAGAAATTACAATCTAATTAAAACAAGTGATTAGCCAATTCTATAACACCACACCCACCCACACAAAGCCGAGAGTTTTGCTTAAAGATGCCTCGCTTAAATAAGTTGTCCTTGGTAGTAAGTTGATTTCTGAGAAGACGTCAAAAACACATATACCTTCAAAGGAATGTTTTTATGTCAAAGAAGACCCAAAACGGATGAATGAAAACGAGGAACAAAATTAACTAGCAATTAATGAGTACCACTCATAAAGTAACAAACAATCAGATCTAGTTTCCATTGCCACTGATCACCACTGCTAACTTGTAAAGTAACATTGTTCAGTAAAGTTCTACATTGCCCTACCAATTCCTCCTCCTACTCAAACAACGACGCCTCCAATTCAAAGCCTTTCCTACCTCTTCCCACCCCAAATAAAACATATTTGCCGCTGACGCCCACTGACACCTCAAACAACCTCCTTAACCGCTCCTTGAGAAATACCCCTAAACCAAGGATCAGATCAAAAGTAAATATCAACACCATCACCCACCACCTTTCTTAAATTCTCTTCAAACCAACTTCCTTCTCCGAACCCAATGCCATTACATATCCACACCAACTCCTTCCACCAAACAAAACCATCTCTACCAATCTCCTTTGAGCATTGTCCCTCCTCACCATATTTCACGATCAACGCCTTATATCACAACCCCCTTTATTTCCCAACATCCTCCAACACCACTTTTCTAAAAGAGCATCCCTTTTTATTTTTTCATTTTATTATTTCCAATTTCCAGCATTGCATAAACATTTAAATAAATTAAACATTAAAACATGTGGCACCTCGCTTAAGTGATGCGGGTGTTGTCATGTATGTATTGACTTAGTCAAAATTGATATGGGGCCAAAAGCGCAAAAAGGAGTAAATTTAAGGGTTAAAATTGTTATTGTTTTTTATAGGGAGATAAAATCACAAGATTGTGATACTTAAGAGGCCAAAACTGCAACTAAGCCTTTTTATAATTATTGATGACAATATTTCTTCCATTTTTGTTTTTAAATTAATCAATGACAAATAATTTTTTGAGACAAATTAATCGGTTGAGAAATAATGATTATCCATTTTACTTTGGTGGACCAAACATGAACAGTGCTTGTTTGTGTAGACTTACATTGAGATGTTCAAATTAATTAATGAAAGCTTTAATTGAAATAGGAAACTTGAGCACTATTTGTATTTTTTTTGTTAAGCAGCACAATCGTTAGAAATTCAATTTTATGGTGAATAAGCAGAATGTTTAAGGTTGGAACATCGACCTCTGCATATATTATGTAATGTTTCTATCAATTATGTTAAGTTCGTGGGAACTAAGCACTATTTTTTTAAAGAAAATACTAACAAGTACCCTTAATGCTTTTGCACTTGTTAAGAAGTTTAAAATAGAAACTTTGTATTAAAAATTGTACATTCAAGACATTGAAGCAACAAAAAATAGTTTTTTTTTACATAAATTCATCCATAATTACTAATTTTAAACCCTTAACAAGTGACTTAAAGTTTTTTTTAACAATGTAGAAGATAATGTCATCGTATGCGGACTCATTAAAATAATATGAATGTGTGACATATACTATCAACGAATGCTACTATCAACGAATGTTTATTTTAGAAATTATTTTACTTTTTTTTTTTTGAAAGAAAATTATTTTACTTTTTAAAACTTAAAAATATGTTGTTTTTAATGTTAAATTTGTCTTTAGTTTTATTTTTAATTGTTTGATTAATGTTGAGAGCATTAATTAATATGACCATTGTTTTATTTCTACTTAACATACATGTGCTGTGGTGGTACAATCCTTGGACCATGATCAACAATATCATGAATGACTAAAAAAATTACATAAATGAGTTGTCGGTTGAGCCGAGGACGGAAAATATTTATACAAGCTGATTTTTTTTTTTAAAGTAGTTTAATTATTGAAAATTCATCTTTAAAATAAATGAAACGTTTGAAGTACAAACTTACAAACTTTATACAATGTCTCTGTCAACTTAATTAAGTTTTGAGAGACACAAACTAAATATCTTAACCAAAAAATTTGAAATTATACCGATTTATAATGTTAATTTCACTATATTTTTTTTTACTTAATTACATTTTTAATCATAACCTGTGATTAAATTAAAATAGTTCCTGCTTTTCATAATTGAACTTTTTGGTGCTCTATTTTTACATTTATCGCAACTTAGATTCCAACTCATGTTTTTTACCATAAAAATAGGTGAATTTATGTCTCAATAGGGATAGTACTTTGCTTTTAGATTCAATATTGGGGGTAATAAGTCGCCTTTTCTGGTGCTACAAATCACTGTTTCGGGGTTGAGGACCAAAATACGTAGCAATAATAGAATACCTGCTCATATTGGAATTCGAAGAAAGACTTCCCCCTCCCTGTGTTGCGTTTGACATCATTTTGCCAAGTTAATAACCTTTTGTCCTTGTCCTTGCTATTTACTGCAAAAACAATAAGGAAATTAATCATATTTGTCAGGTTCCTTTACTTATTTTCGTGGACTCCATTATACCACACTTCCCTCCCTCTCCCATCTGGTAGCTAGAACAATCTGGTAGCTAGAACGTGTGGTAGTCCGCAGGAGTTAGAGGAGGCACTGGACACGTGATCAGCAGGAGCAAGCATTTATAGTCTGAAAATGATATAGCATCGACCATGCATGCAATAAATAAGAAGGAAAAAAAATTGTCTTTAAGTAACTTAAAAGAAGAGGCATACGGCCCAAGACTATATTTAACTAAATATCGATAATATTTTTAGAAAGCAAGACAGTCAACATGTTATTGACCCTCTCTTTGATGAGATTTGGGGGTTTCACATGTTTATTTCACAATATATATTAATTTGATATCATGTATATAGATTGAATATTTTCCTTCATTTAAATTCCAACAATTTATTTGTTTCTCAACTTTCTTGTCAATTTAATTCAGCATTATTTTTGTCACATTTAATATATAATTTTTTGCGAACGAGTATATTTTGTGTGCAATTACATATACCGATCCTTTTAACCGGATAGAAATATTATAATACATATTAAAACTCATTTTTATATATTTAACACAATTACATTCTCAGATCTAGATTCAAATCAAATACTTTTAGTTAAATAAAAAAGAAGGTGAAAAAGGATTGAGACACTTGATTAATGGTCAAAATTGACTCATGTGTATGGTATATTGAAGATTATAATCAATAAGATATAATGAGCCACCCTACTCGGACCTATATCAATTATGTACGTGATTAACCAATTATCAAAATAGAAATATTATTAGTCTTATCACTAATAAATTAAAGCTCTTAATTTATAAATATTTAGTATAGTTAATATAAATATATTTTTCACATATGGTTGTATTGACTCAGAAATTGATGGAAAGGTAAGAGTCGTCACATCATTTTAGAACAGTGACACGATTTTAAGGTAAAACTCAAATGAAGCTATTTGTTTTATACAAGGTTGTAGTACTGTACTGTGTGCACGTACTTTATCTTGGCACAATAGGATTTTAATAAATTGTGACACGATTTTGACATTATCAAAGTACTATATAAGGTTTTGTTGTTCATTTTTGACGTGAGTTTTAAGAGAGAAACTTGAAATCAAATGAGATAATTTTAAAGTTGAGTGTTTTTGTGACTATGTTCTCTTGAGTTGGGAAACATTTGTAAGCATCTTGAATAGTGAGATTTCATTATAGGAATGATCAAAAAGTTTTCTTTAGTGTTTTCTTTAAGATTCATTGTGAGTGTGTAACTTAAAAAATGGATAGAGATTAAGATCTGTTTATTGTGAGCTATTAAGCTAATTTATTGTAATATCTTTGCATCACTCATATCACAGTGGATCAAGAGTTATTTTCTCCTCCAAAGCCAAACATTTTGGACCGATATGGGTAAATAATATTAGTGTGCTCTATTTTTTTTATCATTGTTGCTTTGAATATGTTTGTAGTGTTATCTCACATTTAGTTCTAGGAGTTGTTGTTCCTTAAGACTACTTTGTTTATTGATTATTATTTCCTTTATTCTATACATCTAAGTTATATTGATGTGACTATTTGTTCGAATTCCCAATACATATAATTGCATTGAAATATAATTATATAATAAATTATTCTAACATCACTCACCTAAAAAAAATAGTTCTAACATCACATTCATTTTAACATATTGTTTATGCTAATCTAGAGCATGGTCGACCCTACTCCTTTTCATTCTATAAATGCTACGCACACCGCTGATCACGTGTCCATTTGTATCTCCTCCCTAACCGACCCTACTCCTTCAGAATATCACATGTTCTACCTACCAGATTGGGAGAGGAAATGTGGCAAAATGGAGTCCACAATAAGTAGAGGAACAAGTTGTACTATGGTTTAATTCTGTTCCGTTTTGTTTAAAAAACACTTAGAATAAAAAGTTTGGTAAACACCTTTATACACTGAGAAAAAGAGATATATAATGATACGGATTTGATAAATTGGTGAGGTGTGAAGATATGTACAGTTAAAATGAGGTGTTGAATAAATAAATGAGAATATTAGATGTATAAAAATCGTTGTTGATTTTTAAACAACTTTTATATGGAATGAAATTCTATATATTTTTTAGATGACAAAAGATTAGTAGAGTTACCAATATTGAGTTAGTATCAATTAAAATTATTTTTTTATCTTCATCTATAATGTATGTCACATATATAACACAAATAATGAAAAACAATTGAATAATTTTGATTGATTTCAATTCAATATGTATACCTATATTAACTCTATTGATATGGACAAATAAAAGTAGTATTTTTTAACTCAATTTCTTTACTCATAGTCAAGTGTATTTTTTGCTGTATTATATTAATGCGAAGTTTTTTCTCTATCAGAAACACTGTAGGGCATACTATACTATTGAAAAGTTATTAACGGTTACCCAAAATACAACGCCATGCATATAAGTTTGATTCACAACACTTCTCAATATGTATTTTCAAAGCGAATAAACCAATATGACTTCTCATTCCTTCTCATTAGCTATGATTTTGCTCTTATTTCTTTTCATTTTCCAACTTTTCTCCTACTTCAAGAGAAACAAGAAGTCTCATCCACCATTACCACCTCACCCTCCAAGTCCACCAGCAATACCAATAATTGGACATCTTCATCTCCTCAAACCACTCATTCATCAGGCCTTTCGCCACCTCTCCGATCAATACGGCCCTCTAATATCCCTTCGACTTGGCTCCGCTCAATTTATCATTGTTAACACTCCATCACTCGCCAAAGAGTTCCTCAAGACACATGAGCTCACTTATTCGCACCGTAAAATGAGCATAGCCATCAACGTAGTTGCCTATGATGATGCAACTTTTGCTTTCGCCCCTTATGGGACATATTGGAAATTTATTAAAAAGCTCAGCACCACTGAGCTCTTGGGTAATCGAACAATGTCACAATTTCTACCGATTCGAACCCAAGAACTCCATGAATTCATTCAAACTTTGGCAAATAAGTCTAAGGCTGAAGAAAGTGTGAACCTCACACAAGCTTTGATAAAGCTTTCCAACAACATAATATCACGGATGATGTTGAGTATTGATTGCTCAGGAACAGATAACCAAGCAGAACAAGTTAGGGCTTTGGTTCGCGAGGTAACACAAATTTTTGGAGAATTTAATGTTTCAGATTTTATAGGAATTTTCAAGAACTTTGACTTGCAAGGTTTTAAAAAGAGGGCCTTGGACATACACAAAAGGTATGATGCTTTGTTGGATAAGATTATTTCTGACCGTGAAGAACTAAGAAGGGAAGCCAAGCTAATAGACGGTGGTGATGAGAATGGTGAAGAGAGACTCAAAGATTTTCTTGACATTTTGCTAGATGTCTATAGTGAGAAAGACCGTGAAGTCAACTTTACTAGGAATCATATCAAATCATTAATATTGGTACGTATATAACTTCTCCTCATGATTTTGGTTTCACCTTTTTTCTTCTATTTTACCCTTCATTTACTTTCACTCAATCTAATAACTGATTTCTTAAATAAACACATAAATTTTTTGTAGCTTTCATTATTATTATTATTATATTTTATCGGGACAAATAGCATTTTTCAAGATTTTATAGGTGTTTGCAATGACATCAAAATTGTAATTGTAGCCGTACTGTCGGATTTGTCTGCATTGTGTCGCTATAACAAGGATAGTAATTTAGAACATGACATATCCATGCATATTAAAAAACATAGGTTTTGATTATCAAAAGTTTTTGTTTACCATTGATTATTATCCTTGTTAATTAATAATAATATATATGCCAGGATTACTTTACGGCAGCTACCGACACTACTGCCATCTCTGTGGAATGGACAATATCAGAACTGTTTAACAATCCAAGGGTGCTGAAAAATGCGCAAGAGGAGGTGGATAGAGTTACTAGAAAGGAAAGACTTGTGTGTGAAGAAGACGGTCCAAAACTTCCTTATATACATGCTATCATAAAAGAAACAATGAGGCTTCACCCCCCGATACCGATGATTATGAGGAAGGGAATGGAAGATTGCGTGGTTGATGGTAACATGATTCCGAAAGGCTCATTGGTTTGTGTAAACATTTGGGCTATGGGAAGAGACCCAAAGATATGGGAAACCCCATTAGAGTTTAGGCCAGAAAGGTTTTTAGAAAACAAAGATATTGACATGAAAGGGCACCAGTTTGAGTTGTTGCCATTTGGTTCTGGAAGAAGAGGTTGTCCTGGTATGCCTTTGGCCTTGCGTCAATTACCCACTGTAATTGGTGCTTTGGTACAATGCTTTGAGTGGAAGATGCTTGATTCGGAATGTAAGATCTTAGATCATGGCAAAAAAATTGATATGGATGAACGGCCTGGATTGACCGCTCCTAGGGCCAATGATCTTATTTGTATTCCAGTTGCAAGATCGAATCCCCTTACACTTCTTCAACTTTAGTGAAAGGGAATTTGTGATAAAGCAGTGCAGTTGTTGTTATGTCTTTCTCTATTCACAATCTTTCGCTTGGGTTCATTTCTGCAAAGCCCATACTCTTCTATCTCATTTCCATACTCTTCTTATATATACCTCATTGGAGATATGAAAGAGTATTTTAATTCCTTTAGCATTTCATCTGTGTTTGTATAATGCAATTTTGAGATAGAACTCTTCGATAACCTCAAACACTACGAGTTTGTTTGGATGTAGAGTTTAAAAGGTATGGAGGAGAGGATTTATTTTCTTTTTTAAATTACAAATGATGTAAAATATTTTCATAAAATAAGTTAAATATAATCGAACATTTATTATATTGCTATTTTGATTTTAAAAAAATATTTAATAGTCCCTCAAAAAAATACATTTAATAGTATCCGTAAATTAAAAAAGAAAAGTAAGCATTCTTTTTCTTACCCACCTAAACCCTCAATTTTTGTTGTATTATTACAAGGACTGTACGATGTAAAAACATTGCGTGGCAATTATTCTATCAACCATAAAAAAAAGTCTTGCAATTTGCTTTCTATAATGATGAAATTTCTTTCTTACGAGTAAAAAAAAATCTTTTCAAATGTTTTTATGGGGTACGAAAAATATATGATAGGTTAACTTTATTTCGTGTTTTTTCCACTTATTTTTTTTTTCTTCTCCATAGTTGTATATAAAAATTTAATATATAAAATAAAGACACGATGAATGAAAGTTTTATGCAAAATAGTGTATTTAATGTGATTTTCTCGTGTATATTTATTTTTCAAAAATCAAATATTAGAGTGCAAAATATCACGCATTGTTTTTGCATCCTAATCTAATATCATGAAGCTAACATGTGGGGGGACTAACTCCTCTAATTTACTTCTCTCTCTTCTATGCTTTCCAAACTCTTGTTGTCCCCACCTTTATTTTTATTTTATTTTATTGAAGTAAATTTTGTTAGTTGTTAATAGAAAAACAAAGTTGTACAAAAAAGCATGGCTTTAAAATATCAAGTCACAGCTGCTACTCAACAAAAGAAAGAAAAGGTAAACCACACCCATACGACGAACACATGCACAAAAATTCTATAATAAGAAGCAACAAGATGCCACACCACACCCGTAAAACCCAGCAGCATAAATAACCTACAATCAAACACGTCACTATAATCAAATAAAACAGATTTCAACAGAAAAAACAATTATGCAACACTTTTCTTCCGAGGTTCTAAAAAATAAAAATAGAAATGGAGTTTTTTTATGGACAAAATTGAGATGGAGATACTATAGTAGGATTTTTTTTTTAAGGAACTATAGTAAGATTCTTAACATGCTTATATTTTTTTCGATAAATATATTGTTGGGTTATGAGTGAATCTAAAGGATCAACGCATTTGATCTTAAACAATCATATAAATGAAAGAGACAACATATTTTAACCAGAATGAACTCAAAACTTTGAGACATTAGGTTTATGGTTCTCTCATTTATAAAGTTTTTAATATTCACTTTTCCATCCGATCTGAGATGTATTACTCACATCTGATATACCAACATATATACTTCTATTTTTTTGTCAAAAAAAAACATATACTTCTATTTTGTCAAAAATAAATGTATTATCCGGTCACTATTACAAACAAAACTTTACGTTTTAGACTCATTCAATTAATGATGTATATAGTTTTTATCATATACCACATACACTATTTAATGAATGAATTTAAAATGTTTATTTTTGCTTATAATAATGACCGGTGTGTATAATTTGAGTTTTTAAAGAATACACTTTTTTGTAGATTGTCTAAATATACTTCTAGATTGTCTAAATAAATAAATATACTTCTATTTAAACAATTTTTTGCATGAAATTAATAGGTACATAGCAACACAATCTAAAAAAATGTATGTCTGAAACTTTTTCAAGCTTCAAGTGTTTTGTCTAAACCTTTTTCTTCTGAAAAATAACATATTAGCAACATTCTTTTATTTTATTGTTTCGACAAAAGCAAGGTTCTTCAATTGATAAGTTTGGAAAGAGAAAAAAATACATCAAATTTGAAGCTTAAAGAACAATCTTATATAATGAAGCTTGTGTTTTTCGAACAATTTGAGCTATAGTTGATAATTAGATTTCATTGCATATTGTAACCAAGAAATTGTATATATATATATATAACCAGATGAAAACATTGAAATATGCGATGAAAGTAACAAAATTCAAAATCAAAGCATATAGTAGTAGAATAAGAAATTATTAAAAGAAATACAAAATGGTTGTGAAACTTTGACTGTGAATTACTTGACAATTGCAAAACATGATATTTAGGATCGAAAGCCATGGTGAAAAAAAGAGGATGTTGTGAAATCAAAATCTTTAAAAAAAAAAAAAAAAAACGATAGCACAAATATGGTAAAGTAAGACATCACAATGCCTAACACAAATCCATACAAAAATATTGCTTCTTTAGTATTCCAAGCAAAAATGGAAAGAAAACAAACTTTTGGTATTTTTTTCCAACCCCTCTCTCAATAACCATATAATCTCTTTCACTTGGTTATCCCCTCATTTATATAGCCCAATGTGTGAATATCATAATACAAAGGTTATAGACAAAAAGCAATAATAAACAAAACTTAAAGTTATAAGATGTAGAAAGAGTTAATTAGATACACCCTAATAAAAAATTGAGAACAAAAATCAGATACACTCTAGTAAGATGACTCACCTTTGGACGGCTCTATTAATTATGTAGAAATTTTTCCAATACTCATTCTACACATAATTTTATCTCTATTTCTCTTATTACATTACCAATATATTACATCTATCACACCATTCTTTCTATATCTTTCTCTTCGAAATGTATAATATAATGAGGACATAATACTTATATACAGTACTCAAGATAGTGTTCAAACAATTTCTAACATAGCTTTTTCAAAACGGTGTCGATCATGATGCACACGTAAGTCATATGATTTAAAAAAAATCTTATATTTTACTTTAGTTCAGAACCGAATAAACAGTTCCTAAAGAACCGTACTTAAATTTCTTCCATACAATGGTGTTTGGGTGTTTGTTGATTATTTTTCTGGTAGAAACTACGAACATACGACAAATATCATAAAGTTGTACCCAACCTAATAACATGCCGTAGGATCCTAATAAATACATGTCATGATATACGCTGCAGCTTTTCATGGAAAGCCACTACTATAGATGAATGCATACATGTCATGGAAGCATAAAGCTTTTCATTGAATATTTTATATATTTGGTATATAATATACACCAAATACATTAAATATTTAATAACTTAAAAAATCATGTTTTACTTATAAATGTGATCGAAGGAGTATGTCAACCATACGTCTAAATATTTTTGTTTTTTTAGTAAAAAAATTTTTTTTTTTTGTTAAGAAACCTACCGGCTAAAAGTTGGTTGTGGATCCTCTCAAGCCCTTTTGGTTCAACCATCTCTCCTTTTTCAATCCAATGGTTGATTGATATATGAATGCAAGAATAATAACAAAGAAGAGATAGAAAAAAAAAGGTTAGTGAATGGCTGAGATTAAGGCAAGATGAACAACAGGAGAGAATGAGCATTAGAGGATCCAAATCCCTAAAAATTCACCCATTTCAAGTGAATAAATTGGATGTCCAGATTCAAACTCCGACACATGTATATATTATACAATATCTCTTTTAATTGAGCTAAGTTCACGGGACAAAATATCTCCATACTTTAAAGCATTATTAGGCCAAGAATGCTATAATTTTTTTTTAACGGCTCGGGAATGATATAACTAAATCAAGAGATAAATTGATTTTAAATTTGCAACTTCAAAGAAACGATTATTTGGGAAATTAATATCTGAAGAACACACACTTCGTGTCCGTATGAAAACACTTTGGTTGCCTCTAAATGGTGTTTGTAAGAAAATGAAAATGAAAGGTGGTGTTCTCATTTGATTGAAGCTCTTTACACGCCTCCCCTATCAAACATTGATACAATTACAGCATGAAAGTTTAAATAAATTTCTCATTTCTGTTGAAAAAAATAATATCCCCATTTTTTTCAGGAGAATTATAAAATAACATTTTATCCCTATTTTTTTAGAAAAATAACATTTTCCGAGTTATAATCCCAAATTAGAGACAAATTGATAATGAAAAATCGACGTCAAAGAGTAAAAGAGTGATCTATGTACAAGGAGACATGGACATGGATGAATCGAAATCTTAAATAAATGTATAATCGGGCTTACTAACAATATATATGAAAATTCACAAAATCCATTTCTTAAAAAATATGATTAAATATTTTTTAGTATTTATAAATATCTTAGATTTTTTCCTTTCAAAAAAATAAATATCTTAGATTTCATTTTTATTCCTGTACCTAGTATTTAGTTCTTAAAAACTACTCCCTCCGTTCCTTTTTAAGTGTCTTTTTAGCGTGTGTTTTTCGTTTCTATTTAACTGTCATTTTTGTATTTTTAGGGTATGATTTGTCAATTATACCCTTTTTCAATTACTCTTAACTTTTTCAATAAATCTAATTAATGTTATCTATTTGGAAAGCTA
>Ga0099826_10002262_pt1 | contig 12308 bp, 7 predicted proteins | sample Mtrugardesep15_FD_76830 | JGI IMG/M metagenome (GOLD analysis project Ga0099826, IMG submission 76830) | Root nodule microbial communities of legume samples collected from California, USA - M. trunc garden sep15 | ecosystem: Host-associated > Plants > Roots > Nodule | place: USA: California...
AAGCGGAGGACGATCCTCCTTCTAACAAAGTCTTCTTACTCTTTTCACTCACCTCTTTCACTTTTTTCCTGAATTCTCCATCCTTATCCAACACACTCCTTTTTCCTTTCTCAATCTTGTCAGCAGTCAAAAGATAGTTAGGCCTAGTGATAAACTCCACCTTATAATCTAAGGCAATCTCCACGGCAATCTTCAACTCACACACCAATTCAAAAGCATTAACCTGTTGTTCAGCAAAGAGTGGCCATGTTGCAATGGGCACACCAAAATATATGCTCTCGAGTGTTGAATTCCAGCCACAATGTGAAACAAATCCTCCTATGGCTGGATGGGCTAGTATTTGGGCTTGTGGGGCCCAACCAATCACCCTTCCAATCTCTTCTGTTCGATCTAAGAATCCTTCGGGTAAAACCGAACACAAATCAGAAAGAGTGTAATCAGAGGGTGCAGCCATGGCGCCCTTTGGTGCTGGTTTACGGAGAGACCATATGAAGTGGGCTCCACTATTTTCAATAGCATGTGCGATCTCCTTAACCTGATCCTCGTCGAAACAACCCCTGCTCCCGAAGCAGAGGAAAACTACTGAAGAAAGAGGTCGATCATCAAGCCACTTCATGATATCAGAACCAACGACGTCCTTGGTTTTGGGCTCGGGACTTAATATAGGTCCTACCGGATATATAATTGGTAAACTTGTTAATTCAGGATGAGAGGAAAAGGAGTGAACCGCATGTGATTCTAGCTCTTCAAATGAATTTACTATAATGCCATCGGCATTCTTGAGGCCTTTTACGAAGCTCATGAAAAATGGTTCCCATTCCTTGCTTAGGACGGAACCAGGCAATGAGCTTGAAGGAAACAAGTTGGCAAAAGTCGGGATAGCTAACTCTTTCTTCTGCTGCAACTGAGTTGCATCAACGTTGTCTCGTTCACGGAGGGTATGAATGTGAAGATTCAAACCAAGGGAAGCAACGCCAGAAGTGAAGAAGACGAGCATAGGAACTGAAAATTCTTTGGCAATATCAATCATAGTGGTGCAGAACATGTCAACAACGATGGCGGCGAGGACTCCGTTTTCTCCTCCTCCAGTAGTGAGGTTAGAGACGGCTTGTTTGACGTTTGGTTTCTGAGCTTCGAGGAGAGCAGGCATGGAAGCGAAACCTGGATTGGTGTTTGGGGGAAGAGAAACTTCTGGAAGGTTGATGATGTTGAGAGAATCTGAGATAGGAAGGAATTTAGTGTTGACATCATTTTCTGATATGTGTGGGAATTTGATAACTAAAACAGTTACTCGGAGACGGTTATCACGACTGATTAGAAGCTTCGCGAACTCAAGGGTGGAAACTAGATGACTGACACCAGGAAAAGGGATAAACACCACTTCTGCTTTCTTCATCTTGAAGCACAGGATATACACTTGCTCTATGAGTTACTTTTTTTTCTTCTTCTTTTTGAATTGTTCTTTGATATACTTGTTTACTTATATAGGAAATAAGAAATAGGAAACCTCCAAATTCAGTAGGACTGATTAGTGTAGAGATTCTAGAGAATTAGTAAGAATATATGGTTTACATTACATTTGATAACTTACATATTATTATCAACGTATCGTTGTCATACTTTCTTTTTTTATCGACGTACCACTGTCATACTTTCTAAATATGGATGAATAGAATTGATATAACCAATACTGTAAGTATTGTTCATGTGGTAAAAAGCCAAAAGAATAGTTGACATAGTGTGTAAGTTTGAATTTGCAATTATCTATTTTTCAATATTTAGTGTATATGAATTTGGTCACTAGATTATTTAGAAATAAGAAATAATACTATTGAAATCACTTTTGAAAGAAGAGGAGAGATTTAATTAACTTAAGTGTATGTTTAGATAGACGATAAGTACGGTAAAATTAAGGCTTTACTAGTGTGCAGGCTGTACTACTGTGATTTAAACCAAAAACATACTTTAGACAAAATGACATCTTTGTTGTGATTTGGTCAAATTCATTGAAATTTCAGACAACACTAAGTAAAAAGATGTCTTAGAAGTGATGTCATGGCTTTGCTGGATGGCATGTGATGAGAACTTTGTGGAATGAAAGTGAGGTGATGTTGAAATGTTTGTCTTTATATTATCGTGCATGTATGGACTGTGGAAAATTATATTCAATAATTCTTAATATGTGGTTTGTAAGCATGTGTATGACTAAGAACAAAGGAGTGCAGGCTGCCACTTTTTTCTATTATATTTTGGAGCTTTGCAGACCGAAATTTTAAGTAATATCCTCTTGAATGCACTCTAGATTATTAGAATATACTCCTATGTTTTTGTTTTTGTTTTTTTATTTAGAATATACTCCCCTTGACCTATATTATATAAGCGGAAAAAAAAAATCACATTTATTAAGAAAATTAAAACATTCAGTTTGTAATATAGTTTTTTGTGTTATCTTTGAAATAAATTTTATAGGAAGATGTAAAAACAATTTTCATTGATTGTTGGTTATTAAGAAAATAAAAAAGAGAGCAAATTGAATGCACTTTACATTTAATTTTCCTTTAGAAAAGATAAAGTTGGTCTTTTTTCTTATAATTTAAAACAAAGAAAATGAGTTTTTTTTTTTATAATTTAAGACGGAGGGAGTACTCCTATCTTTTTATCTTAACTAGAATGAGGTGTTGGTCTGAAAATAGAGATCCAGACTCAATAAAAAAGGATGATGTACATGCAAACATTCATATGTTCAAATTAGTGTATGATTAAGTAGTGTGAGAGGTTTATGAGGAAAAAATATATGTACCTGTTGCTTAGGATGTGGAACCTTTTATAAGTAAAGATTAGGAATAATCATGGTGATCCCATTGAGACCATAGAGGGAATTGCGACGCGAGTCTCGGCATTGTCTACCAATCATTGTGTGTGATACTATAACTCACCTGGTGTTTGCCAGCTAGGGAGGTATGTCGAGCAGGGCCTGGGCCAAGTCCGGCAAACTTTTCAACCACAAATCATCTCAAAATTTCGATCCTTTGAAAGATTGTCTCAGAAGATAAAAATCTATCAGAACAAGAACCTATGTTAAAATGCAAATGAAAATGAAGGTATTGTAATAAGTGTGGAAACTGTGTAACCATAAAGCATAACAGAGAAATCACAGTTAACCAATCAAAGAAAAATATATAAGCCGAATTAACTGCTGCTTGAAACACTTATTCTCTGGGCAAATTATCATTCCCTTAACATCACCAGTTCTTGAATTATTTAAAGCAAGACCATTGTATTACTAATCAATTTCCCTTATTCAAGTATAATCCAAATCCATATCCCTAATTTAATTGTATTGTAACAATGAAAGAGGGGTATGATGGAAATTGAGAAAGTCCTCCTCTATCATAATTTTTATCCTATGATTGTTTCTTTTCTCTATTATAACAACTCTCCTTCTATTGTACTATTACCCTCAATACTAAATAAAACTACTTCTCCTTAGTTCTTCCATTGAATTCCATTTTCTTGATTATAGTCATAACAATTATACACAAACCACTAGTTGAGTTATACTATGCTATTTTTTTTCATAAAAGAAAAGTTATACTTTGCTATTCAGAAAGTTTGGGTAAAATCATAATTTCAATGTGTCATTAAACCGCTCTTTATCGAACCAACCATCAAATAATCATGTATATATGATCATGCAAGTGAACAAGTCAATGAAAAATCAAGTTTTTTTAAGTTTAATTTTAATTAATAAATAGAAAACAAAGTTAAGCTATGTAACCAAGTCACCAAATTGGAAATTAGAGAGAAAAGATTGACGTATAGTTATAACCTTGTGATTACATACGTTCACAAACGATTATTTTAATCGTTCGATCAGACAGTCTAAACTTAAACTCAAATTCTTAATTTCTAGAAAATCAAGATCATTTGTAAGAGAAAAACAAAAATCAAAACCATCTAGATACCGTCACACTGCATCTTCTAATCTAATCTGATCTAATATAAATCCAACACCAACTAGTACAGGTGGCCAGTGAATAGAATCAAAAGTACACGTGTCATGACAGAAACAAATCCAAAACTCAGATAAGAAAACACAAAACCTTAATAAGGAAAAGGGAAAGCGATGCATCATCATCATCATGCATGTTAAATTTGATTTTGAACAACCTTAAACAACAATGGATTTGAATTTCTACCTTAACAACTCAAAGTGGATATCAACAGTAGCAAGCATATGGATTCAATGCACCAGTGGATCACTCTACACATTCTCAATCTACTCACAAACACTCAAGTCAACGCAACACTACGATCAGTCAACGCTCGACATAGTTTCTGTTTCCAAAGACATTGGAGCAAACATCGGTGTCTTGTCTGGTCTCATATACGATTTTCTTGCCACGAGGACAAGAACTGGGCCGTGGGTTGTTCATTTGTTGGGCTCGGCCCAATGCTTCTTGGGCTATTTTCTTATGTGGGCTGCTGTCTCCGGTCTCCTTCCACCGGTGCCGGTGCCGGTCATGTGTCTGTTTATGTTTGTGGCTGCTCATGCTCAGAGTTACTTTAACACTTCTAATGTTGTCACTGGTGTTCATAATTTTCCCAGTTATAGTGGAACCATCGTTGGTATCTTGAAGGTGTTCTTTTTTCTCAGAAGTTTTTTTAGTGTTGATGATAATAGGTGTTTAGTTTACTAATTATTAGTATAGTATAGTATAGTATAGTTTACTCTCCACATTTAAGAAATGGCAAATTAGTTATTGAAATTAAAGAAATTGAATATATTTAACATTTTGATGAATTTGGACTAAGAAATATAGCTCAATAGAAGTCCTAAACCAATTTCTAGTAACACTTTACAACTAAGCATATCCTAAATATTTTTGTGACTTAGCAGCGTTGTTGACCCTATTAGATGACAGAGAGACTAATTGATTGAAGTCTTCAATTTCAGGGACTAATCTACCATATCAAAAATTTGAAGACCAAATTATGCGTGGCCATACAATTTCAAGTTGTGTGGCCTTACTCTTTTGTTATTAACCCACCATAATTAGTGTCTTTAACCCAATAGGCACCCACGGGGTTTAATATGAGACCAATCATTGAGTCGGCAGCAAGACATACATTCTTTTTATCGGTTGAGCTGCCTCTTTATGGTAGAGACTTCAGGAATCGAATTCACGTTCTTTTCCTGGGGGAGTTGTTACCAGCTCCCTCAATGCCAACATGGTGGTGTTCACTCTTTTAAGTTTCATTGAACTAATCTCTATTATTGTTTTCTTAACTAAACCCTTAGTGGCAATCTTTAGCATAATACGTGCCTGAATATTTGTTTTCAATGTGCTACTTATTTTTCATGATTTTAACAAAAACAATGTTGAAGAAATGTGGAAATAAGCAACATCAAGTTGCATAAATAGTTGGGTGTTAATGATGGAAGTTTAGTTTTATGATTGCTTAATAATGGGTATTACCATTTGAGTTTAGTTTTTCGACATAATTGAATTTTTAGGACTTCAAAATTATTCTACATTAGTTTCTTAACTAATGTCTTAATGAGACTGTTTAGCATATAGCCTTTTATTTTTGGTGTCTTGCATTGCATTGTGTTCATATTTGGGCGTTTGATGTCTTTGTTAATAGGGATTTCTAGGTCTAAGTGGAGCAATATTAATTCAAGTGTATCGAACAGTATTCATCAACAAGCCTGTGCCCTATCTGCTGATGCTATCACTCTTACCACCTATTAACACTTTGATCCTTATGTGGTTTGTAAGAATTCATTACACTCATCACGAGGGAGAGTCGGAAAAGAAGTATCTCAACATATTTTCTTTGATGGCTCTAGTTATTGCTGCATATCTTATGATTGTGATAATCCTAGAGAACATCCTTACTCTACAATTATCGATTCGCATATTTACATTCATTGTTCTTATGGTGCTGCTAGCCTCACTTCTTTGTATCGCATTTAAAGCACGCGAAACAAACTCTTCCAATAGTGCTTCAGAAAGTTTTCTTGCTGAAGGGTCCAACTTAATTGCAAGAGAAGATTCTTCCAACATCCTTTTACCAGCTGATGATACTAACAGCCAAAGGACTTTGCAACAAGGAGGAAACCTAAATCTTTTCCAAGCAGTGAAAACGTTGAACTTTTGGATTTTGTTTGTTTCTATGGCATGTGGAATGGGATCAGGGCTGGCAACGGTTAATAATATGAGCCAAATAGGAGAATCTCTTGGTTATTCAACTCTTGAGACAGGTTCCTTGGTTGCTTTGTGGAGCATATGGAATTTTCTTGGCCGTTTTGGAGCTGGTTATGTCTCGGATTATTTTTTACACACAAGAGGATGGGCGAGACCTTTTTTTATGGTGATCACTTTGATGACCATGAGCATTGGTCATGTAGTGATTGCTTATGGACTTCCAGGCGCTCTATATTTCGGTTCGATATTAGTCGGTACTTGTTATGGTTCTCAGTGGTCCTTAATGCCTACAATCACTTCTGAGATATTTGGTGTAGGACATATGGGTAGCATATTCAACACCATTACTATAGCAAGTCCAGTGGGATCTTATATATTCTCTGTAAGAGTACTTGGGTACATTTATGATAAAGAAGCATCAGAAGAAGGAAATATATGTGTTGGGACTCATTGTTTTATGCTTTCTTTTCTCATTATGGCTTCTGCTACTATTGTTGGTTCTTTGACAGCTTTATGTTTGTTTTTTAGGACTAGACAATTTTATGGTCAGGTTGTGCTTAGAAGAATTCAAAATGTTTTGTGATGAAATTAAGAGTGATGTATCTTTAAGGAGTATTGAACTTGTTGGGTTCAACGCCTTGACGGTAATATACTTCTGCTACCTTCACTTTGTGTGTGTGTGGGCATCCGTATTTGTGTAACTCACTTTGTGTAGCAATGACACAAACACGAACACCAGACATGACATTGACACATTAGTACTTGTAATAATTTGAGAAAAGGAATAAGTGAATGTAACTACATCATGCGTCAGTGCTACATAGAACTCGCTCTCGTTGATTTTTGATACAGTAGTTTGTTGTGGTCCTCTGGATCATCCTCATAAATGTCGTGTAATGTGATTAATATGCTGCATACAGGTTATAAATTGAGGTTTTAGTGTTTATTGCTTGCAGTAATCTTCCTACATTTCATGTGATCCTAGTTTTTCCTAACTCAATATTCTATGCTAGAGGGTTGTTGGGAGGTCCGGAGGAACGTCACTAGCCACAACAGACTAAAGATATGGTTGGATACCACGTCTCCATCCAAAAGATTTAGGATTTGATGTCAAGGCTTCTCGGGGTGCTTGTCATTTGCCCTTTATTGCTTCCTCTGCTCCCTCAGAATCCCCGTCACGAGTATGACTACCAAAGGTTATGACTACCAAAGGTTGTGTCTATTCTATATGTTTTTTCTTTGTCAGGTAGCCTAGTGGCTAGATTCACACACTTTATGTGTGGAGAAATGGGGAATCCGGGGTTCGAACCCCGGCCCCTGCACATAATATCCCTGGTAGCTACCAACTGAGCTACACTTTTGGGATGTGTCTATTCTATATGTTAATATTTAAATATCAACATTACAGATACATAAGGTCAACATTATGCAGCTGTTTAGATCACTACATAACATGATGTATGTCCATTCCTAGACATGTTACATGGTAAGTCCAAATGAGAAGAGTATTACAAGGATTGAGGAAAAATTTGTGGGTCTAAATCTAAACTTGGTTCCTCTTATGTCAAATGGATCAACAACAGATGTAGAGGAACAAAGTTTTCAATTGTATTTACTCTGAGAAAACAATTCAGTAGACTCTGGCAATGCACTCCTGTTTGAGCCAAGTTTCCTAGTCTGATCCTTGTAAAATGAAAAGAACACAAATTGTCAATTATATCTCGAGACTCGGTTTATAATAGTAGGACTACTAGTAGTTGCAGATTTGTTTTCCTACTTGTGTTTAAGGCCTTGCTATGCGCGGCGCACATGTATTTTTATGTTTATATAAAAAGGAGTTTATCTAGGTATTCTGGAATTTCAACACATTGCACATCAGCCACTTGTTCTAGACCCTGGTGTAAGGGCAAAAACATATCCATCATAAAAGATTTCACATTTATAAGGATGCATCGCATCACATTCACAGGGCAAGCATGTCCATTATAAAAGCTTTTATGTCTAATGTTTGTTTAGTTTTGTTTACATGAGTGTAATTAGATTCTTTTTATAAAGTTGTTGTGTTGGGAATAAAATGTTGATGATGTATTTCCAATCTTAGTTTTTTTTGCCTATCATCCGTCGTCACTACAAGCATCACGTGATAAAGAAGCTAGGATTGCATAAGCAAAACGTACACTGTCACATTTAAAGCATGAAACTCTGTTCTGTTGCAATGCAACAACAGATTCCCCCTTCTTAGTCGCTTTTACTTTTCTTTACTCAACCTTTTTATCGGATTTTCGGATCCATTGCAACTAAACTCTGCTTTAGTTTAGGTACTTTAAACAAAACTCATCAACTATTCATTCAGTGTCAAGTAATTTTTTAAAAATTAATTTCATTTTTTAATTAGTTAAACTTTAAACCAAATTTTAAAGTACCGAAGAATTTTTCCCTCAAAAAAAAAGTACCAAAGAATTTTCTTTTACTCTTAAAAGAAAAAAATATTCTTATATTTTATAAATGCAAAATTTTGTTCTTACTGGCAAATAAATAAATTAGTTTATTTTTCACAAATTCTAACTCAAATAGTCAAATTGTCAAAATTATTAAACCTAACGACATAATTGGGATTCGAAACTCAACTCATTTATTTATATGCGTGAGTTTTCAATGTCTATTATCATTTTCTTTCTTTAAAAAAAAAAATATAAACAGAAAACAGGTCACTCTCATTCATAAATGACTCTTTAGAGCTAAAAAAATCTACAAATGTTTCAAAAAACTAGTGAAAGCTCGAATAGAGTGACAACAAATTAAATCTTGAATGTCGTTATTTTATTATATTAATATTTTGAATATTTGGAAAACATCTTTGAATTAAGAAGAGCCAAGTGCCCAAGTTAATATTGTATTGATCGATGACAGAAGTTCGAATATTTTTTCCAAATCTTGATGCATGACTTTCAGACCAAGCCAGTCATATACAACAATGTAATTTTTATATGACCTCCTTGGCTCCTTGTTTATATGACTTTTCTTTTATATCCCTTTCTCCATCACCTGAATCCATCTTATCAATCTATATTTAATTTATGGACTATTTTTTTACTCAGTTTTTTAGGTTGGAGGTGTCAATCAATTGTAAAGTTTAGAGTTTAAATTGGACGAAAGTGTTTAACATAACAGTATCCATATTTATCAGCGCTGGAAAAAAAGAAAAAAAAAGACACTTTATTTTATTTTAAACTAAAGTGAAAACCCAAGCAAATCATTATCATATATTGAAAATGAATAATAAATTAGATTAATTGTTGAATACGAAAGCTACTACTTTTAACGTATAGCTGAACCGATTTTGACAAAAAATGGTATAAAATCCAAAGTGTTATTATAATACTACAAATATAAATTTTTGCCAAATATTATTAAAAAATATAACTGGCGTGCAATGTCGATGTAAAGTTATTTTACATTTACAATGTGTTTTTTTGTAAGGAACATATACAATGTGTTGTCAGGTCATTTAATTTATTTAAAAACATATCAATTTTCATATTTATTGATTGATATATTCGACAAAGGTTTAATAGTAGTGGGTTGACAACGCAAAATAATTTTACACACAAGACCAGTTAAAACATTTTAAATTATCACGTCAATTAAATTATTGCTCTGTTTTGAATTGATATAACAATTTAAAATATTTTGATCGATGGTTTAAAATAATTTTACAGCAACGTATATTGATTAAACTCTATTATGAAATATTAAATACTCATGTTATATATAGAAAAGGATTACTATAATGAGAGTGTAAAAGAAAGAAAGACGCGGTTGCGAAACATCATAGTTTGTGGGTTTTCTGTTGCTATTGTTATCTTCCTCCTCCACCATACCTCACTTCTTCTCATTCCCAAAATCCCAATCCATCGATTTAGGGTTTTCACAAATCCTCACTGCGATCGGTACGTTTCTCTTTTTCTTCTCACTACTCTCATACGTTAAACGATTCCGTTTTTCTAATCATACTTTAATCTCTACTTTTTTCATTCATTTTCGTAATTGTTACTCATATTCATATCAACAATAGTAACTTCCTTGTTATTATTACTAAATATATTAATTATAGTGAATCGTAATTTGTAACTGATAACTGTTGAAGCTTGATTCATTTTAATGAACAAACCGTTAATTAATTAATTAATTAATTACTAATAGGTATATTCTTTTTGTTGTGTACCATCTCGATACGAGTGATTTTTTTTCTTTTCTGTTGGTTTGGTTGGTGGATCTGTGGTAATGTTGCTTGCTTGCTTGCTACTTTTTGTTTACATTGCTTGGTATATACATTTGGAATTTAGGAATGGAGTTTTTAGGATTGTTGGTGAAATTTTGGTATGTAGAAAGCGAATGAAGCATTTTTTATGCTTTTGATTAATTTCAGAGGTTTTGACCTATGTAGCATTGACACAGACACCGGAAATGACACTGATACGTTAATAATTTCAAAAACTAATATAATTAAATGTAATCAATCACATTGTTGTGGACGCTGACATGCGTCGGACACTGGACACTCTTTCGACTTGAAGTGCCGGTGCTACAGAGGTTTCGGTTGAAAGGAAGGTAGGAGTGTTGTTATGGGCAAAAGATGTGTGTTTTAATGTAAATAAGCTTTTTAGTATCTTTGTTTGGTGTAGAATGTTTGGAATTTTTCTAGGAAGTTGTTAACCTTTTAGAGTTGATTTGGGATTAGGATCACTTTCAATAGTTTTATTATTTAACTTTGGATGTGGACTTCTATTCTTGATCATGAATCATGATGTCCTTTTCTGCAAGGAATATCTCATCATCAAATTACCTGCATTTCTTTTTTATGTGAATGTTCTTGCTTTGTCTATAAGAAAGTTGCAATCAGTTACTTATTGTCATTGCCTATTTGTCACACAATTGACATGTACTTTATTCATATGATTCTTTTCTGTCTGTTATTTAACTTCTGTAGTAGTTGTTGTTATACTTGAAAGTCATTTTCATAGGAAATCAAGTTTTGTTCATCTCTGGCTGACATCGAGGTTCAATGTTGTAATTACTCATATAACAGGTGAGTGGAGAAAAGGTGCAAAGCGCGAACAAACTTCAAGATATTTCTCGTCAAAAGGATAGTGTCACAATGTTGGCTTCTAAAGAAATTATGAAATTCAAATCATACCAGAACCAGGCTAATTTGTTTGTGAAGGAATATTTATTAGCAGACCCTCTGATTCCATATACTTCCATTATTGGTGGCATTTTTGCTTGCAAGATGGTATGTTGTGTCGTACTATGTTACTATTCTATTTTCTGTAGTATTTTCCTAAGACAATTTAAGGTTACTATCATTATTTTATTTGTTATTATCGTTACATATATCTCAAAATATTCCTTCGCCAAAAATAAAAATAAAAACTTTAAATTTTCTATCTTTCCAGGTCTATGATCTTACTCAGCTTTTTAGCACTATCCATTTTAAGAGCTATTCCAGCCTCACTAGAATCCAACGTATTGAGTGGAATAACCGGTGAGTGACTTTTTTCATTTAGTAGAAAATCTCTTTTGTTTTTGATGACATAATTTTTTAATGATTTATTTTTCTATTTTCTGTGCAGTGCTATGTCAACTATCCATTCCATTTTTATAACATCTATGTCTTTGTACTTGGTGTTTTGCTCAAATCTATATTCTGATAGCGAGTCAGCTGAACTTCTTACAGAACGGAGTTCTGCGTTGTCTACGTTTGCTCTAGGGGTAAGAATGGTCTTCGTATTTTTTTCATTTTGTTTTCCTTTTCTTTACCTCTTTGCAAGACTCAATTTTGTAAACAACAGTAGCAATCACATATAATGAGGAGGGGATTTCAACATTTGAAGTTATGAGTAATCACATATAATGAGTCAACATTTATACGACCACGATGAAATATCATTGATAATCAACTTGATGCTGACTCTCTTTTTTTAAACGTCCAATGTTAGTATTATTAGTGATTGTTAATATTATGCGGGGAGCTGGGATCGAACCCTCGACCTCCTTATCACGCTGCTCTTAACTCCTCCACCCCAGTCATCAAAC